>Ga0180300_10000569_pt1 | contig 16447 bp, 14 predicted proteins | sample GuaBasSediGuay15_FD_121798 | JGI IMG/M metagenome (GOLD analysis project Ga0180300, IMG submission 121798) | Subseafloor sediment microbial communities from Guaymas Basin, Gulf of California, Mexico - Guay15, Core 4569-2, 21-24 cm | ecosystem: Environmental > Aquatic > Marine > Hydrothermal... | reverse complement strand
TTGCTGCAAGTTACTGTTTATGTTTATCGTGAACTTGGTCTTAATGCTGAGTTTAAGCCTTTAAATGATGTTATGGTTAATAATAGGAAGATTTCTGGTAATGGTGCAGGTAGAATAGGCAAAGCAATTATTCTTGTTGGTAATATTATTTTAGATTTAGACTATGATTCTATGGCTCGCGTATTGAAGATTCCTGATGAGAAGTTTAGGGATAAAATGGCTAAGAGCATGAGGGAATGGGTTACTTCCATTAGAAGAGAACTGGGCTATATACCTCCTGTAGATGAAATTAAAAAGCTTCTTGTAGAGGGATACGAGAAAATCTTAGGAATTAAGCTTATTCCTTCTGACCCCAGTGAAGATGAAATGAGTATTTTTGAACGTGAGGTTAAGCCTAAGCATATGTCGTATGAGTGGCTTCATATGCCCGAATTAACGCACAAAGGATTGACTATCGACAGGGCTGTTAAAATCGCTGATGGCATTAAGGTTATTGAAGTTGCTCATAAAGCTAGGAAGCTTATTAAGGTTACAGCTGAAGTTATTGGTGATAAAATTTTGGATATTATGATTACTGGTGACTTTTTCATGGTTCCCGAGGACGGAGTTTCAAAAATTGAAGCTGCATTAAAGGGCATGATACTTAACCGTGAAGAAATAGCGAAGAAAATTAGGGAGGTATTTGAAAAACATGATATACAGTCTCCCGGTATTTCCGCTGAGGATTTTGCTGACGCAATTATGAGACTCAAAGAATACACCGAAAAGTATCCTCCAGAAGTTCGTCCCTTTGCTGAACCAGAAAAGAAAGATTAGCATTCCTTTATATTTTTGTTAGTATTTCCTGTGCAGCTTCTAGTCCTACTCCGAGTTTAATTTTGTATCCACATTTCATTAACGAGTTTTCTATCGCGGCTATCGTTGCTAAAATGTCTGTTGGTTGAACTGTTCCCATGTGACCTACTCGGAAGATCCTGCCTTTAAGTTTTCCAAGTCCCCCCAGCGACTATAACCCCGTTCTTCGCCATGTTTTTTCTAAACTCTTCGTCTATTACTCCTTCAGGATAGTATACTCCTGTTACAGTATTTGCGGCATATTCTTCGCTTATAGGTACTATTTGTAGTTCTAGTGCTTTTAGAGCTTCTCTAAATGCTTTTGCAATTGTTTGATGTCGTTTAAATCTTTCTTCTATCCCTTCTTCTAGAATTTGCTTTACACTTTCGTATAATGCGTATATCATATTTACCGGTGGTGTTGCAAAGTAAGCTGCTTGACCTTCAGCGTATGCGTCCATTATGGGTTTCCATAGACCGATATCCATGAAGTATGATTTTACTGGTTCTTTTCTTTTCTCGTATGTTTCTAAAGCTTTTGTGGAAAAGGCTATTATTGCTAGTCTAGGTGGGACTCCCAAGGCTTTTTGTGATGCTGTAAATAGTATGTCTATATTCCATTCGTCCATTCTTTCCTCTTCTCCAGCTGTTGCACATACGCCATCAACTATGAAAACCGTATCTGTATTTTTCACGATTTTCCTATTTCTTTTACTTTAGCTGACACACTTGTGCTTGTGTCTACGTGTGTTAGGGTTACTGCTTTGTATTCCTTCTTTTGCATCTTTTCCCTTACAGTTTCCGGCTGTATGTTTTCGCCTCACTCCTTTACTTCAACATAATCTACTTTAAGATTGTATCTTTCGCATATTTCTTTGAATCTCTCCCCAAAATAGCCGTTTGAAAGAATAAGTACGTTATCTCCCGATTCACATATGTTTACAATTGCCATTTCCATGGCTAGAGTTCCGCTTCCAGCTACAACGAAAATCTCTCCCTTTTCGGTTAAGAAAATCTTTTTTAGACCTTTAAGAGTTTTTGAGAATATTTCTATGAATTTCGGGCTTACATGAGATAAAGTTGGTTTGCTTAAGGCCCTTAGAACTTCTGGATCACAAATTATAGGTCCTGGTATCATTAAAAGCGGTCTTCCGATTTTCAAGTTTCTCTCCCCCATTTCATTTAGAATAGTGGTTGACATAAAAGTTTAATTGACTTTCGAAGAGGTTGTTCGATTGGTATTTGTTTTAATAGGTATTACTACATTTCGATGCATTTATAAGGATGCAAGCCAAATAAAATATCAGATATCCGGAGTTGATTAAAGTGGATTTTTGTCCACACTGTGGAAGTAAAATCGATGTTCCAGGTGTAAAATTTTGTTCGAAATGCGGGCAACCACTAGCTGACGAAGTTGTATCTTCACCACCTACTCGCGGCGGTCTTTTGGATCCCTCAAGGAAATATTACTTTGTTAAGGAAAAACACTGGGACCTAGGTTACGGAGACATATATGATGAACATGGAAATATTATTGGTCGTATGCATCGTAGATTGCTCTCTTTGAGAGCTTTAATAGAGCTTAGAGAAGCTGATAATCAAACAATGGTCGGTGCGGTTCATAGAAAAATTGTTGCGCTGCGTCCAACTTATGATATTAAGGATGTAAACGATAGGCTTGTTGGTAGGGTTGCTAAAAAGCTTTTGAGCTTCTTCCGACCGTCTTTGTGGCTTGAAGACGAAAATGGCAGGAAACTTTTGACTGCAAAGGGCAATTTGTTTGGCTGGGACTTCAAGATATTTGATGATAAGAATAATTTAGTGGCTACCATTAGTAAAGCCGATAGGCTCAGGGACATATTTCTTAGCGGTGTTTTTGATTACAGCGACAAGTATGCTGTCCATGTTGTTAAGGACGATGTAGATAGATTACAGTTGCTTGGTTTCGTAATTGCAATAGACAACATAGTTCACGATAAAAGACGACGATAATCAACAAATCTTACTCATTTTATTTAATTTTTGTAAATTTTAAATTTAGAATCTTGAACTGATTTTGTAAGATTATAGGAAATGTTGCTTCGAAGTTTTAGATGTAATGTTTTACTGCTATCATTCGAACGTGATCTCCTGCATCTTCGGCAGTGTCTATTGCAAACTCTATTAAGTTTATGAAATCTCTAACCGTTAGGAGGGTTGGTGTACTAAGTTTATCGCTAAGTTTGATTATTTCGCTTGAGGTTTCATGGTACCAGTCATCCATATCTGTCTCTAGTTTTTCGATTTCCTCTACTATTCTAAGCGCTTCTTCAACATTTATTCTTAAAGCTTCGATTGCCTGTTTTACCAAATCTGCAATCTTTGTTACACCCTTAGAAAACATGGCGAAATCTTCTCTGATCTTTCTTGGAAAGTCTTTTGGATTAAGTAGTGTAAGTCTACGGCCAGCGCCAACAACGTATCCAGCGACATCGTCGACAAGTTCTGTTAACCGTAAGAAGTCAGCTCTATCTGGGGCTTCTAACACTCCTATGGATAATCTAAGCATAATTTCTCTCTTAATTTCATCTGCTTTTCTTTCTAATATCTTTGCTTCCTGTACCAACTTTTTTGCTGCCTCTACATCTTCGCTGACAAATGCATGTACTGCCAACTCCACTCTTCTTGCCGCTTCACATACTAATTCAGTGTGCTTAATGGAGTATTCGAAAGCTGGCCAGCCTGGTCTCGTTTCTTTGACGATTATTAAAACGGCGCCTGCACAAACAATTAGCAAAGAAAATACCAAAGAAAAAGCCAACTTAATGTTGTAGATATCAATAATTAGACCTAGAATGAGAGGCCCTGTAAAGTATCCTGCATCTCTAAGACTTCTATATAGTCCAAGGGCTGATCCTTTTAACTCTGGTCTGACGACGTCTGCTGAAACGGCTGGTAGAACCGGGTAATATAGGCCTACACCAATACCCGCTAAAATTATAAATACTAACACGATTGGAAAGCTTTGTGCCCAAAGAAGTAAGAACAAAAATGTGCCATTTAGTAGGAGCCCGGTGATGCAGGGTATTTTTCTTCCAACCATATCGCTTATTTTACCGCTTAGGGGCATTGAGAGGGCCCAAACAATTGTGAAGGCTCCTTGAATAATACCTATTTGTTCTATGTTAAACTGGATGACCTCGCTAAGATATATGGGTAGGAAAACCCATACTAGGCCATCTCCGATTTTTGTTACATGTCCAGCGAAATATATGGTTACAAGCCCCGGGTTCTTGGCGAACTTTGATAAGTTCCTTCTTTTAGAAGTTCTATACTTGATGTTATATTCCCTTTCTTCAATGAAAATTTTCGTTTCTTTGATGAGTGTTGTTGAAATGGCAAAGACGATTAAAGACATTAATACTGTGAAGAAAAGGGGTTTTCTGAGTGATTGATATATTATTGCTAATATTCCTGCTATTAGTGCACCTATGCTTAAACCTGCGTACACAGAGAACTCCATTAATCCAAAGGAAAATGCTCTTTCTTCAGAGCCTCCTATATCACTTAAGGAAATCATGGCAGCTGCAAGAAACATTCCAGTGCCTGCTCCGATTAAACAGTTTGCGGCTAAAATTTCAAAATAAGAATTCGAATATGCAAGTATGAACGCTCCTAAAATATATGTGATGCTACCCATAATGAGTGCCTTTTTCCTTCCGATTTTGTCACTAATTATGCCGCTTGGCATGTCCATGGTTGCTTTAAAGGCCCCAAAAGCTGATATCACAGCTCCAATTTGAACGCCTAATGTAACATATTTTTCTGCATATAGGGAAATTATGGTTCTCTCTACTCCGGTGGCTGAACCAAGAAGGAACACGGTAATGAGAATTGTTAATGCTATTTTTGGATGTAATTTTATTCCAATTTTTTTCGTTTTTTCTTTCAATTCAGTCATTGAATACCCCTTTTGCATCAAATATGCCATTAAGACTTGGTAAAAATTCGTTTAATAAATTTGTCTAAAAAAGGTAAATATTTTGCAATTTTACGCCAAAATTTAAATGTTAATCGTTAGTTATTAGCTGCATAAAGCTCCAATTTGTTGGTCAACAGATTATTTCGCGAGTAGAACGCTCATGAAGGTTGTATCTTCTTTTATGAGTATTATTTCGGTGTTTTCTGTTTCAACGGTTAATCCCACAACCTTGGTGCCGTCAAGTTTTTCGGCAAATTTGTCTAGTTTGCCAAGTAGATACGCCATTCTGGCTGTGAACTCTTCAGTTATATCTGTTTCTAAGGTGGACTTTACTGGAAGTCCATCGATTGTCGAGAGTATTACGCCTAAAAACCCTTTTTTATCTTTAAATCTGTCAATTAGTTCTTTAAACATTTTATCGCTTAAAGTTATTTTCTTAGCCATAGAGTTCACCTTGATGTTTAAGTACATTTATTAGATTATTTGTTTTTAAACGAATTAACCTTCGAGCTACATGTAATCACAATATTTAACAAAGCAGTATAAAAATGTGTGGTGTACTTCTATGTCAAATCTTAGAATTGAAAAGGCGCAACAATATCTTAGAGATCACGGAATAGATTTATGGTTGATTGTAACAGCCGAAGGAAAAGATATACATAGCCCCTTTCTATTAGGGGCACGTTGTTTTGGTAGACATGCAATAATTATACCTAAAGATGGAAGTTCGGTAGCTATTTGTACATTAATGGAAGCCCCTATGGCGCGAAAAGCAAAACAAATAGAAGAGATATTATCATATAAAAAGAGTGAAGAGTTTATTGAAAAACTTAGAGAAATTGTTTACAAAATTTCTAAAAAACCGGTCATAGCGCTTAACTATGTGGAAAATCTATATAAAGAGGGAGGAGAAGCCATTAACACTTTGACGCATGGAGATTACTTAGCATTAAGAAAAATTTTTCCAGATGCAACTTTTGTTTCTGCTCAAGGACTTTTAGAAAATTTAAGGACGATAAAAACTCCTGAGGATGTAAAATTACATGAAAAAGCTGTGGAAATTGCTCTTGGAGCCATGGAGAAAGCCGTAGAATCGATAAAACCTGGTATAACAGAAGCTGAAGTTGCTGCTGAAGCTGAACATTTTATGAGAAAAAGAGGAGCAACCCCAAGTTTTCCAATAATTGTAGCCTCTGGTCCAAACAGTGCCGATCCACATCATGAAACTGGGGAAAGGAAAATTCAAGAAGGAGATTTAGTGATTATCGATCTTGGTGCAGAATATAAATTAAGGGTCAGCGATATAACTTGGACGGTTTATGTGGGAGAAAAACCTCCAGAACTATTCCAACGAATGTTTAACGCGGCTCTCGAAGCTCAGAGAAAGGCGATCAATGCGATAGGTCCTGGGGTGGAGGCATGGAAGATAGATAAAGTAGCTAGGGATATTATTTTAAAGCATGGTTTTAAGGAAGAGGAGTTTCCGCATTCAACGGGGCATCCTATTGGCATTGATGTGCACGATATAGGGCCGTTGCTGGGAGAGAGGGGCAAGTCTAAGAGAGCGGAAATGAAATTGCTGCCAGGGATGATTGTAACAGTGGAGCCTGGAATTTATATTCAGGGTAAGGGTGGGGTTAGAATTGAGGATGACGTGCTTGTAACTGAGAAGGGACATAGGGTATTGTCGAGAACTCCAGACAAATTAATTTGTATTTAATTTTGTCAAAATTCGGTTTGTTAGGAGGAATTGGTTTTGGTTGGAAAGATTGTTATTGTTGGTGGTGGGGCTGCTGGTGTTTCAGCAGCTTTATGGGCTAGAAAAGTGGATAGAAAAGTGGAGATAGTAGTGGTAAATCGGGAGAATTATCCGGAGTATTCACGTTGCGGCTTACCATACGTTATTAGCAAGGTGATTCCCGATCCAAGTAATCTTATAGAGCATCCCTCTTCTTGGTACAGTAAATTTTTAAGGATAGAGCTTAAACTTGGGCGTGTTGTAATAGACGGTGACCCTGATAAGAAGATTTTGGAAATAAAGAATCTTAGAAACGGTAAAGTCGAGAAAGAGCAATATGACAAGTTGGTAATAGCTACAGGAAGTTCCCCAAGCGTTCCGCCCATACCTGGCGTTGATAAAAATGGCGTTTTCACGCTCAAAACGATTGAAGATGCTGTAAAGATTCGTGAAGCTGCTGAAAAAAGCAAAAATGCTGTTATTGTCGGCGCTGGAATGATTGGACTTGAAGTTGCTGAAGCATTACATAGTTTAGGGTTAAAAATTACCGTTGTAGAACTTCTTCCACAGATTTTACCCACGGTTCTTGATGCTGATTTTGCTAGGATCGTGCAAAATAGAATGGAAAAAGATGGAGTAACCGTGTTAACTGGAAAACGTGTTGAAGAAATTTTAGGCAATGGAAAAGTAAGGGGAGTTATTGTTGAGGGAGAAGAAATACCAGCTGATTTGGTAGTTGTTTCTACTGGAGTTAAACCGGAAACAGAACTTGCACAAAAACTGGGTATCGAGCTAGGGAAAACCGGTGGAATAAAGACGAATGAGCATATGGAGACAAAGGTGGAAGATGTTTATGCTGCAGGGGACTGTGTAGAAACAAAATACCTTGTAACAGGTGAACCGATTTTAGCTGCAATGGGAACTGTTGCTGTGAGACAGGGTAAAGTGGCTGGTATAAATGCTGCTGGAGGAACTGCGATTTATCGCGGAACTGTTCTTACAAGAGTCACTAAGCTTTTTGGTCTTGAAATAGCTTCAGTTGGTTTAACTGCTCAACAAGCAAAGAATAGAGGTATAAAACCTATCATTGGAACTGTGAGAGGAAAAACGAAACCTGAATATTTCCCAAATAGCAAAGAAATACATGTAAAAATATTAGTGAATCCAGAAGATGAACGTGTAATCGGTTCTCAAGTGATTGGTGAAAACAGTGTAGCGACTAAAGTAGATATCGTGTCGCTGGTTCTAATGAAAAACTTGACAGTAGACGATTTACTTTCGCTGGAAACAGCTTATGCGCCTCCAATATCACCGGTATGGGATCCATTGATCGTGGCTGCTGATGCGGTTGTCAGGAAGCTGAAGAAAAAGAAGTAAAAATATTTATGATAAAGCGACACATGTGATTTCCAGCTAAGTTAAATATTTATCTTTTTATAATAGCATCAATGAAAGGAAGATTCCTTTTATCATCGAATACTTTATATCGTTTTTCGAATTTTTATAATTTGGGGGTCAGACTTTAAAATGTCGAGAAATTCTTCTGAGGAAAGAATAGTTTTTCCGTTTACAGCTGTGGTTGATCAAGATTTATTAAAATTAGCTTTAATTTTGAATGCAATAAATCCTAAGATAGGTGGCTTGCTAGTAAGGGGAGAAAAAGGTTCTGGTAAAAGCACCGTGGTAAGGGCTTTAGCAGATTTGCTACCTGAAATAAAGGTTGTGAAAGGTTGCCCTTTTAATTGTAATCCTGAAGATCCGACAAATATGTGTGATGTTTGCAGAGAGAAATTTGAGAGAGGCGAAGAACTACCAGTTGAAAAGAGGAAAATGAGAGTTGTTACGTTGCCGATTGGTGCAACAGAAGATAGGGTTATAGGTTCTTTGGACATAGAGAGGGCTTTGAAAGAAGGGGTAAGGGCTTTACAACCTGGGATTCTTGCGGAAGCTAACCAAAACATTCTGTACGTCGATGAAATTAATTTGCTGCCAGACCACATAGTTGATGATATTTTAGATGCAGCTGCTTCAGGCTGGAATATTGTTGAGCGAGAAGGAATCTCCATTGCTCATCCTTCCCGATTTATACTTGTAGGGACAATGAACCCGGAGGAGGGTGAATTACGGCCCCAATTGCTGGATCGTTTACCTTTATCGGTTTCGATCAGAGGAATTCGGGATGAAGAGCTAAGGGTTGAGGTTATAAAAAGGAACTTGGAGTTTGCTGAGGATCCTTTAGGATTTAGGAAAAAATATGAAGAAAAGCAGAGGGAACTTAGAGAAAGGATAACAAAAGCAATAGAAATACTTCCAAGTGTGCAGATACCTGACCCCATTTTGAAAGCTGTAGCGAAATTATGTTTAATTCTTCAAGTTGATGGCCATAGACCTGACATAGTTATTGTTCAAACTGCGAGGACTCTTGCCGCTTTTCAGGGAAGGACAGTAGTTGAACCTGAGGATATTAATGTTGCAGCTAAGCTTGCACTGGGTCATAGAACTAGGCGTGGAGGGTTTGAGGAACCAGCAACATATGAGGAAATAGATGCTGCCTTTAAGAACGTGATGAAATCCATGAAGGAATTTTTTCGTCAAGGAGGGGGTAGATACGTCTTACGGGAAACTACTGCCGAAATAGAGCATGGAAAAAGACGCGACAAATCTCCAGAGGTCGAGGATGTTCATAAGGTTTTAACGGAAAAAACTTCTAGGTTTAAAAGACTTTTTATGCTTACTCGCACGCCCGAAAAAGAAGAGAAGGAAAAACTTCGTGACCTGTTTAGAAAGGGTCGAAAAAGTGGTAAGATAGGTAAAATAGGAGATATGGCATCCAAGCCCGGAAGTAGCGTACAAAAGTATCTAGGCGGAATTGCATATTCTTTTAAAACGAAAGAAGGTTTTTTTAATAAGGTTGCTAGTAAGTTAAAGTCTATTTGGAGTGAAAAAATTTCAAAAAGCCGTATGATTGTAAAGAGCGGCGAAGAAGAAGAAAAAGTCATGATAGATATAGCTCCCATGGGATTTTCAGCATTAGATATTTCTAGGAAAATGCCTTTTGGTTTTGGTAAAACCGTGCTCAAAGAGCTTAGGTCACGTAGGGAAAAATTCGAATTTAATTTTGATGTAAAGGTTAGGGCTAGAAAGGGTAGATATCTTTCTGGTAAAAGAGCTTTGGCAGTGACGTCAGTTCATAAAGGTAGGGTAGTAGGTTACGAAATTCCTGAGGCCTTTAATGTCGATATAGCCTTAGAGCCAACATTGAAAGCTGCAGTGCTACGTCAAGGGCGACTTGCTGAGCAATTAGCTATACAGATTGAACCTCAAGATTTGAGAACAAATGTTAGAATGTATAAAGCTCCAATTACTATGCTATTGGTTTTAGATTTGAGTGAAAGTATGTTATACCATCTTAAAGCAATTTCTGAAGCTGTATTCTCTTTGCATAGGAAAGCTTATCGTTATAGAGATCGAGTAGGATTGATTGTTCTTCAGGGAGAGAAAGCTAGGGTAGTGTTTCATCCAACTACAAATATTAATGTGGTAGCAAGAAAAATTACAGAGCTAAAGGTTGGCGGTAGTACGCCGTTGGCTGATGGATTACTTAAGGCTAACCAAGTGTTAACGCAGGAATTGAGGAGAAATCCTGATACAGTTCCAATAATTGTATTAGTTAGTGATGGACTAGCAAATGTACCGCTAAAAAGGCCAATAAGCCCTTCATTAAGAGATAGAATTCCGATGCCAGCGCAGGCTGATGTGATAGCTGCGACTCTCCTTTTAGCGAGAAAAAATATTCCTGTTGTAGTTATTAATCCTCTTCACTTAGATAAGTGGGACGCAAAACTCATCATATCTCCTACGCATCTCTTAATATGGTTAGCGCAAGTCACAAGGGGTAGATATTTTGGTTTTAAGGCTGAGATGTTTAAAATAACGTTGACGCCCGAGAGAATGATTAAAGCTATTGAAAAAGCTGTAACTAGTATAGTTACTGAAACTAGAGCACCTTCCTTTATACGGACTTAAGGTGATCACTAAAGCAATAATTTTTAATATTTTTAAGAAAAACATCTTGTTATGGAAAAACAGCCCTTAATATTTACGCGGCGACTTATAGTCGGATTATTTTTGGGATCGATTGTAACATTGGTAGGGATTTACCTAAGTTTCGTTTTTAGGTCGATTTTTCTTATGCTTGTGCTGATTCTTGTTTTTGCGTTTATGTTTGGCTTGCTCATTACTGCATATTTTGAGTGGTTAGAATGGAGGATGTTTAAATAGGTATTTGCAGAGTTTAAGGTTTTTGCGATTTTGTTTTCTTTTACATTGTTTTACGTTTAGACTTTCTGATTGTTTAGCTATGCTATTTGTAGCTTAGCTGGTGTAATATTTTATTAGATGTTGGTTAAAGGTACTTAAGAAGTATTTTATCTTCCATCCGGTTAGATTTTGTTTAATGTAGTTTGGTAACGATATTCCACGGTTAAAGTAATTAAACGAAGTACTGGAATTTGGTAACCTGTATTGTTATATTAACAGCAGATATAAGAGTTGAGAGAGTTTGTAACTTTTTATAAACGGTAAAATTTAACTAGGTAAAAACTAACTTGATATTGAAAGGTATATTAAAATTAGAAGGAGAGCACGATTTCTATGTATGCGATAATATTGGCTGGAGGTTTGGGTCTTCGCTTGAGGCCTCTGACCAACCGAAAACCGAAGCCTATGGTCGAAATACTTAGGAAACCCATCTTGGAGTATCAAATAGAGTGGTTAAAATCACAGGGAGTTGATAACTTCGTTATTGCTTGCGGATATAAGCATGAAAAAATAGTAAAATATTTTGGAGATGGAGAAAAACTTGGCGTGAGAATACAATATTCTGTTGAGAAAGAAAAGCTGGGAACCGGAGGAGGCATAAAACAAGCTTTAAACTATGTTGACGAAAACGAAGAAGATATTATAGTCACTAACGGGGATATAATTACAACAATAGATTTGAAACCTATGATAGAGTATCACAAAGAAACTAATTTCATGGCTACAATGCTCCTGGTTCCATTCAAAAGCCCTTACGGAATTGTAGATGTTGATGAAACTAATAGAATAAGAGGATTTAGAGAAAAACCCGAGTTACCTTATTGGATTAATGGAGGAGTATACATAATTAAAAGAAACATTGTAGATTTTTTGCCCGACAAAGGAGATATTGAAAAGGAAACATTTCCAGTTTTAGCTGAAAAAGGATTATTGGGTTCATATAAGTCTAGAGGGTTTTGGAGAGCAATAGATACTATAAAAGATTTATCAGAAATAGAGGATGATCTTAAAAAGCTATTAATGAAAGCACTTCTCGAAAAGTCTCGAAAAGGGTAAATTAAGGGAGCTTAGCTAGTAAATCTTCATCTATTTCGTGTATAAAAAATTCTTTCAACTTATATTTGTATTTTTCTCTTTCTCTTTTATGTTTTTCTAGAAATTTAATTACGTAGTCCGTTAATTTGAGTTTGCACTCGCCACATAGAATATTTCCATTTATGCAATCACTTCTCAGTTTTTCCATCTCTTTATCATCTTCAATGAAATATATGTTTAACATTTCGTAGACTACACATATGTCCGGGTTTCCACCTTTTTCTCTTTGTTCTTTGACTGTTGGCTGCCCTCCCGTGAAAGCGTTCCAAATTTTTTTCCTTGCTTCTTCAGGGCTATCTGTTGCAAATATGCAGGTTTCTGGTTGACTTGAACTCATAGGTTCTCCGGTCAATCCTCTTAGATACTTAAGGTATATGCCTGCAGGTTTAAACACCCTGATTTTCTCTGCGACGTCCCTACTGATTCTAATGTAAGGATCTTGGTCAATAGCTACCGGTACTACGGTTGGTAGATTATAGACTAAAATGGGGTAAAGTATGTGTGCCATTTGAATACATGAGTAAAATATTTCTCCAGGGTTGTTTTCTCCTTTAAATCCAAAAACAGCTTTTACAGTACTGTATGTTAAGTGTCTTGATAATTTTATTGCAGTTTTGTATACCCACGGTAGTTCTGTGGAAATGAAACACTCAGTTTTTCTAGGATCATAGCCTAAAGCAATAATATCCAAAGCGTTATCTAATGCCAGATATTTTGCTTTTTCTAAGCTTTCAACTTTTTTAAAGACATATTTTTCATCGTCGGAAAAAGGTATGTAAACATTAGCTCCCATTTTCTTTTGAAGATATAAATTGAATTCGTAAAGGGTTAAGTGACCTAGATGCATTCGATCTGACGGCCCCCGTCCACTTAGAACCGCAAAGATATTTCCTTTGTCGACTTCATCTAAAATTTTGTCGAAATCTCTATGAGCAAAGACAATGTTGCGTTTTAAGAGTCTATGGGGTTCCTTAAATCGATCTAAGATCGGTTCTATTTTAGACACACCGAAATATTTAATGAGTTTTTCATAATCTGTAATTTTTTTGACTTCTCCACCTTCAACAAGTGACATTGTTTATCTCCTCTTAAATCGCATCATCTAAGGTTTTAGATGTAACTCTTAACTTAATTGCTTAAGTTATGGAACAACAGATAAATTAACATATAACTTTGTTGTGTTTCTTTTTCCACATGGTATTTTTATGTTTTAAAATTTATTTAACCAATGATTTCAACACAAGTCATGAAATTACTTGCAAAGTTATATGCTGTGAAGAGAATTTAGACATCTGCCTTTTTGATGCTCTTACCTAAAATTTAAAATATTGCAATTACTTAACGTATCTTAAAACCGTAAGAGTTAAGAAATACTACTACAATAACTCAAATACTAACCCACTTTGAGGTTGATTAACGATGGTTTATCTTTTCAAGATAGTTTTGATCGGCGACGGCGGTGTCGGGAAAACAACTCTGAGAAAAAGGTTCATGGGTGAAGGATTTACCGCATCATACCTAGTTACCATTGGTGCTGATTTTGCTGTAAAGAATGTTGAAACATCCGACGGCACACAAGTTAAGTTTCAGATATGGGACTTGGCTGGACAACCACACTTCAAAGCAGTAAGAGAAGGTTTCTATAGAGGTTCAAGAGGAGCTCTCCTTGTCTATGATGTAACGAGAAGGGAAACTTATGAACATCTTGAGCTTTGGATGAAAGAGCTTTTGAATAATGCAGGTGCGAAAGTTCCAATAGTTCTAGTTGGAAATAAAATTGATTTACGTGTTCCTGGACGAGATCATATTACTACCGAAGAAGGGCTTCAGATGAAACAGCTTTTGGAAGATAAGTACGGGGTTCAAGTTCATTTCATAGAAACATCTGCTAAGACTGGAGAAAATGTAAATACTGCGTTTATAACACTTGCTGACATGATTTTAAAGGCAGTTAAGGAATAATTAAATTCTCATAATCTTTATTTGAATATTGAATCACTCGCAAAACAGTAGTTCTAATTTTTAGATTTCCTCAATCTACACGGTTAAACAAGCCATAGGGTTATCAAAAAATTTATAATTTATGTTGTAGTAACTTTATTTGCCCATCCTTAACGAGGGATGGGACAAGAGGTGCGAATTTATGAGAAACATGTATCTTTTCAAGGTTGTATTGATTGGCGATGGCGGCGTTGGGAAAACAGCTCTTAGGAAAAAATTCATGGGTGAAGGATTCAGTGGTGCATATATAATGACAATTGGCGCTGACTTTGCCATAAAGAGCATTAAATTATCCGATGATGCACAAATTAAGTTTCAGATATGGGACTTGGCTGGACAACCACACTTCAAAGCAGTAAGAGAAGCATTCTATAAGGGTACGAGTGGAGTTCTTTTGGTTTACGATGTAATGAGGAGAAACACGTTTAAAAACACTGTTTTTTGGATGGAAGAGCTAATAAAAAATGTGGGAAGAATACCGGTTGTTTTAATTGGAAACAAAATAGATCTCAGACCCATGGCGGATGCTCCACCTGACCCAAGACGTAGTTGGGTTAGTAATGAAGAAGGACAAATACTGAAAAGATATTTAGAAGAACGATTCGATGTTCCGATAGTTTTTATAGAAACGTCTGCTAAGACTGGAGAAAATGTTGATTTAGCATTTCAGGAACTAGCATATTTACTGCTACAAACTGTTAAAAATATAAAAACTATATAGGCGATATCAATTATTGATAAAATTTTAAATTGTTCGTTTTGGGTTCGTAAGTAAAATGTCAAACGTTGAATTTTTAAGTAATATGGAAATTGAGGTTAAAGCAAAAATCGATAATGTTGAGGAAATAAAGGAGAAAATACTGGTTAGTGGTGGAATTCTTATTTCTAAAAATTTAATTAAGGACTTTAGCCTTGATTTTGAAGATGGAAGGCTTCAGAAAAGGGATTGCGTACTAAGAGTAAGGGTTTTTGAAAATGGCGAAGGAATATTAACTTTTAAGGGTCCACGAAAGGCGGATGGACAATATAAAATTAGAGAGGAATTAGAAGTCCGCGTTGATGACGGTATAAACGTTGTTAAGATCTTTGAACGCTTAGGTTTTAGAGTTACATTTAGGATTGATAGAATTAGAGAAATATATGAGTTTAGAGATGAGAAAGTACGAGTTATGTTAGATGTTTTCCCAGAAATTGGAGCTTTTATAGAAGTGGAAGGAAATAAAAGGGGTATTGAGAAAGTTATTAAAAAATTACAGATGAAAAGGGAAGAGTTTACGGCTTTGACGTTGCATCACTATATCGAAGATTATAAGAACCGATTTGGCAAAATTCCAAAGCTAACTTTTGACGACTAATTTTTTGATACAGGTGTTTTCCTCTGTAGGCGGTTGGACTATTACCATTTCAATGTTTGGTGAAACTGCCTTTGCAAATGATTCAACATATGGTAGACAGAGGGTTTTACAGTAGATTTTTCCTTTTGATTTAAAGAAGTTCCACATAGGGCAGTATGGATGATGAAATTCTATCTCATTTTTATTGAGTTTCTTAGCGATCATTTTAACTTTGAAAACATTACCCATGATAAGCCATGCATCAGCAGCATCTTCCAAACTGTCACCAAGGTTAAGTTCCTCTTTCAATTTTTTCCCGTCTTCCGCTCCAAATTTCTCCATAAGATTAACGAGCAAATGTTCACCTTCATCTCCGAGTCTTTCTGTTAGTAAATCGGCAACGCCCACCATTAATTTGTAGAAACTTTCACTTACAATGTTAAAACGAACTCCGTTTGTTATTAAGCCGTGTTTAGCGAAAAATCTTTTTATATTCACGTAAAACACCTCATTTTGACTCCTCAATTAAGTCTCCAACCCATGCAAAAAACGCTGAGACGACAAATGCTATAAAAGCTGAAACTAAACTGAATGCTTTCTGAAAGGGAGTTGTTTTTAGGAAACCAGCTATAACGAACAGACTTCCTAGGAATATACCCGTAGCTACAAAGAGAAGTACTACTGATATCCCTTTAAGCTTCAATTTGTTTAATATTCTCTTAATTTCTTTTTTCATCGCAAGTCACCTAATGTAGTTTATTTAGATGATTGTTTTGACGGTTGCTGTGATATAATCTTTTCTCTCCTCAAGATGTAAGTAAATATTAGTACGCTGGCATAAATATCTTTTCGTAAAACTAGTTTAAGGAAATAAAATAGTTAGAGGTCTTTTTGAAGTAAGTCATGATCGATGTTCTAGGAGAAATTTAAGAAGAAAATGTAGCCATTTAACAGTTTTGCGTATTACTTTTTAATTTTACAAAATTTTAAGTAACTTTAGGTAATTTCACAAAAATAACGGATTTTGTGGGAGATCTTTTCGTGAATTCATTTAAAAGCATGAAAATAGCTTCTTTGACATCTGTGGTTATCGCGCCGGCTGCTTTTTTATGGCCGCCGCCCCCTAACTTTCTTGTAATTTCTTCTGCATCTATAGCGTCACTA
>Ga0180300_10000568_pt1 | contig 16451 bp, 12 predicted proteins | sample GuaBasSediGuay15_FD_121798 | JGI IMG/M metagenome (GOLD analysis project Ga0180300, IMG submission 121798) | Subseafloor sediment microbial communities from Guaymas Basin, Gulf of California, Mexico - Guay15, Core 4569-2, 21-24 cm | ecosystem: Environmental > Aquatic > Marine > Hydrothermal... | reverse complement strand
CAAGAAGGAGGGATGGATTGACCTAACCGCAAGCGGGTACTGTAAAAGACTTTTAAATGCATCCGCACGTTTGAGCGCAGATGCAAATTCACGGCCGAATATATATTTGCCGACTATAGGTTTTAATGGCGAGTTTTTCACGCCGGTCAACTTTTCAACTAGCACTGAGAGTTCATAGAGTTTATCGATCTTATAGTGTACGTCGAGGCCATAAAGTAGCTTTAGTCCCATAATGACTTCTTCAATCGCCGCGACTCCTGTGCCTTCCCCTAATCCGTTTACAGTTCCATCTATCACCTCAGCTCCAGCTCCAACGGCTGCAAGTGAACAGGCTGTAGCCAATCCGAAATCGTTATGAATGTGAACCTCAACCGGAATTTTAACGATCTCTTTAACCTTTCTCACTAAATATGCTATTGCCTGTGGTAGTGCACACCCCACCGTATCACTGATGCAGACGCCGTCTGGTTTGGTTGCGGAGATAACTTCCTCAAGGTATCTTTTTAAAAAATCGAAATCTACCCTCGTCGTATCGTATGGACTGACGACGACAAATAACCCGTGATCCTTAGCATAATCTATCAGCTCAATAGACCTGTTTATTGTCTCTTCCTCTGAAAACTTGTATTGATACACTCTTTTTGGGTGGCCTATTGGTATAATGAAAGTAATATTATCAACATCACAATCAATTGATGCGTCAATATCCTTTCTTATGGCGTGGCAGAGAGCGAAGATCTTTGCATTAAGCCCTAGCTTTACAACTTTTTTAGTAAAATATTTATCTTTGAGTGAGGTACCTGGCATTCCAGTTTCGATACGATCTATCCCGACCTCGTCTAATGCCCTGGCAATCTCTATTTTTGCATCTTCACGTAGAAAAACACCGGGAGTTTCTTCGCCATCTCTAAGCGTAGTATCATAAATCTGTATTCTATGGGGGAAAGTGAACTCCTTTCTGATATCTTCGCTGTAGTTAAAGGGGCTAACCCACCATTTATCCGTCCTCCAAGGAGTTATTCCCAATATTCATCACCTCTAGTACGCCCTAATTCTTATTTACAATATCATTTAAATGTTATATAATCGTTTTTAAAATGAGAAGTTCAACTAGGTTTCTTATAAACCAGCATCAGCGTTCTTTTAATTTCTAGGTATTAAAGCTTCACGAAGTTTTGAGTTTACCTTCTTTTCGTGATGAATACGATGATGACGACTCCCGCAGCTATGAGGGCAACTATCGCTATTATGGGGAGCAGTGCTGATAGACCCCCACCCATCATCCCCGCGGTCACCTTAACTTTAGTAGTGACGCTTCTTCCCGTTTCACCGGCTTTGTCTATCGCCTCAACATAGTATTCTATCTCACATTCCATGCTTTGAGCTGGTATAGTGGCCTTCCAAGTGTCGCCGGTCTGAGTCATATCTATTTCAGCCCACTCTCCTCCGTAGCCGCCAGTAAAGACCCTGTAATGTAAGGTTACTGAATCTAAGTCGTCATCAGGGTCAGAGACTGTGGCGGTGACTGTTATCGCTTGTTGAATTCTTGGGCTTGATGGTGAAATTTGTACGTTGCTAATGATAGGAGCTGCTGGGCTTGCATTTACAGGCGTCATCATCAGCATCCCAAGTGTTATGAATAAGAATGCATTCGTACATAACAGAGTCTTAGTCGACATTTTGGATCGATTAAAATTTTTCTCTTTCTTTCTTTTATAGTTTACGTTAGTAGCTTAAGATGAGTTTTGGCTTCGAGGCCTTTTCTTTGGAGATGGTTTGTTAGACGTGATGGAAAACGAACAGTGGCTTCGCCATTAGAGGCAGCATAAGAACGAATATTCTTATGGCAACGTTTTGTTGGGGTTAGCGGCGCTAATGAATAGTAATCTTTTTATGTTTTTTACGCGAAGGTCATTTTATGCCGAGAGATATCGTATTTGGATGGACAACTTGCCTTACGTATGAAACAAAGGAGCCTTTAGGGTTTGACCACTACTCCCATCTCTTAGATGAAATGAAAGAAAATGGGATGAAAAGATTAATTGTCATGGATAGCTCCCACTATCACTTCGATCCAAACCATCAAGGAATAGCAAGACCTGTATTAAATCCCCGTTTAAAATCTATGGTTGATGTCTCTGCTGTCAACGCGAATCCTTCTACAGAGTTTTTATCTAGGATTATTGAAAAAGCACATAACTATGGTATAGAGATTTATATAGAGATAAAGTATTCAGGGTTTTTTGGGATAAGTAAAGCCTATCCAGGTATAGAGTTCGCTACCAATCGCCAAGGTATCCCCTACCACGACGCGATGAAGTTTAACACGAAAAAAGAATACCTAATGTATTCTCAATCTCGTATTTGCTGTGACAATAATCAGGCCCACCAATTTATGAGGGATCAAATAGAAGATCTTTTGAAAGTCTACCCAGAAATCGACGGAATTGTAATGGAACATCCAGACTATCCTTCCTCTGGTTGCTTTTGTAAGTCAACACAAGAAAGGTTCAAATATGATATGGGGATTAGCATTTTTGAGGCTACAGAAGGCCAAAGAGTCGCTTGGCAAAATGAAAGGATAAGAGCGGTTATAAACGACCTAGTGAACCTTGTCAAGTCCCTGAAGAAAGAACTGCGCTTTGGGATCTATTCTGGTTTCGCTCCAAAAGACGGAAACATAGAGAGGTACCAAGAGTTGAAGGGACATAAAAAGGAAACACTACAACGCGCTGGTATAGATTTTGTCATGCCTTACATGGAAGGAAGACATCTGGATAAAGAGGAGATTCAAATGGAGAGGGTTCTTGAGTACATGAAGCCCCTTACCTGCTATATACATACTACTGTTAGAAGAAATCCCCCCAGGACCTATCCCATCCCGCCAAAAACACCCTCATATATTCGTAGAATAATCAGATGGTTCCTGAACTATTATCCTTATAACTCACACGTTGAAGGGATGTCCTTCTTTAATGAAGTAAACGTCCCGCCTGAGAATAGACAGGCTATATACGAAACCATAAAATGTATTTGAAAGGATTCTTTGGTCAAAGGTAGCACGCGCAGTCTTCGCGTGGTGGAGGCTGACCGTCTGCATACGCATCTTATAGCTACCATCGCTATGTGCTAGTAAGGCAGCACCCACTGGTTTTTCGAGATGAGAGCTATTGCTGAAGCGAGGCCGACCATAACGCCTTGTCCCGCTGCTATTCCAGCTATTAACACAGCCCGGTAGTTCTCAAACCACTCTCGTCCTAGTAATCTACTTAGAATTCTTTTGCCGACAAAGCCTCCAAGGAACATGGTTATCGTGTGTGGCGGGAGCGTGATTAAGCCTGTTGCGATACCTATTAGGGAGAAGGGGATGCGGAGAAGGGTGCAAACTATGTATAGAGAGGTCACGACTAAGAAGCTAACCGCGATTAATGTAGGCTTAATTATGTTGAACTGCCTTGTGATCCATGAACCTAGCATCATTGCCTCAATCGGCCAAGTGATCATAGTCCAAGGATATGTTTGTGAGGGAATGGGGGCAATTCTCCAAAAGAGGTTTATAAAGACTAGACCTGAAATAGAGCACAAGAGAATCACAATGATGTAGGCTTTAAGTAGGTCCCAAAGCTTCGTATTGGTAAGATACCCACCTTTTAAGGTGACTGTTAATGAAGATCCAGCGCTCGATACCAGCGGTGAAAGGAACCATGCGTCGATGCCTTGATATCCGCTGAACAGTATGACTCCTTGCCAGAGGTATGGTATCGGGGGGAAGGCTATAGCTGCTTCCGCCTCCATCCTCGCAGCTACAATTGTGTAGATGAATACCCAGCCTATGCTGATCAGAATCGGCATCCAGAGGGGGAATCCTGGAACGAAGAAGTGAAACAGGGCAACCGATCCCCCCGTTCCTATGAGGTACATAGCCAAAATTATTGGGAGAGGGAGATAACCAGCCTCCTTTGATCTTTCTGAGAGATGCGCAAGGCTTGAGAATGCTTTAAGTACGTAGCGTCGGCCCCTAAATAGAGGTATAACCGCGGCCGCTATTGAGACGCCGATGATCGGGCTTGCCCAGATGTGCAGATATGACCGTTGGTATAGGAGGGGAATTGTCATGCCTTGCGTCCACTCCTCTCGCCACTTCGCGAAAAAGTCGCCGGGATAGAGGTATGCCAGGTGATTTCCTATGACCCATGATGACAATGACGATATGAGCATAAAGAGGAGAACACGCTCAGATATCATGAAGCTTATAGCAAACATGAAAATGTCGGTGCCTATGCCTAATATCGCGCCGGGGAGATAATTTTCTACAGCTGTGCTCAGATCGATCCACGGGGCAGGTATTACTACTGCGGAAACATCAAATACCGATCTACTTACGATTGGTATGAAGTAAACTGCAAAAGCCCAGAACATGCTGACTATGGCGCCCATTGTGAAGGCGCGGGCTCTATCAGTTTGCCTCTCAGCCATGACTATGCACGCTTCAGCTTGAACTTGGGCCCTAGGCCAGGGGAGAGACTCCTCCTCAATATAGAGTTGGGCACAGATGAGGGCGAGGGAGATCGTTGTTAGGACGTTGAATACGGTATTTGCAAACATTAGTAGCAAAGGAACCAACCAGTCGGGATGAAAGAGCGTCCTAAACGCATAAACAGGCGATCCCAAAGGGGGAACCCACCAAGAAGGGATTAGTTTAACTATTGGCTCCCCAGTGAAAGGGTCTTTAAACATCTTGCTGTAAGGCGCCGTAATGAAGTAGGCTCGGAAAATCGTTCCTGTAAGCAATGTTACGGGCAGGGCAGCTCCCCAACTAATTGCGTAGAACAAGACGTTTACTTCCTGCCTTGTTAGAGGCTTGCCTGCTCTGCGTGCTATCTCAGTAAGGAGGAGAGCCGTGACATAAATAGCTGGTGAAACATACATCGTACCGGAGAAAAGATAGAGATAAAGCACAGTTGGACCCATTAGCACAGCCCCATAAAGGATCGCCATGAACGACCTCCAAGTAAGACCTTGTCGCATAACCGGAGCAGCGATTGTAGCTTTGCTAACACTTTCTGAGCTATTGTCCAGAAGACTTTCGTCAGGTTCAGTTGAATTCGCGCGCGTATTATTCATATTACTCACATCCATACGTTATTTCTTTATGTTTTATTTTTATCTTTCACCATCTCCAAGTATCTCTCTTTTTCTTCTGGGTGCATCCCTCTCCACAGGAGCATCTGGTTCCTCAAGTCATTGAGGAAGGTATTGTTGAAGAGGATCCAGTCGCCCCTCTCGCCGTACAGGTGGTTAAGGATTACCTCAAAGAAGAACTGTTTTTCTTTCTTGTCAAAGAGAGCATGTATAGTGGTCTTCTGTCTCACACCTCTTTCATATGGGGCTAGGAAAACCTCAGCGGTTACTGTCATTTCCTCAAAGGATGTCTGCACCTTATTGGTTATGAAGTTCCCAACTCCCTCCTCGGCGTGACCCTTTAAGTACTCCTCCATGAAGAGAAGAGCGGCTTTGGCTTCCACAGCGTCGGCCATCTTGAAAGGTGTGGGTATGAACCACTGGCGACCTACGGGTTTAGTGGGGATAGTCCACTTCCTCACAAGGGAAGGCGTCACGACTCTGGCTGCCACCTTTATTGGATATATGCTGGATATGAGGGTGGCGATCATAGAGAAACCTGTGGCCACTATGACAAAGAAGGACGAGTAGTTGGGATAGAAGCCTTCTGGAAGGAGACCCTGGTTGATGAGTAAAGTGTTAAGGCTGATACCGATAATGTAGCCTATAAACCCTCCCATGACGGCGTACTCTAGGCTTTCGATGAGGAACATGAGAGCGATGTGAAACGGGTTAAGGCCTACGCTGCTGTATATAGAGATTTCTCGCACCCTCTCATGCACTCCCTGTAACATCGTAATAAAGATAGATAGACATGCTATTGCTAAAGGAGGCCCCGCGAAAACCCATCCCTGAGCGGCGATGCCTAGAGCACGTCCGAAGGAAACTGTTCTATTCTCGAAACCCGCGTATACCTGTATATTCGGAACGCTGAGAGTAAGCTCCTCAGCTGCCCTGCGGGCAGCTGCTTCATCCTTAAAGGATATGCTGGTACTGGCCACGTAGGCTCCTATGTCCCTAGCAAATCTGTAGGGGACAAGTAAAATTTGGTCGAAGCCGAGAGATACGTACATTTCCTCCCCACCAGCAGCTTCGAGGCCAGGACTTAGCGCGGACAGGTATGTAGGGTCAAGGGGGGTAATCTGCCGCCCATCCAGATCAACCGTGCCGGAGATCGTAACTGGATCCACAACTCCTATGACTGTTAGGTTGATGCCCGCCCACGACACAGTGTCCCCGAAATGCACCCCCAGCCTCTCACTCATCGACTTGGTAATGATGCAGGCGTAATAAGCGTCCTCTATAAACCATGTCCCTTCGATTAGGCTACCATCTATTATCATGCGCCTTCTCTCGCTGAGATTCCTTTCCTGAGGAGTTAAACCCAAGAAAGCCAGTACACCATAAGTTCCCGCGGGGCCTCGCAAGTAGGCCATAGCTCCAGTTTCTCTAGTGGACTGAGGGTAGTACCAAGCCCTAGGAGCCGTCACGGTTCCTGGGATGCCAAGGCCGTATGCTGCCTGAGACACAAGGTCGCTGGAGTACTGGCTGGGCATGACTACTCCCTTCTTGAAGAGGAGGCCTTGGTACGGCGGTGTGCTCGCTAACACGTTCTGCCTAATGGTGGTGGTGGGGATGGCACTGGTGAGGGCGATGAGGGAGAAGGTAGTAGTTATTAGTGTAATTGAGAGAAAAATGGTTCTCAGGCGGCGTCGACGCATATTTTGGATGCCTAGAGGTAAGGAGAAGGCAGCAGTAGACATGCGCCCTACCTCGACGAAATGGAAGCCGACTTCCTTCCGCCGAAACTTTTTAGCTATATCATAGGATTGGTATATGAGAAGCAACAGAACAGGCAGAGTGACTGCAGCAATGATTAGGCCTAGGAAAACACCGTAGATGCTGGCGGCGAGGTGGAAGCCTGGATGCGTGAAAAACAAGGAGAGAATAGACGTGATGGAAATGGCCATAATAGCCAACATTTGCTTTTTACCAGACTGAGCATTGATTATCAGTCTCTCGGCTAAAATGGCGAAGGGTATCATCAAAGTGAAAAAGAAGATAGCAGTGTTCAATACATCCCTGGTAGTCTTCATGGTACTCTCGTAGCCCTTCATCAGAGATGACCATGCCAAAAGAGTACTGGCATAAGCTTTCCTATACTGCTTATTCTCCATAGCCGTCAAAGCCTCAGAAAATCTCCGATTTGCTATGTCGAGGGATTTGCTGGCTATAGCATCATAGACGCCATAAGTGCGAAGAGTTTTATAACGTGAATTACTCATTTTGAGAAGGTCAGCTATTATCTCCAAAGCGTTGAAGGATGGATGGCTACCACTAAGAATATAGCCGTAACCCTCAGGGAAATTATCGCTACTGTTCAGGAGGGCGCCAGCGAGGTTCCCCGCCGGACCAACCTTATACAGAGCGATGAACCTTTCACCTGTGGGAACAAAGATCATACCTACACTTTCAGCGGGGCTCAGCCAGAAGCCCCAGCTGATGAAAGGACTGAGAGTTTCAGCCTCATAAACCTCCAGCGAGGCAGGGACAGACTGCATATAGGTATCGTATCGGGGGTCAAGGACACCGAGGTCGTCCATGCCTCTGGGGTCTATCAAGTCGAAGAGAGCGGCTGCTTGAGACTGAAATACCACGGCGGTTGCATTGGTTGGATACCAACTCGTCGTAATGAAAGGTAGGAAGCTCATAGCTCCATAGGTGCCTTGGTCGGGAGCGTAGAGTATATCTCCAGTGGTCCAGTTCAACTTGAAAGCGTAAACAACATAGTCACATAATTCCCCACCCCGCCCTCCATAGCCATATGAACCTATTACCGCTTCACCCCTTCTGGTCACCGATGCTTGCGCTCCGCGGAAGGTAAATTGGCCTTTGCTGTCAGAAAAAACATAGCTGTATGCGAAGGGGGTTTCCATGCTTTGAAACGGCATGATGACAACTATGGCGTTGGGAACTGGAGAGTACCAGTTTCTGGCTGGGTCGTAGGTTTGAACTGAACCTCTAATCTCCACCATGCCAGCGGCACCGACTGTGGCCAAGAGAACCCTCTCCGGCTTTACAGTATCCCATTTGATTTTCAGATCTTCCTCGTTAAGATAGCCGTAGATTATGCCGAGGGACACCTCTAGCTGAGGCCTCAAGTTTTCAAATCTAACCTTATTTATAGTGCTGTAAGGATGACCCCAATGAAGCCTGTAGGCGTCGTCGGTTCGGAAGGATATACCGATACCGTTAGCCACACTGAACGGCTCACTATCCAGCATATAGGTGGTGGGAACATGCCCCCACCAAGTGTCATCGATTAAGCCGTAGTACAAAAACGTATCTCGGTACTTATGGTTCATGTCACTCTCCAGTTTTTCTACGTATCGCCATGTTTTTGACTGCACCCATGCATAGTTCTTAAGGGCACCGCCGTGACCGTAGCGGTAGTAGTAACCGGCGTGAGTTATGAGGACTCTGTCGCTATCTGTGGAAAAATCCAAGTTAAAGAACATCCATATTCGCCTTTTACCCGTTGCCACATCAAACTTGAAGAAATTGGATTCTACCCACTCTCTGGCGCCAGCTAAGGCTTGCCAGTGTCCTGAGAGAGCCACCAGCCAAACAGACCTTCTAGGTCTATGTTTAACAAAAAACCTGGCCAGCTCCAAGAGACTAGCAGGCCCCGTAGCCTCATCAGCCCCTGGAGCAAGACGGGGAACCACGCTCCAAGTATCATAATGGGATGCAATAACTATGACCTCGTCTTCTGCGCCGCTCATGAAGGGCCCAGTTCCCTTTATGATCCCCATAACATTCTGTGCCCATATAGTTTCGTAGACCATACGGGAGTTGATCTTCACTGTCGTGCCGTTCCGAGCTAGATCCCTGAGCTGGTTGGCGACGTCCCCAGTAGCATATAGGCGGGGGAAGTAGACAGGAGATGTAAGAAACTTGCTCCTAGCCTCCACATAGCTAGTTTCGCCTGGATCGAGGAATATGACGGCTTTAGCTTTCAGCTTGGCTAGGTTGAGCCAGTTCTTACCACTGTTGAACTCTAGGAGGATTATGTTTCCCTCTATGTCTAGGTTGTCAAGATCATGTAAGCTTCCTCTGCCCGCGTAGACAAGTTTACCCTCGAAACCTTCGGGAGGAATTGGACAGGTTTGCACGAGGTTGGGCCAGAGGGTGTAGAGAGGAAGAACTTGACCGCTGTGAAGGGTCACTGAGGCCCCGTAGTCGATCGGAACCACAACTGGGTATTCTTGAATTTCCACCCTCGCCCAATCGAGTCCTTGAAAAGTTTTGTTGAAGGAGGCCGCGATGTATTGAGCCGCAGCTCGGCAACCATTATAACCAGTAACACGGCTTTCAAATGAGGAAAGCCTGATAGTGTCATCTCGAATCCTTTCTATGCTTAGGTCCTTTAAGAGAACAGAGAGGTCATAATCACCTTGTTCAATAGCGGGTGAGGCCAGGGAGAGTTCAAGCCGGAGAGGAGCTACCATAAACAGTGTGAAAATAACGGGAAGCGCAAACTGTCTGAGTCGCATCGTCTTTCACATGGGGTTTATAATAATCCCTGGAAATTTAAAGTTTTCGTGTGTCGGATTTACAGTCACTTTAGTACCTAAAAACCTAGATTCTTAATGTAGTCAGCCAAATCATCCACTACAGGAGCCAAGGCTTTCGCCACTCGGATTATGTAGTCCTTCCCTAGTTCTGCTGACAAGTCTGCCCTTGGAGGTTGGTGACCACAAGGATCCGTTCGACGGAATCCAATCCTCCCGGGCGTCCACCGCATCACCCTTCCTGAAGATGTTTCAGCGCTATAAGGATTCTCAAACTCGGTCACATCTTTTAGATCCTCCACCTTAACCCTACATTTCTTCTTGATTATCTCCATGGCTCCCAAGACTGCCGACCCTTCAACGTAGGCTCCATCGCTTGCTTTTTCACCAAAGACTTCCTTAGTTATACCATGGCGCTGTGCATAAATCGAAGGGGACAAGTAGATTATGGGTAGTCCTGTTTCGTCGAAGATCTCAAGAATGAGGCTCTGGAGCATTTGGGCATTACCACCATGACCATTCAAAAGGATGATGCGTTTGAAGCCTTGACCCGCAGCGTGTATACAAATCTGTTTTAAGTAGTCAGCCACTATCCGTTGGGGCACATGAATCGATCCCGCCATATGCTTTAGTGTATCCGTGAAAGTACAATATATTGTGGGGAAAACTATACCATCTACTTCCTCAGCGAGGATCTTAGCAAAGGCTTCAGCAATGTAGGAATCGGTTCCTAAAGGCAGATGAGGACCATGAACTTCAACAGACCCTACAGGAATGATTGCTATATCCCGACGTTTAAGGTACTCTTTAACCTCTTCATGATTCATATCTATTAGATAGATGGTCTTATCCACGCCTATCACACCTTAAGAGATGACTATTGTGCATTCGCTCTTAAGAATTTTGAAGAGCTGTTAAGAAGGCTGGTAGCTAAATCTTACGAAGTAGATTCTGAGAAAAAGGAAGCAGCGCAATGTGAAGCAAGGTATTCTATTATTACTATACTAGACCTAGTTCTTCCAAAACTTCCCCAACCGCATCCAACCGTTCTAATGCCGCTCCATCATAGAAACCTAGAGAGATCCCGTCTGCACCGGTCTCTACGGCGATTCTAATCCCCATCTTCACGGTCTCCGGCGTCGCGTATGGTCGTACTCCAATCCCGGAGATCATCTTCACTTTATCCCCTATAGCTCTTCGCAGTCTTATCAGCTTTGTTCGCTTCGCTTCCAACGACATCGGGTTTATGCGCACGAACTGCTCGCTGTAATCCATTAATCTAACCGAATCTACAAACCCCTTTAACCTTTTGAAATCCACAAAACTGCGCATCGGATCACTGTAGTTTTGCCTCATCTCCGTTGATGGATTAGCCTTTTTAACCACACGGTACTCATCCTTCAGAAGAGAGGCAACTGACACAAACCTGAACTGTAGAAACGAGTAGAAATCTGGCATCTCAAGCAAAAGGTCCTCGGGAGATAAAAGGCTCTTTTCGAGCATTTTAAGCTCCTTGGCAGCCTCTGGTGTAGCTCTTCTCAATACCTCGTTAACTTTTTTCACGGCTTCCTTTATGGCTTCCCAATCGAATCCCCATTTTCTAGCTTTTTCTTCACAAGCCTCACAGAAGCATCCGCCGAGAGCTGCACGGAGAAAAGGATATTTCAAGAGCACTTCGGGTTTAGGATCTCTGAAAATTATCGAGGAAGGTTGTAACATGTCTAAGTCGTGGTTTGTGGTTATGTCTTCTATTAGGCCGAGGAAGTAATTCCTTACATCTTCATTGTTAATACATACTTGAACTGGATTGACTGGATTCCCATATACATCTTTCTGGAGGCAATCTGGGTAATCCATGGGATTTGAAACAAAATGGTGACCAAACTCCGCTTGGGCCTTCATCCCTCGTTTTCTCGCTTCAGCGATCAGAACGTCCACCCAATCCGTACCTTTTAAGAAGCTTGTTTGGGTTGGCTTGGGTTTTATCTTAGTATTCTCATAAAATTCTGGATGCGCTTTAAAATAGACGACACAGTCCTCTATCACAAAAGTCTTCCTTTTTGGATTATGGGGGTAAACGTCCTGATAATAGGGGCGTTTCTCAGGGCCATGAGAAAACGCCATGATGTACACTGCATTTAGCCTCGCTCGTTTCTGGAGATTATCAAAAACTGTTTTAACTCCTTCGTCAGCTAGGTCTTGAGAGTAAATTCCACAAGTGGCTTCAAACTCCATTTAATCCACCAGAGTAATAAATCGTCTCTTAAGTAATTTAAGATTGTTGCTCAAACCTCTAGGTTCGTAGATAACCAAGGAAAAATAGGCGGCTCTCACCATACTTTTGGAAAAAGCTCCGCCGAACTTGAAACTATAATCTTATCGTTAGGCTGTTCAAAGCCCTTTCTGTTTCTCTGATTTCATTAGGTGATCTATTCACCTTCCTAGGATCCAGAATTGTCAGTATCTGCTTTTGTGGAAGAGCCACCTTTACAGATCTTTCGCCATAATGCAATCTTATAGATCTTTCCAAATTTTTACCATCTTAGCATGTTCATTAGCGCGCTGCTGGAAAACCTTTTATCGATATCTTCCGTAAAGCCGAGCTGCTTTTGCAAGAGCCTCAAGGTTCTCAGGCGGCGTTCCCGGCGCAATCGTGTCAGCTGAGCCTAAGATGAAACCGCCTCCCGGCGCAGCGTCATCTATACACTTCTTCGCTTCAGCCATGATTTCTTGGGGGCTACGTATCTTAATAACATTTATTGGGTCAATGTTGCCATAGAGACACATTCTGTTTCCCACCCTCTTTTTTGCTTCACTAAGGGTTATATCCCCTCCGATGGTTGGCGGATCGAGGGTTTCTATCTGGTCAACCCCCATGTCTGCCAGCAATTCAAGAGCTGCAGAGCAACGGCCATCCATGTGATACCGAACGATCATGTCATATTTATGTGCTTCTTTGCAGAATTGTGATTCGTAGGGGTAAATGTACTCCTTGAAGATTCTAGGGGATATCAGACTCATGGAGGAAAAGTTGCTCATTATGTGCAAAACGTCGACGCCTAATTCTCCATATATCTGTATGATCTTCAATCCCTCTTTTAAGAAGATGTCGATAAGACCCTTTAAAATGGAGGGATCTCCACCTCCATAGATGTCCCTAACTACTTGCATATATCCCCTCATGCGAACAGCCCTATTAAATGGTCCACTAACGCCACCAACAACAACTGCTATGTCTTTGAAGGTTTTCAATCCCTCTCTAATATCTGTAGTATTCCTTTCCCAAGGATCAGGTATTATTGCTCTCACTCTCTCAACATCCTCCTTACTCTTTACTAAGTACTCTTTGTATGAACCGATGTTGATGTCCAGATGCTCACCTGCAACACTCTGTTCGGGGGCAATAGAATGAAAGTATGATTCCTTGATTTCCCCGAGTGGCGTTTCAAACGTTCTTTCAATGACCAAGCCTCGTTCCTCAATCGCGACGATTCGCTTCTTCACCGTTACATCCTTGGCTACGGTTGGGCCTCCTAAACCTACTCCGATATATGGATCAAAACCCATACGAAGCATCATTACGTGATAAATCTCTCTAGACCAAGATATCTTATAAACATCTTGAAAGATTCTTGGAACCACCCAAGGGAGTACGGGCACTCTGTCCCGAGGTTCTTCAAGCCTCAACGCAGCTAGCATTCTCTCTCTAGAACGCTTTCCCTCCTTTTCTAAGAGAAACATCTATACCACCGATGATCTACTCACTTTCAAGACTCTCTCCTTTTAGGGCCTTCTTCTTCCATTCGGGATACTTATCGAAGGGCCATCCTGGAGGAGATATAATCCACAGAACTTCTAGTGGAGTTTTGTTAGGATTTTCGAGTTCATGAAAGACGCCAGCTGGTATGAAAACTGCGTCATAAGGTTTAATCTTCACCCTTTCCCCATCTAAAATTACCACGCCTTCTCCCCTAATGCAAAAGAATATCTCCTCTTGGTCTGCGTGAGAGTGTCCAGGTTTACATACCCCCCGGGGATCCACTATTACCATTCCGAATGTTAAATGTTCCGAGTTTACAGTCGTTGGATCAACTAGTTTGAAGTTTGTCCTTTGTGAAAGCCTGACAGGTTCAACATCTTCTGGATTAACCACTCTCCATCTTCTCATTTTAAGCACTCCCAAAGATTTCCTAACTCTGACTCTTTTGATATTGATTAATATAATTTAAATTTATCGTGCCCGCTCTCCGTGAAGTGCCTTTGAGTTCCAAAAAAATAGCACGTGCTACCAATAAACAGTTTCAGTCGGTTTTCCCGCCAGCACCGCGTCGGTTTCATCCGGTTCGAGGGTCTTCCTAACGCCAATCTTATAATGCCAGTCGTATCTGCAGTAACGGATGATCTCCACCCTTTTCCCTCTGATATCCTCTGGGATAATCTCGTCTGGCGTACGCTTCGAAAGTTAGTAAGCTCAACTGTAAATATGCATCTCTCCCATTTATCCCCATATTCATCCGTTATAAACTCGCCAGTTCTTTCAATATCTACAACTCTTCCTTGTAACTTTCTAACTTTTTCCATCGCGATTCCCTTAAACTATTTATTTGTAACCCATGATTTAGTGATTAAATCGTTATAGCACTCCTTATGGCAGATCTTGTACCTGCCGCGTACGGCGTGCTTGGAAATGACTTTATCTCCGACTTTTATCCTCTCCCCGCAAATCCAGCACTTCAGCCTCTCCCCTCCGAACTTCCCCTCCAGGATCTTCATAACCTTCTCAGTCATGACGTACTCCAACTTTTTTATTCTCCTTGTGGGGGTTGGTCTTCTTGATCGACTGGAGAGCTCTATTGAACCTCCGCCAGTACTCTTCTAGTGCATCCATGATTACTTGTTCTAGATCTATTGGTTGACCTAGCTCCTTTTTTACTGTTGAGCATCCTCTCTCAAATTTTTCTATTAGGGATCTGTCAATCATGATTGCGGCGAATTCGCTGTTCCCGTAATGGTTTATCTTTAATTTTTTGGAGTGCTTTCTCCTATGCACCGTGAAATTTAGTTTCTGGAATGTTTCTGGGAACATTCTCAGTATCTCTTCGATCTGGTTGTATCTTAATCCCAAGGTCTCCATGGCTTCCTGGGCATGGGTCCATTCCTTTTCAGCAGTCTGATTAGGCGGTTCCGATAGCTCATCCAGTTTATGAAGGTGCCCCGAGCGCGCTTTTCTAGGTTCAGCTTGTTTATCCAGTACTGCAAGGTTGTAAGGGAGACCCCTAGCTTCTCAGCTATCTCCATGTTCGTTAGGCGTTCATCTCTCATGCGCTTGAGCTCCTCAGCATCAACTCCTTCAATAGTCCTGATGAGAAATCCCCTTTCAACCAGTCAAGTTGTGTTTTGCATCGTATGGAAAGTCCGATGCGCGTTTAGATCCGTCCTTCAGAATCCTTCTCAGCATATTTAGTTGGCGAGATGATAGTCCTAGGAGATCCTTAGCTTCATCATCTGATAGATCTTCACAGATTTCAAGAGCTCTCCTTCCCTTATCCGATAGTCTGTAGATTACGCGTCTTCGAGACAGTTAAGATCAAGTTTCCACCGTCATCCTCCCAAAAAAACAACCATGTCTCCCACCTCAGCTTGAAACTTCTCTTGAACGGTTTTTATGAGGGTTATCCTAAACTTCGGCCCTATCCTGCTTGAACCTTCCTTACGCATTCTAAATCTAGTACTTCTAAAGAAAAGAAGGTTGAATGCATAAGGGGAGGTTCTTCAAGAATTAGATAGGTTGATTCTTATGGAGGAGAGGAAGCAGCAAGCGCTTACCTCTCGATCACGCGGATAATTTAGAGCTTATTCACAGAATTAAAGTTAATCATCCATTGCCGTCCGTTTAACTCTGATCTATCATCAGGTTCAATTAAATGCCTTTTCGTCATCCGGCAATAAACTATTAGTGATCTCAACATTAATAAGGATTTATTCGGGGAATTTTTTTATCTCGAAAATTTTCTGGTTAAAGAATAAAAGGCGCGTTTTGTATTCAGAAATATCATTGAATCTTATTTAGACTGGAAGCAGAAGATGAAGCTGCACATAGGATTTGACGATACTGACTCTCCCCGTGGAGGATGCACAACTTACGTAGCAGCCCTCATAATTGAACGGTTACATAAACTCGGTGTCTCCTTTTTAGATTACCCGAGGCTAGTGAGGTTAAACCCGAATGTTCCGTGGAAGACGAGGGGAAATGGTGCCCTCTGCCTTAAGATACAATGTGAAGAGCATCTTCAAGAGGAATTGAAGGAATGCGTTGTCCAAATAGTAGAAGAAGAGGCGGATCTCAGCTATAGGGGAACAGATCCGGGAATCATCTTTTTAGTGGGAGATGTACCCTATGAAATTGAAGATTTCGCACAGCGAGCTATCACTGGACTTGTAACGAAGGATGAAGCCTTAAATCTCATCAGAAAGTATCGGGCTGAAGCCTTCGGATTCAAGAAGGGACGTGGAATAATAGGCGGCTTAGCTGCGATAGGTGAAGAGCTAAAAGGCGATTATACATATGAGCTCATAGCCTACCGAACCCCAGAAAACAGGGGAACCCCTCGGAGAGTAAAGGCTTAATCAGTTATTGAGATGGATAGAAAACTAGGCCGCTTAGTTTTCAATAATGTTGACTATGAAACTGGAAGGGTCCTCATAACCCCGCGGGGACCAGACCCGGTTCTTTACGGTATAAGAGGAGAGACAGCT
>Ga0180300_10000567_pt1 | contig 16459 bp, 15 predicted proteins | sample GuaBasSediGuay15_FD_121798 | JGI IMG/M metagenome (GOLD analysis project Ga0180300, IMG submission 121798) | Subseafloor sediment microbial communities from Guaymas Basin, Gulf of California, Mexico - Guay15, Core 4569-2, 21-24 cm | ecosystem: Environmental > Aquatic > Marine > Hydrothermal... | reverse complement strand
CATTAAGCAAACTCTCAGGCAGAGTCGACGCGCTAGCAGAAGCACAGAGAAGAACGGAGGAACAGCTCAACACGCTGGCAAAGAGAGTTGACATGCTAGCAGAAGCACAAGCGAGAACAGAAGGAAGTGTTCAGCAACTATCGAATGCTGTTAGAGAATTAGCTGTGCAGGTTGGAAGATTAAGTGATACTGTAGGTTTTGGGTTGGAGGACATTGCCAGAGTTATGGTGCCTGGATGGTTTGAACGTCATATGAACATTTATGTTGAAGATTTAACACCTACTTTCATAAATATTGACGGTGAAGAAGTTCAAATTAATTTGTTTGGGATTGGGAAAAGAGATTCCGAGGAAATTGTTATAGTAGGTGAATGTAAATCTAGAATTTACGCCAGAGAAGTTAAACAGTTTTTAAGAATGTTAGAGAAGGTGAGAAGAGCTTTTCCGGACAAAGACGTCTTAGGATTCTTGTTTGGTTACTTAGTTCATCCAAGTGCGCAGGTAGAGGCTGAAAAACATAAGGTTAAAGTCATAGCAACATATATGAGGTAGCTTCCAGAAGTATTTGAATTTTAAGTTGTTGATAAGCCATTCGATAGCTTTCTTATAACATGAAATGAATTACCATCAAATTTAGTGGTGAACACTAAAAATAAAATAAGTAAGATAACTGAACTTTCCTATTAATATTAGAAAATTTGTTGATAATCGCCTAGAAAGTGGTAGAAGAGGTGTGTAAAAAATACGTGTCGCAGTATATTACAATAATAACGATATAAGGATAGAGGAAATTCCAAAACCTAAAATCGGACCTGGAGAAATTCTGGTAAAGGTCATGGCTTGTGGTATCTGTGGTAGTGATGTAATGGAATGGTACCGTATTAAAAAGGCTCCCAGAGTTCTAGGCCATGAAGCTACAGGAGTAATCGTTGAAGTCGGGGAAGGTGTAAAGCACTATAAAGTCGGTGATAGAGTATTTGTATCTCACCACGTTCCATGCAATGAATGTCGTTACTGTTTAAGTGGCCATCACACTGCTTGCGAAACTTTACACACAACAAATTTCGATCCCGGCGGTTTTTCCGAATATGTCCGTGTACCAAAAATAAATGTGGAGCGCGGAGTTTTCATACTACCTGACAATGTGTCTTTTGAAGAAGGAACATTCATTGAACCATTAGGTTGCGTTATCCGTGGACAAAGAATAGCACAAGTGAAACCAGGTCACACAGTACTTGTACTTGGAAGTGGTCCAGCTGGTCTACTTCACATTCAACTAGCTAAGTTAAAAGGAGCAGAACGAGTCATTGCAACCGATATTAATGAATACCGATTGAAAGCCGCCAAGAAATTTGGAGCAGATGTTGTAATAAATGCTAAAGAAAACGTGCCAGCCATTTTACGGGAAGTCAATGAAAATAGACCCGCAGACCGAGTTATAATTTGCACCGGAGCCCTACCAGCTGTTCACCAAGCATGGCAATGTGTAGATCGAGGAGGGATCATTCTATTTTTCGCAGTGCCGCCGCCGGATGTTAAAGTAACGATACCCATTACCGATTTTTGGCGAAATGAAATAACGGTAACAACATCTTACGGTGCTAGTCCCATGGATCTTGCAGAAGCACTAGAAATAATCAGTGCCCATAAAATAAACGTGCGAGACATGATTACACATAGGCTAAGCTTAGAAGAAGCAGGCCTAGGTTTCAAGATCGTTGCTGAAGCAAAAGAATGCATCAAGGTAATTATCGAGCCACACAGATAAATAAAATTAGAAATTTCTTTTAAACAAATAATTTTCATATTTTTAATTTTGAACTAGACTATTTGCAATATTAGCTCCATTAGATCCATTATTTTTAAGTCTATGTTCCTTTCTTTGGCAACCTGCTTCAGATTTAGTTCGCAGAAAGGGCAACATGTAACTAGTATGTCTGCTCCTGTTTCCTTTGCTTCATAAATCCTTTTAAGAGCTAGTTCAAGTGATTTCGAGGTAAATCCTGATCTAAACCCTCCTCCAGCACCACAACAGTTAGAGTTCTCACGGGAATTAGGCATTTCTACAAATTCTATGCCGGGGATTGAAGAGAGTATTGAACGTGGAGCATCATATACTTCAGCGTGTCTTCCGAGGTGACATGGATCATGATAAGTAATTTTTAAACCTTTTAATGCCGTAGTGTTTAGCTTTAGTTTTCCTTCATTAAGTAGCTTTTCAAGAAGTTCGGATGAATGAAGTACCTCTACGTCTAAGTCTCCAACAATCTTAGGGTAATCCTTTTTTAGAGTTCTGTAACATCCGGCACAGGAGGTTATAAGATATTTTGACCCGCTACTATTAATGTTTTTATAGTTTTCTTCCATGATTTTGATAGCTTCTTCGATGAAACCAGTCCTAAGAATTACTGATCCACAACACTTTTCGCGAGTAAATTTCGCTAAATTAACATTTAAACGATTTAGTACTTCAACTGTTGCTTTGGCAACGTTTTGCATACGAAAGGCTGCAGTGCACCCCACAAAATATAGATATTCACCTTTGGATGGAAGTGAGAATGGTAGCCAATCCCATCGCTTGACATTTTCCACATGATACGGGTTATAATAGTTTAGTACGTCGTTAAGGACTTCTGTATGTCTTTCAATTGGTTTAAAATGGTATTTGTGTAGTAGGATGCGACGGGCATTTTCAACTATATCAACTACTTTAATGCCGCCACCTGCGTCTTTACACAAATATTCACATTTTCCACAGGTCGTACAGTACCAGATAATATTTCTTAAAGTATCTTCGAGTGGTATGTCGTATTTTAGTATGTAGTATATTGAGAAGATTTTTCCAAAGGCAGATTCCCTTAACCATTCCTCGTAAAGTGGACATACCGTGGTACAAAACTTACAGTTAACACAGTATTGAAGTATCTCCAAAATTTCTTTTTCAACATCATTTATCGATTTGAGCATGAAAACTCACCATCCTTCAAGATTCCCCGGGTTAAGAATGTTATTTGGATCTAAAAGCTTCTTGAGTCCGAGAAGAATATTATAGTATGTTTCGCCGTATTTTTCTTTTAAGAATTCTATACGGTAACGTGTAACGCCCCATTCTCCACCTACACCTCCATACTTTATGTTCAATGCCTCGGTTTTTTCCCATACCTCTTTTACAAACTTTTTTCTCTCCTCGTCAGTAAGCTCCGTGGGAACTATTAATTGAAGATGTATGGTTGGAGCTCCTATATGACCGTAAAGGTACATTTCAGGGTTTTTTACAGTCTTCATTTTCTTGGGAAGTTCCATAACGTCACGCATAGCATCAGGAAGCTTGGGAAGCGCCGGTACTATTTCACCAGTTATTGCTGGACCTCTTTTCTGAGTAATTAATGAACCTACAACTTCACGGCAAGCCCATATTTGCTTCCACTCATGTTCATCTTCAACAACTCTAATTTCGATGGGATTTTCTTTTTTAAAGGCATTAAAGATACACTTAAGCTTCCACTTTGCTTCACCAGGCATATAACCCATGGTTCTAACCATGACAACCGCTGATTCTTCCGGATATTGCAAGCCTTGTGAACTAAATGAGATTTCAACACATTTTTCGTCCATAAACTCGGTGAAAATTGGTGGAGGAGTCCTTTCCACATACATTCTTACTACGGCGCGTGCTATAGGCAAACAGCCTTTGAAAAAGGCTACTCCTTGAGCTTCTTCATTTGGTTTAGGTATAAGTCTCATTCTCACTTTGGTTATAACACCTAGAACTCCCTCTGATCCAACAAAAATTCTAGTTAAGTCAATTCCCGCAGGCCTACGTAAAGCCTTTGTACCAGTTTCAATAATTTCACCCGTAGGTAAAACAACTTGAAGCCCTAAAACATAGTCAGATGGCTTACCTATGCAAGAATCTACCAAATGTCCACTAGTATTTACAGCTATACCTCCCCCCACAGTAGCTACCGGTCTACTTCCAGGCATAAGCGGCAAAAAATATCCTCGTTTTTCAAGAATATCGCTTAGTTCTTCAACTCTCACACCAGGTCCACATTCAAAATATCCATGGTCCTCATATATTTTAACATCTTTCATACGGCTTGTACTTAACACAATACACTTACATTTCGGCCTTGTAGCTCCATGAAGGGCTGTGCCAGATCCATGTACCCATACAGGTATTTTATGTTTATTTGCGTATTTTAAAATCTCAGATACTTCCTCTGCTGAAGACGGTTTTACTACAGCATAAGGTATTTCTTCAGGAGCTAAATCGTAAGGCATCGGATCAAGCGCATAACTTATTCTATCGAAAATGCTAATAGAAACATTGCCCTTACCAACTATAGCTTCGAGATCGGATGAAAGCAACTCTAACCTAATTTCTGGGGTTTTGTCCATGTAGGACACCTGGTGAGATTAGATTACACTAGATTTAAATCATTTCTCACTTAGCAACATCCTTAAAAAGATTAGCTGCCAAAAGCATGTAGCCTAAAATAATGCTTTAATTTATGAAATTAAGAAATCTAAAGAATATGTGTTCTTTATGACGTAAATTCCAAAATTTTCTATGCGCTCCTCCTCAAGGAGCGGAATTAACATTTCATAAAACCGTATTAACCCCCCTCTAGGCAGTAGTAATCTTGCAAAAAACTCTTGATAAATTTTATCGTGTATGTGAAACGAAAATATTTTACTAGTTAATACATATGGCAGTTCTTTAAGTAATGACATAAGCGGATTAAATATTTCTTTTCTACATTTTACGTAAAGAAGGAAATCTTCTTCCAATCCCATTCTTAGAGGAAAAACTATGGGCATCAAAATGTTACTTTCTAGAATTCTTTTAACTCTTCTCCACGCTTGAATATTAGAAATCCCCACAACCTTAGCTATTTTGCTTGTACTTAGACGATAATTCGACCTAAGAAGAGATATTATCTTAATATCAATATCGTCCAGAGAAATATTTTTGACGGGTTTGATTTTTTCCGCTTCTGGGATGACGTAACACCATCGGCCATCTATTAAGAAATTATAGAGCCATTCGGAAAGTTTTTCCCAGTCTAAGTTCCATAATCCATTCTGATAATCATAGAGGTTAAGATTTATATTAAATTTCCATTCGGAAGTTCTATATGCTAAAAACCGAGTAGTATACCGTTTTTTCTTTTTCGCCCATTCTACAAAGGATTTTATATTTTTTGTCCAAAGTAAAGCTCCTATGACAGTTTTACCGCACAGAAGGTCAAAACACTCATAAATATCGATGAATGGACATTTGAAAGGTATGTTCAGTAGTTCTTCTGGATCTGCTTCTTCTAAAAGCACAAAAAAGTTCTTAAATCCACCTATATTAGCTTGAGGTATTGCTATGACCTTCACATGGCTCTTTATACGATTTAGTAGTGAGTATCCTTTTCTAGGTTGTATATTTGTCTCCTTAATTATATCTTTATAAGGTCCGCGTGGCTTCTCAAACATCTTTTGAAAAAGTCTATATTCTAGTGCATTAAATCTCTTAGACGGAAATATGCCATTAAAAATATGTTTTCTGATACATTTTACGATTTTTCTATAAATTTGGAGCGCAGAATAATCTACAATGTTCTTGATGGTTTCTACTGTTATTTGCTTTAAGATTTTTTCTAAGTCCTCTCTTACAAATAACATCTCAAGATAAGGACTTAGGATATACATTTTTGGTTCATATTTTCTCTCTCTACCAGCCATATTTGATGGTAAGAAATTTATTAACTCCATTAATATTTCCGTTTTCCTTTTGTCCTTCATATTTTTTGCCAAATTAAGTATTAAGGCGTGTAACACAGTATCTTTCAGGTTTGCGTATGGATTTTTATCGCTATAATACCTATCGTTAACGTTTCCCATATTTGAGGCAATTTTATGTAAAGTATTCATGTCTAAACTTACATTATCACCTAACACTTGGAAAAATGGTTCGATATTCTTCCCTTCTCGCATTTCTCGTATGATTTTTGCAACAATATTTTTATATCCATTTTGATTAGTGAAAGGAGATACCTCCCAGTGATTTTGAAGGGTATTGAAGATTATTGTTGTAATAGGTACTAGAACATAAAAATGTGTGTGACACATGGTAATGCAAATAATAACATACAGACAATTAGTAATACAGCATGGCGTTTTTCAGCAAAATGATGCACGATATGAGATTAATGAATACATACAATTAATTTTGGGCATGTTAATAGCTTATTTGCAGTAAAGTTGAGAGCCTACATCGCAACATGGTTACTTATAATTGTTGCATTGCAATACCAGATGTTGTATGCCATCTTAAAGGTGCCTACTATGTCACGTCGATTTGAAGCACACATTAGCATCAGACTTCCACGTAAACTCTTGGAGAAACTTGAAAAAATAGCAATGAAAAGAGAAATGAGTATAACTGCGTTAATAAGAGAATTGTTAAAAACCTTTGTAAAGAAGGAAGAATTGTTAAGTTATAGCACAATTACAATATTACCGGATGTTTACGATATCCTTACTCGCTTCTTTCTTATATGCTATGAGTTAAAACCTGAAGAAACAGAAAAATATATCAATAATATCGCAAACACTCTGGAACAACATCTTTTATGGAAACATGGTAAGCTGGTTTCAAATATCGATAGAAGTCTTATCTTTAATGACATTAGAGAATTACTTATCAACTATTTAGGTGTTAGTTCCTTTGAAATAAAGAAATTGGAAAACCATATCTACATAATGAAATGGGAAACCCTCTCCGAGCCGGTATGTAAGTTTATTTCGGAAATTCTCACTACTTTTTTCGAGAAGTTCATGAAAGCAAAAGTAAAGGACTGCAGAATAATTGGAAGATATGGTATCCTAATCATATCCTTTCCATCTAACCACGTTCTTTCGAAAAGAAATTCTTTAAAATAAGTTTCCTCATAACTATTCCTTCCTCTTGAAACCCGAACATTTTGTATAATTTTAGCGCTGGGTAATTGCTGACAGAGACATCTAAAGACACCATATTTGCTCCAATTTCTTTTAATTTGAGTAGACCTAGTGAAAGCAGGTGTTTGGCGATGCCTTTCCTCCTATGCTGAGGATGAACGGCAAGTATTTTAATGAAACCTTCATTTTTAAGAGGATAGTACCAACAGCTTAGAATTCCAACTACTTGATCTTTTTTATCTAAGGCAACGTAGTGAAGTTTTGAATCAAAATTTTTGTCGTTGAGCCAGTATTTTTCAAAATTAGCTAACGTAGACCTTGTTGTAGTATTAAACGCCGAAGCTGCGCACATTACCCATTTCTCTTTATCCTCATCTCTAAAATTTCTAAACACGTATGCAGGTGGAGGAGGAAAGTATGGAGACTTTACCGATTGCATGTCCAGTGTCATTCTACTCATTGTGGAAACAGATTCAAATCCCATCTTATAAAGTAATTTTCGAAGATGACTGTGTTTATTGCGTAAGGAGATATATAGGGATGTTATTTCTAACGATTTTGCTTTTTCTATTATTTTTGAAATAAGATCCATAAATTCTTTAGAATAGTATATAGGGTTTTTAGTTATGTCTTGCGGAGGAAAAATAGTAACTGATCCGCTGGAGTTCTTCATCACACTTAGAACTGAAGAAAAAGAGTTGTTTACAATAACAAAATCCATTCATATCACCAGAACACTAGGTTTTGGTGGGTTCCCGGGTCAAAAACAGTTAAAAAGAGCATGTAACTTTGAGAAAGGTTTCGCCTAGAGGAGGGGGGAGACCGCATGACCCCGGGAACCTCTCACCAATAATAAAAAATAAGAGTTAATTTATTGGCTATTCTCTGAGCATCTCAAAGACTATTTTACATTTGGGGCTGTTAACTTCAAGCGATGAAATTCCTGTCGGTATTCCCAGGAGTTCTTCCATTGCAGCCATTGCTATATTAGTGAATGGACACGCAAATGGCTTTATTCCTACGTTTGTCAAACGTTGTTCTACGGGTAAACACACACAATCCCCGATCTCCACCGTGATTGTATCACCCGACTTGCTGATATTGACTTCTTTGGCTATTTTAAAGTCTTCTGTTAACCGTTTTGCGATCCCATTAAGGACATCTTCAGGCTTTTCTCCAGCAACTTTCAATCCAAGTTCTTTTTTCATTATTTCAAGCATACTTTTTCCTACTGGGTAAGAAGCAGCTATTGCTGCTTCTCCCATAACTTCCCATAACGCTTTTTGAAATCCATATATTATTATGTTTAGAAATCTTGTCACTTCCATTCCTTCCTCCTTCATTTTTCACCCTCCCAGCACATTGCTGAAAGGGTTTATGCATATTTTTTCAATTCATCAACTACTTTCTCTAAATTCATGAATACTAGACCCAGATTTGCATCTTTCCTGATCAAGGTTGCTAGAACTAATTGACCTACTTCCATCAACACCATTTGTCCTCCTTCTCCTTCAACTAGCAGTCGTTTTAAATTTCCTTGCTTTAATTCTTTTAGAGCTCTTGAGCTTGCACCAAGAGCTGATGCGGCCATTGCTGCGAATACCCTTTTATTGACCTCCTCAGGGACTGCACTGGCAACGATTAATCCATCTTTTCGGATTATTGCACTAGCAAATACATCAGGTGTAGTTTCTTCAAGTTTTACTAATATTTTTTGCATTTCTTCAAAAATTCCCTTCTTAGACATGTTAACTTTTCTACCTCCTAATATTTTTTTAAATATACTAATCTTCCAGCACGCTCCTAGCGATTTTTATTGTAAAGTCGATTTTTTTGAGATATTCCTCGGCAACTATGGTAGCTGCGCCGACGCTTTCATCATCTTGTACAACTACGGCAAGTATCAGTAGATCACTACCGATAACAACAACAGGAAACCTTTCTACACGTATTAGTACTGGTTTCAACTCTTGGAAAGTTGATGATGCAAGAAGTAGACTCTCTATTCTCTTTAGTAAACTGACCTCGATGTTTTTTGGAATTTGTATTGACAGAATAGGTTTTCCAGTTGCAGAGTAAAGAGCGCATCCTTGTATTTCGCTTAGTTCTGACATTTCTTTTAATTTTTCCTTTACAGTTAGGAGTGTGCTTCCATCTATGTTAATTGGGGGAGCAAGCATAACTTCTTTTATCTCTTTTTCGAATGGTTTAAAGAATGTAACATCACCTACGTAGTTAATGTCTTTGTATTTCCTTGTAAATAGCCTCTTTACGTCCTTAAGCCTTTTCTGTATGTCTATTACACTTTCTTCGAAATCTACGCAAGCCGCAAATATCAGGCTGCTATCTTTATCCTCAAGAACCACGAACTGACAGTCTTCCACGGTTATGCTTTTTAGTCTTTTTTTAGTTATTTCTAATGTGAAGGAATAGATTGCACTAAGTAGACCAGTAACTAAGCATGGGTCTGCCTCTATACTTCCTATTTTAACATGTACTAGCGGTTCCCCGCTCTTTCTGAACACATAGACATTGTGAATTGTCATCAGTGTTGTCTCCCGAACTTTCTGTTAACTTCGCAATTACTATGCAAGTTATTTGCGATTCTTTGAAATTAAGGTACTATCATCATGTATATAAAGGTAATATTGATTTTTATCGATTTTAAAAAGATGTTGACTAAAATAACCTTGTTTAATCTACTTTAGATAATAATAGTAATACTGGCAACAACAAATTTTACTATCTCAGACGATCATCTAAAAAACAATTTTTTGTAAAAATAACTTTATATTACATAATATTCTTGTATTTTCTACATGATTGTGAAATAGTTTTTAATTGGCTTCCAATTCATTTATAGTAGCTTTATGCTTCATAGGTTAACAAATGTTAACCGAAAAATTTTACGTTAAATTTTTAAGTACAGGAGATAAGAATTTCGCAAGGATTGCCAACTTTTGCTAAAAAACGTCGTGAAGTTTGCATGATATTTTTAGGTTTTGACATTAAAATGTATAACTTTCTCGCCGAATGTTCTCAAAAACCAACATTTTATTCAAGCATTGACAAGAGAACTTTTCAAAAAGGGTTAAATATTTTGATTTGAAATGTAAGTTACTGCCTTAATGTGTGTGGGGGTAGGTTTGTATACGCCGTTTAAATTAGCTTTTAGAAATCTTTGGAGGAGAAAAAGCAGAACTTTTATTGCCTTTGTAGGTGTAGTTCTAGCTGTTTCTCTTTTCATTGCGGTAAATACGACAATTGACAGTTTAACGGTGAATCTAGTCGAGGGATACACTGCTTATCTTGGAAAATACGATATCATTATCACAGGTAAGGGTACAAGCACTTTCTTTGACCCCGTAAATATGTCGGAGAAAGTTCTTAGTGTTGAAGGTGTTGAAGAGGTTGTTCCGGCGCTTATTTTAAGAGGCATAACGTACATTGGTGATAAGAAGCGTGGACTTCTTCTTATCGGTGTAAATACTTCTGATGTTGGAGATAATTGGAGTTTTGAGGTTATAGAAGGTTCTATAGATATTTCTACTAATAGATGTCTAGTTCCAGATGTTATAGCTACTAATTTTGACATCTATGTGGGTGAAAACTTTACTCTTGGCATGTATAACTTTGAAGCGAAACATTACGTTAATTCTAGTTTAACTATAGGTGGAATAATTAAAACTCCTAGCGAGTTGCCTGTAAATATGAGAAGAGTTGTTTTTGTAAGTTTAGAAACCCTTCAAGGTTTATCGGGCCTTAACAATACAGTTGATGTACTGTTTGTTAAGCTTAGCGAGGAGATCATAAATTATAGTGATTTAGAAGGTAGTGTTAGTAAAATCGTAGAGATAGGTTCAAGCATTCAAGAAAAAATTGGATTGGAATACACAGTTTTTCTGGTAAAAGCATATGTTTTAGAAAGTGTTAGTGGTGTAGTTTCTACCCAAAGAGTTATGCTAAATATTTTTGTTTTAATTGCCGTTTTAATGGCTTGTATCCTAATAGTTTCAACAATGCTTATGAACGTTGCAGAAAGAATACGAGAAATAGGTATTCTTCGCTCAGTAGGTTCCTCCAAAGCACAAATTTTTACCTCCATACTAATTGAAGCTATCATTATAGGTTTAATTGGCTCAACAGCAGGTTTGGGTCTAGGCTTACTCCTTGGAAAATACGTAATTTCACCTTCACTAGTTGGTTTTCGAAAACAATTTCAAGTTTCAATCTTTGTTGTATCTCCTCAAAGCTTAAATCTCGGACTACTATTAGGAGTTTTAACTAGTATTATTGGTGGTTTTTATCCTGCTTATTCTGCTTCTAAAATGACTCCTCTTGAAGCCTTGTCTCCAGCTGTTAGGAGAATGATTATAACCGAGAAAAAGGAGAGAAAGTTAAGATCTGAAAGAGTTAATGTCGGTCTTGTTATTGGTGGTATCGGTCTTTTTGCCGCCACAAGTTTCATGATGTTTTTGCTTCCAATAATAGGCTTTTACGGTAATCAAGCTATTTTCATCATGGTTACTTTCATTTCTCTTGGCTTAATACTTGTTGGCTTAACACTCACTTTCACAGCAATTCTACCCTTAACTGCAAAATTCTTCTCTAAAATTGTTGGAAAGTTATGGAAAATTGAAGCTACTTTAGCTGAAAGAAATATTATGAAACATAAGAGAAGAAGTAGTTTAACTTTCTTTATGCTTTCAACCTCCATAGCTTTCATTATATTGGTTGGAACTATTACTTCAATGTACGCTGTCTCTTCTCAAATAAATGTTCAAAACTATTTAGGTGCAGATATAGTTGTATATCCAAGAGAGTACGTTCCGGTGTCGATAGCTGAGAATATTAGTTTAGTTGAGGGTGTTGAAGCTGTTTGCCCTGTTACAACGGGCATAACCGTAAAAGCTGGAGATCTCGTATTATATAAGCAGTATGCTCTCAAAATTTTTGGTGTAAATGCTTCAACTTTTCCAAATGTAACGTACGCTAGGGATATAGATTTTGAAAGAGGAACTTTGCATGAGGCTTTCAAGAAGCTTGCAGAAGAAAATGACACAATAATTATTAGTAAAGGGCTTGCTGAAAGCTTAAATATGGATGTCGGTGATAAAATTAGGATTGAAACTGTTTATGGAACGTTTGTGCTGAAAATTGCGGCTATAGCCTCTAGTATCCCGGGATTTAGCTTCACAAAATTTAAGCAAAGAGCTGCGGCTACAGACGGGCTTGTCTCTCTTGAAACCTATTGTAACATTACTAAGATGTTGGTTGTTGATAGATTCCTTATTAAAGTTAAAGAGGGTTTTGATCCGATTAAGGTTGCAAATACTATTTCGAATGAAATAGGTGGTGAGTACGATATTCAGGTTACCACTACGAAGGAACTTGCAGAAAATGCTGTTGAAAGCTATGAAGATATTTCAAAGCTTTTCACAATTCTACTTTCATTTGCTGTTGTTATTGCGGTTTTAGGTCACGCTACATCTCTTGTTACATCTATTCAAGAAAGAACGTGGGAAACCGGTGTCTTAAGAAGTATAGGTTTGGATAGAAAGCAGACAGTCCTTGTATACGTGATGGAAGCCTTTATAATCGCATTTTTAAGCTATATTTCAGGTGTTGTAAGTAGTCTTATAATAGCTTTTGAACTTATACAGTCAAACAACTTAACTAGCGATTTAACTTTACCTTTAACCGTACCATACACTCTTTATCTCTACGTGTTCTCTTTGGTGTTTTTCACAGCTCTCATAATTTCAGCATATCTATCTTACAAGACCACGAAACTAAGTATTGTAGAGATATTGAGAAAAGGATCAAGACTATAAGAAACTAAGAGGGAAAAATATGGGTAGAGAAGTGGTTGTAGAAACCGTTGATCTTTGCAAAGTGTATAGAATGGGATTAACAGAAATACATGCTCTTAAAAATGTTAACTTGAAAGTTTACCGTAGGGAAATGGTCGCAGTTGTAGGTCCTTCAGGTAGCGGAAAAACCACGTTACTTAATCTCATTGGGACTTTAGATAAACCTACTAGTGGCAAAATTTACATAGATGGTGAAGATATTACAATTAAGTCTGAAAAAGAGTTAACCCTTTTAAGAAGGAAGAAGATAGGTTTTGTTTTTCAATTTTATAATTTAATACCTGTTTTAACAGCTTATGAAAATGTTGAACTACCCTTATTGATTTCTGGAGTTCCAAAAAAGGAAAGAGAAAAAAGAGTAAGAAAGTTATTGGAAATGGTTGGATTAGAAGATAGGATGAATCATAGACCTGATGAGTTAAGTGGCGGTGAACAGCAACGTGTAGCCATTGCTAGAGCCCTTGTAAATAATCCTTCAATAATTCTTGCCGATGAACCTACAGGAGACCTGGATACTGAGACAGGATTAATGGTTGTACAATTAATGAGAAAACTTGCAAAGGAAGAAGATTCAACTGTAATTATGGTAACGCATGATCCACAAATATCGGAGATAGCAGATAGAATAATATATTTAAGGGATGGAAAAATTATAGGAGAACATAAGCCAAGATGATTGACACCTGCACTTAAACAGTTTAAAACGTTCGGTGGAGGTGGTGTTTTGCCTGAATATATTACTATTAGCGATTTTAAAAAGTTAGATATGAGGGTTGGACGTATAGTTGAAGTTACTAGAGTTCCTAGGACTGAAAGACTCTATAAAATTAAAGTTGACTTGGGAACTGAAGTGCGTCAAACAATTTCAAGCTTAGTTGGCTATTATACACCTGAGGAACTTTTGGGCAAAAAAGTCATTTTCTTAGCTAATTTAAAACCCGCGAAATTCTCCGGTGAAATATCTGAGGGCATGCTCCTAGCTGCAGAAATAGATGACAAACTAGCACTACTTACGGTGGATAGAGACATACCTGAAGGAGCAAAAGTAACCTAACGCCTAACTGTTTTTCTTTCTTACCTAGTAAGACATTACTAACGTTATTTTGACTAATTAAAAATATTTATGTTAATTCGATTTCTAGATAAAGATAAGTTTCCAGTGGGGTTCGTCAAAAACTGAAAACACCATTCCAACATGTGGTATTTCTATAGACTTCGCGGTTTCGGAACCTATTATAGATGTTTCTGGGATGATTATTTCAGGAAAGACGCCGATTCTTGGGTTACCATCCTTAAATTTAGATCCCACAGTTGCGCCAGAAAACAAACAACTTGCTACATTCTTATTCATTATTCCATCTGAGCAGTTCGCTGAAAGAAAAGATAGAGAACTTAATAGGTTGGAAAATTTGTTTATAAAACGTTTCCAAAATTAAAAGACAAGGTTTTATGGACCCGTAAACTTAAATTGCCAATTGTTGACGGTGCAGCTCCATTTTACAATCAAACCCGCACAGATAGAGTGCCGATAAAGGCACCAGCCAACGGACTATTTTTTGTTGGTAATTCATATGCCGCGCCTGGAAGTGGCGGAGACATAGCTTGGCACACAGCAAGAAAATGCGTTGAAGAAATAGGTAAAAAGTAAACTAGTGAAGGAAAACTGAAATTTGAAAAGGAAACTATTCGATAAGCCTGAAAACTTAACATCATTTTAACCAAATTTTAAATAGAAAATCTGTGCGGCTATGCTAGACATTAGCAAATTAGTAGGTATTTCGTAAACTCTATAAACCTCCAAGTCATAACTATTATTTCGAATATTCAAATTAGTTGTGGAGGTGGGCTGATTGCCTAAGTTTCCCTCCGAAGAATGGATAAAAGAGTTTTGTAAACTGGTAAATGAGAACAAAGCATACGAAGAGGCTGCGAAAGATTGGGAAGGCGACTTTCTATTCATAGTCACACCAGATGAAGGATTAGATAGAGAATACGTGTTTTACGTGGATCTTTGGCATGGAAAATGCAGAGAAGTCAGAATGTTAAAGAGTAGAGATGAAAAAAGGACAGAGTTCATTTACGAAGGCCCCTACTCCAACTGGAAAAAACTAATCAAAGGTGAAATAGACCCAATAAAAGGTCTGCTTACAAGGAAATTTAAGTTAAAAGGTAGCATGATGAAAATTATGAGAGCTACCAAAGCCGCAAAAGAACTTGTTGCAACCGCAAGTAAAGTACCAACGGAATTTATCTAGTGGGATGATGCAATTATGTGGTTCTTTACTTCCCCCCGAACAATCGTATTTGGTGAAGGTGCCTTAGAATACCTAAAAGAGCTCGAAGGAAAAAAAGTTTTCATCGTAACCGATAAAAATCTAAGAAAACTAGGCATCGTAGATAAAGTTGTTGAACAGCTAAAGGAAACAGGCATGGAAATACGAATTTTCGATAAAGTTGAACCAGAACCATCAAAGCAAACTATTGAAAGAGGTGCAAAAATTCTCTCCGAATTTGGAGCAGATTGGATTATAGGGCTTGGCGGCGGATCATGCATGGATGCTGCTAAAGCTATGTGGGTTTTATACGAAAGACCTGACTTAACCATAGAAGACATAACACCCTTCGAGAAATTGAACTTAAGGAAAAAGGCTCGTTTAATAAATATTCCAACAACTTCAGGGACAGGTGCAGATGTAACTTGGGCAGTAGTTATAACCGATGCGGAGAGAAAAGTAAAGCTTGAATTGGCTTCAAAGGAAGTCGTTGCAGATATTTCCATTCTTGACCCAGCTTTAGTACTAGATTTGCCTCCAAAATTGACAGCTGATACAGGTATGGATGCTTTGGTTCAAGCTATTGAAGCTTACACCGTTCAATGGAAAAATGATTTTAGTGATGCTCTTGCTCTCCGAGCAATACAGCTGATTTTCAAATATCTCCCGAGAGCTTATAAAAATGGGAAAAATGATCCTGAGGCACGAGAAAAAATGCATAACGCCGCTACAATGAGTGGTTTAGCTTTTAGCAATTCTCAAATAGGTATTGTTCACGCATTGGGTCACAGCCTCGGTGCTGTTTTCAAAATCCCCCATGGTAGATCGGTTGCAGTGTTTTTACCCTACGTGATGGAATATAATCTATCCGAAGCTGTTAGTCTATATGCGGAAATCGCTGAGGCTATAGGAATTACCGATGGCTCCAATGAAGAGAAAGCTAGGAGACTTATCGAGGCTGTTAGAAAGTTAATGAGAGAGATCGAAGAACCGCTAAGTATAAAAGAAATGGGCATTCCACGTGAAGATTTTGAAGTAAAACTAAATGAATTAATTGAGAAAGCAAATGAGTCGACGGGTACTATCGTAAATCCTCGTGTACCAACCGAAGAAGATTATAGAAAACTTTTCCTATACGCATATGAAGGGAAAAGTGTAGACTTCTAGTTGGGAAGTGTTGTAAATGGGCTACATGGGCAAAATTCTAAAAGTAAATTTGTCAACAGGTAAAATTTCCGAAGAACCGTTAAACATGAATTTTGCAAAAATGTTTCTCGGCGGGAGTGGCCTTGCATGTAGAATTCTCTACGACATGATAAATAAGGATACAGATCCTTTAGGGCCGGAGAACCCTCTTATT
>Ga0180300_10000566_pt1 | contig 16460 bp, 18 predicted proteins | sample GuaBasSediGuay15_FD_121798 | JGI IMG/M metagenome (GOLD analysis project Ga0180300, IMG submission 121798) | Subseafloor sediment microbial communities from Guaymas Basin, Gulf of California, Mexico - Guay15, Core 4569-2, 21-24 cm | ecosystem: Environmental > Aquatic > Marine > Hydrothermal... | reverse complement strand
TGGCTACACTGGCGTAGTTTCCAAATCTTGTAAAGACAAGCGTTGGTCCTGCAATTTCTAGAACTTTAGCCTTCAGACTAACCTGCTTCATTCCAGTTCGTAAATCTCTGATGCAAAAGAAACGTTGTTCCTTATTTTTCTTACTTAAATGCCTACGGAGCAAGGTGCTTTCTCTAAGGTTTTTAATTGGGTTGCCTTGTTCTGAGAGGAATTCTTTTGGTACTAGAAATTGCGCAACAACCTTTGTGCCCTTTGTTATTAAGAGAATAATCTTGTCTCGTAGTTTGCCGCGGCATTTGATTGAAAGTTTTCCGCATGTGGATTTCTGGTTTTTCCATGCTGAGATTAATGCGTAAAAAAATTTGTCTGGGTCAACTTCATATTTTATGGAAAGGAAGGCGAGATATTCGCTGATTGATGTTTTGTTTCGCAAGTTTTCCCCTACTCTTTTGTAAGCGTTATTTCCATTGTTGAAACCATTCTTGCTCTGTTTTCGCCTTCTCTTGGCGCCATCTCCTCTGTTCCTATCGTGATTTTGCTTATTTTCAGGTTTTTTAGGAAGCGGCTTCTGGTTATTTCAGCTGCGTCAACCGCTGTTGTGATTGCTCGTCCTCGGGCTTTCAAGGTTATTTGCTTAGCATTGGATGACGATAGGCTTGTGATTATCGCTAGAACATAGTTCATTGGTGGTTTGCTTCCGATGTATACGATTCCCGATTTTTCCGTCATTTTCTATCACTCCTTTTATTATTGATTGTAGCTGTAACGTTGCCGTTTCTCCTCGTCCTTCAATAAGAGAACGCTACTGCCTCTTAATATGCAATTGTCCTTATAAATTCGATTAAACAACTGAGGTCTTGAGGCGTTTTTCGCAATCAGAACAACATATGGCATTATTCGAGTTCTTCTATTGTAGTTTTCGTTAAAGCTCTTATCCTGTTTAATTCTGCCATTTCTCCGTAGCCCACAAGTGTTATGGCTGTTCCCTCAAGTCCCATTCTGGCGGTTCGTCCGATTCTATGGAAATAGACTAGCGCGTCTAATGGGACGTCATAGTTTATTATGTGCGTTATCCCTTGAATGTCTAAGCCTCTCGCAGCCACATCAGTTGCAACAAGCAACTTTAGTTTTCTTTTCCTGAAAGAGTTGATGACGAAGTTTCTTTGTGATTGAGTGAAGCCAGCATGCAACGGTTTTGCGTCATATCCTCGAGTCCTTAACTTTTCTGCTAACATGCTTGTGTATGTGCGCGTTCTACAGAATATTATGGCTCGGTCTATGTGATTTTCGTCTAGTATGTTGCATAAGATTTCAAATTTGTTTTTTGGGTTTACAACCATGTAATACTGGTCTATCTGTGTAAGGGCTATTTCGTCTTTGCTTACAAGTATTTTTTTAGGGTTCTTCATGTATCTGTCGCATACATCCATTACTGACTGGTCTATTGTTGCTGAGAAGAGGCTGGTCTGTCTGTTTGCTGGCACCTTTGAAAGTATGTATTCTATGTCATCTATGAATCCCATGTCAAGCATTCTATCAGCCTCGTCGAGAACAACAATTTTCACTGATGAAAGATTTAGTGTTCCTCTTTTCAGATGGTCTATTATACGACCTGGCGTACCAACAACAATCTGGACACTTCTCTCCAATGCGTATATCTGTTTTCGAATATGTTCCCCACCGTAAATAGGTAAGACCTTGAGCGCAGCATATAAGCTAAGTTGCCTTATATGCTCTGCAACCTGTATGGCAAGTTCACGTGTTGGCTCCAAGACTAAACCTTGAACACCGTTGTTTTCCGAGTTTAGGCGTTCAACCATAGGAATCCCGAAAGCCGCAGTTTTGCCAGTTCCAGTCTGTGCTTGCCCAATGACATCTTTACCTTCAAGTAATGGAATTATCGCTTGAGCTTGAATTGGGAAAAGACTGGTGAACCCAAGTTCTTCGATACTTTTCATAACTTCTGGACTTAACGGTAAATCTTTAAAGTATTGTATTTGCATATATTTCGTTTCTCCTATCACAAAAATTTTGCATGCAGTTTTCGAAAGCCTTCAGAAGCTTCTTTAATTCAAGCATGAATTAATGTGATAACTTCACTAAACCACATGCCTCATATAAAAAGGTTTACCATACAGAAATGCAAATCAGGTTTTTCTAACCAAAATAAGACCCCGCGGAACATATCGATGTAGCAACCTTCTAAGTTCCATACGTACCGTCTCTTCCAAAAGAGTAGCACCTCATTTACAAAAGAAGAACCACAGCACACTAGTTACATCTTTGCACAGTTACTAAATCCATTGAAAAGCCACCATCTACGTCGCCATCCTCCACCAAACATTGATAACTCCATTGTTCAACAAAGAAAAAACCCGCTTGTTCAACAAATCAGAGCCTCTCTTTGTCAGGCAATAAAAAATCCCTTTTGCCATAGTTTTCATCGACTGGTCATTGGAAAAGCCAGATTTAGTTTCTGCATATATCTTAGTGAAACTGGAAGCTGAAAAGAAGAAGAAATATTCACGAAAACCAAAAAGCTCAATCAAATTATCGAAGCCAACTCAACATACGGCGCATACGACCTACTCATTAAGATGCAATTTGAAAAATGAAGAACTCGACAGATTCCAAGTGTAACCGACCCATCGTTATCAGCTTATCCACCTTCTGAATCATCCCTTGAGTCAACAGCTTTGGCTTTTGTTTAGCTAAGCCTATTCCAATTTCCTTCATCACTTCAATTGCTTTTGAATTTACCCTATTCGACAGCTTGGTTCCAGCACTCATAGCTATCGCTTTTTCCAAGGCTAATTTATTGAAAAACGCCTCCGCCATCTGACTTCTACATGCATTTTCGACACAAACGAACAGAACTTTTTTCATAGTTAACTATTTCTCCAATTCTTACGTGTGCATGTATTTGTGCGGGTCCTTTTCAAACGCGTCTTTGCAACCAGCGGCGCAGAAGTAATACGTCTTTCCCATATGCTCCGTCTTGTATTTAGCTGTTTTCTCATCCACTTCCATCCCACAGACAGGGTCCTTCGCCATCCATTATCATCTCCTTTAATTTTTAATCTTCAACACTTCTCTATATCTTTCATATTTTAGGTCTAAACCTCTTTAGAAGCGAGGCATTCGTAACCACAGATACAGAACTGGTTGCCATCGCCGCTGCCGCGAAGATAGGGTCCAACAAAATACCGAAGAACGGATATAAGATGCCAGCAGCCACGGGTATAAGAGCCGTGTTGTAGGCGAACGCCCAAAACAGACCTTCCTTAATCTTTCTCATAGTAGCTCTACTCAACTGGATGCTGATGACCACATCCCTCAAATCATCTTTAACTAACACGATGTCCCCTGTCTCCATCGCAACGTCAGTTCCACTGCCAAGGGCTATTCCAATATCCGCCTGTGCTAGGGCTGGAGCGTCATTTATTCCATCGCCAACCATAGCCACTATTTTGCCTTCCTCCTGCAACCGTTTTATCTCATTAGCCTTATCTCCTGGAAGCACCTCCGCCAATACCCTATTCATTCCCACCTGTTTTGCAATAGCCTTCGCTGTCCTTTCGTTATCTCCAGTAATCATTATCACTTCTAAACCCATTTTCTGAAGCGTCTTCACCGCCTCAGCTGAATACTCCATTAAAGTGTCAGCCACAGCAATTATGCCAACAGCCTTCTTGTCCACAGCAATGAGCATCGCTGTCTTTCCATCCTCCTCCAACGCCTTCATCCTCTCCTCAAGATGCTCTATGGCTACATCATTTTTCTCCATCAACTTTCGATTTCCCAGCAATATCTCCATACCGTTATACTTCACTTCCACACCGTATCCAGGTATGGCGTTAAAGAATTCTGGGTCTGTAACTTTGATTCCCTTCTCCATAGCTCTCTTAACTATAGCTTCTCCAAGAGGATGCTCAGAACTCTTCTCCGCAATTGCAGCAAGCTGCAACAGCTGCTCCTCACTTAATGCCTTAACCTCCCGCACAGTTGATGATGGATTGCCGATTGGAGGAGCAACAGCAATGATATCTGTAACTTCTGGCTCCCCTTTCGTCAGCGTCCCAGTCTTGTCGAATACAATTGCCTGAAGTTTGTGAGCGGTTTCCAAAGCTTCGCCACTCTTGATTAAGATTCCATTCTCAGCTCCTTTTCCAACACCAACCATTATAGCGGTTGGAGTGGCGAGACCCATAGCGCATGGACATGCAATTATTAACACGGCGATAAATACTGTGAGAGCAAATATGAAGCCCATTCCTACAAAATACCACACAAGAAACGAAACTATTGCAATCAATATGACAGCTGGGACAAAACGTGCCGCCACCTTATCCACCAACGTTTGGATGGGCGCCTTAGAACCCAAAGCATCCTCAACCAGCTTTATGATTTGAGCTAAAACCGTATCAGACCCCACTTTAGTTGCTCTGAACTTCAGCATACCCGTTTTATTCATGGTGGCTCCAACAACCTCATCACCCACCTTCTTTTCAACCGGTATGCTTTCGCCAGTAATCACCTTTTCATCCACTCCCGAATATCCTTGAATCACCACACCATCCACTGGTATCTTCTCTCCAGGCCTAACCACCACAATGTCTCCAACTCGAACATCCTCCACAGGAATCTCTATCTCTTCACTGTCTCTAACAACCCTCGCCGTCTTAGCCTGTAACCCCATGAGTTTTCTGATAGCCGCCGATGTCCTGCCCTTAGCTATGGCTTCCAACAGCCTGCCCAAAATGAGAAATGTCATAAGCGACACGGCTGTTGTATAATACAGAAGCCCTGCACCCGTAAAGGTGACATAAACACTGTAAAAGTACGCTGCTGAAGTGCCTATGGCGACTAGTACATCCATGTTTGGGTTTTTGTTTCTCAGCGCTTTATATGCACCTACAAAGAAACCATGTCCAACTATGAAATGAACTGGAGTGGCTAAAAAGAACAGGAGGAGGGGTATGAAATTCTCTATAGGGAGAGTGGGGAGAGTGAAAGGAAGAATGTACCAGTAATTATAGAGCACTACAGGTATATTAACCACTGCGGAAAATGCAAACTTATATTTTAAAATTCGTATGCTTCTTTCTCTTTCCCTTTTTTCTCTATCTTCCAAGCCTTCCTCAGGTTCAATAACGTCATATCCCACATCCCGTATAACCTTTATAATTCCCGCTACACTGATTTGTTCCGGATCATACTCCACCGCCGCCTTTTCTAAAGCGAAGTTAACGCTGGCCTTGTATATGCCTTCTTTCTCGTTTAACGCCTTCTCTATAGTCTGTGCACACGTGACACAAGTCATGCCACTTATTTTTAAAAAAACGCTTTCATGCACTACCTTATAGCCTACCTCAACAATGGCGTCCTCAATGGTTTTCTGATCCACGATATTCGGATCATAGTCTATAATGGCCTTTTCGGCTGCAAAATTAACTGTGGCACGAGTTACACCCTTCAATTTGGACAACTTTTTTTCTATGGTTTGGGCGCATGTGACGCAGCTCATGCCGCCGATGTTGAGGACAGTTTTTTTGCTTTTTTTGGTCATTGTTGGGTTCTCTTCTTTTTTGTGCTATTATGTATTTGGTGGCAGAAATATATAAATATATCTTTTAAAGATATATCTTGTTGAGTGCTAAATATGAAAACCGAAGTTGAAGAGGTCATTTCAGACTTTTCTCGATTCTACATACTCACCATCCTATATGAAGGACCAACCCACGGCTACAGCATAATCACCAAATTCCGAGAACGCATTGGAAAAGAAATTAGCCCCAGCCTTGTCTACCCGTTTCTAAAACAACTTGAACAAAAAGGCTTAGTAACCCATACAGTTAAGCCAGTAGGCGAGAAAGAACGAAAAGTGTTTGAACTCACTGCTGAAGGAAGAGAACTCTGTACAATATTGTTCAAAAGATTTGCTAATCTAATTTCCATAGCCATAGAACCCAGCCTCGAAGTCTGTGCCCACTGCGGATGCAAGCTATATGAGGGAGGTTACCATGAAGTCATCGATGGGAAAAAGACAACTTTCTGTTGTAAACATTGCGCTAATTCATACAAGGAGGAGAAGAAGCTTGTACGCAAGTCGATTATGGAGTTAGGTGATGATTGAGGTTCTTTGTTTAATGAAAAGGTTATGGGATTTTTAGGATTTTATTGTTATAATAATGAGAATAACATAAGAGATATATACGATAACTCGTACTTTCATATCCGAACAGCAAAATAGAAAAATCGAGGCAAGACCAATGTCAAGCGTACAAAAGGTCTCATCAACAATAGAAGAATACCTAGAAGCCATCTACAAACTAGAAGAAAAGAAAGGCGCAGCCAAAACCGGAGACCTCGCTAAAGAATTAAACGTGACGCTTGGAACTATAACGAACACCATTGAAAACATGGAAAAACAAAACCTTATCACTCACAAACCATACAAAGGCGTAAATCTCACAAAAAAAGGTCGAAAAATAGCACTAGACGTTGTTAGGCGACACCGCCTTTCTGAAAGGCTGCTGACCGACATTTTGCACATAGACTGGAGTAAAGCACATGATGCAGCATGTAAACTGGAACATGCCATTGCAGATAAGGACATAATTAAGCCGTTGGAAAAAGCTTTAGGAAAACCGAAAACTTGTCCGCATGGGAACCCTATCCCTTCAGAATCAGGGAAGGTAATTGAGGAGGAAAGTGAACGTCTAGTTAATTTAGGTCCTGGAAAAGAAGGGGTCATCGTTAAAATAACTGATGAAAGACCCGATATGCTGCAGTATTTGGCAACGCTGGGTCTTGTGCCTGGAGCTAACGTGCAGATTGAGGAGAAAGCTCCCTTTAACGGTCCAATAATTGTGAAGGTGATGGGCGCCAGCTATGCTTTAGGTCGAAATGTTGCTTCAGTTATTTGGGTTAAGAAAAACGAGTAGGGGACGCTGTTGTTTGCTCAATTTTTGCTGGCTTTTAGAGAAGCCTTAGAAGCCACGCTTATAACAGCAATAATCTTGGCATATTTAGCGAGAACAAAGAGAAATCCATTGACACGCTATGCTTGGTATGGAGTTTATCTTGCAATTGCGGCAAGTTTTGTTTTCGGAGCATCTGTCTGGATTATATATGGCAGCCTTGCAGGACCTATCAAACCATTATTTGAAGGAGTCGCCGCCCTCATTGCTGTTGCCGTGTTATCTTCTATGATTTACTGGATGGCAAGTAAGGGGAAGGAGCTCAAGATGGAAGTGGAAAAGCGACTGGAAGCCATTGTAACTCGAGGCGCAACCATTGCTCTTATCTCTTTTTCGTTCATCGTAGTGTTTCGAGAAGGACTTGAGACTGTGCTTTTTTTAACTCCTTTCTTATTGGATGATGCGGTAGGTACTTTAATTGGTGCTTTCCTCGGCGTGGTGGCTTCGCTGGCTTTAGCTTATGCAATATTCGTTGTTGGTATGAAGATTAACATACGAAAGTTCTTTTATTTCACAAGCATTTTGCTTGTGCTTTTGGCTGGAGGATTAGCTGGTTATGGCGTACATGAACTGGCGGAATATTCTGAAGATGTCGGCGTTAAACTTGGCTGGTTAGGTGAACCCGCTTATGCTCTGGATATACCCGAGAATAGCTTGTTCCATCATAAAGGAGCAGTGGGTTCCATCTTTGCTGTGATGTTTGGTTATACAGTAAAGGCTGAATGGGCTAGGATAATAGTTCATCTCGCATATCTAGCGATAGCGCTTCCTCTGGTAATTTGGGTTTACCGAAAAGATAAGATACCAGTGTAGCTTGATGGATGAACTCATTCTATGAAGGCTGATTTGCTTGTCGTGCCACAAAGTGCTGAGAGAAATAAAAGGAAAAACCGATTTAATAATCGCTTTGGCAGGCAATCCAAACGTTGGAAAAAGCTGCATTTTTAACCAGCTAACTGGACTCAGCGTTGTAACAGCCAACTATCCAGGCAAGACTGTAGAATTGAACATGGGCATAACAACACATAACGACGTTAAAATTGGCATAATCGACCTGCCAGGTACTTATGCTATCAGCGCTTTTTCAGACGACCAGCTAGTTGCTAGACGAGGAGTCTTAGAGAGTCATCCAGACGTGGTGATAATTGTTGTGGACGCTTCTAATCTTCAAAGAAATCTTTACATGGTGCTGCAGTTTCTCGAGTTGGGTTTTCCAGTCGTAGTGGACTTGAACCTAATTGATTATGCGGCAAAAATCGGCTTGAAAATAGACCATGAAAAACTTTCGGAACTTCTAGGTGTTCCAGTAGTTCCAACGGTGGCTATTCGTGGACAAGGCATTAAAGAGCTTATTCAAACATCCGTGGATGTTGCACAAGGAAAACTGAGAGGTGAAGATCCAAAAATTGTGTATGGTCGTGATGTTGAGCAAGCAGTTCAGAGGCTTGAGGAAGCCATAAAAAAGCATATGCCTAAAACACCTTTTAACCTACCTGCGAGAGCCTTGGCTATACTGCTTTTAGAAGGCGACAGCGAATTCATACAAACGATTCGAAGAGGTGAAAGTGAAGTAAAGCTGGAAAGGCGGCATCGTTGGCGGTGGCGTGGTGAAAAAGCAGACAGAGAATATCTTCTAAGATTGTCTGCTAGTTTGGCTAAACAAATCGAAAGGAAACATGGTGAACCAGTTGGTGTGAGGATTGCTCGTGAAAGATACGGGTTGGCGGGAACTATTGCTGATGCTGTTCAGATGAAGGTTAAACAGCCAATTCTTCTTTCTGAAAAGTTGAAGCATTATTCAGTGGCTTCCTATACGGGAATACCGTTAATGATTTTAGTTTTGCTAGGTGTTTTCTCTTTCATTTTTTATGTTGGAGGCTTGTTAAGCGCAACTCTCGACCATCTTTGGGGAACATATGTCTCTCCTCCACTAGGTAGTTTAGTTTCTTCGCTGCTCCAAAATGAAACACTAGCTAATATCGTTCTTTGGGGCTTAGATGCAGGAGTCTTAGCTTGGCTCAGCGTTGGTGTGCCCTATGTATTAACGTTTTACATCGTTTTGTCTTTGCTGGAAGACAGTGGCTATCTCAATACCATGGCGTTCTTAACCGATAACGTTATGCATAAGCTTGGATTGCACGGCAGAGTCATCATCCCAATGTTGACTGGTGCGGGATGCAATGTTCCAGCAATTATGGGCACTAGGGTGTTGACAACAAAGAGAGAACGCATCTTAGCTTGCACACTTATTGTCTTGGTTCCATGCAGCGCCAGAACAGCAGTGATTTTAGGTGCAGTAGCCAACTTTGTGGGATGGCAATACGCCGCCCTCATTTACCTTATTGAACTTGTGCTTATCGGTTTAGTCGGCTTAGGCTTGAACAAACTCTTACCAGGCGAGTCTTCTGGCTTGGTTATGGAAATGTTCCCTTTTCGAATTCCTTCAGCTTCCTCTATTGCAAAGAAAACATGGTTTAGATTCAGAGACTTCGCTTTCGTGGCTTTCCCGATCATAACATTGGGAAGCCTAACGCTTGGAGCTCTCTATGAGATGGGATACTTGTTGGCTATTGTTGAGCCAATAGAACCTATTATTTATGGAGTGTTGGGGCTTCCTGCAGTCGCTGGAGTCTGCCTAATATTAGGCATTCTCCGCAAGGAATTAACCCTCCAGTTACTGGTGGCATTGGCCATAATGCAGTATGGCCCGAATGCTCAAAACCTCTTAGCATTCATGACGCCTCTCCAAATATTTGTTTTCGCCTTAGTCGTCACCATCTACATCCCCTGCGTCGCAACCGTAGCCGTTCTCGGCAAGGAGTTAGGTTGGAAAAACGCTGTGTTATTGATGATTTTCACCATAGTTCTCGCCATTGTCGTTGGAGGAATCGCCTACCGTGTGGTTCCTTATCTAGGCTTAGTAGGTTGAGAGAAATGGTGTCAAAGTCTCCTAATGACGTTTCAGCAACCTTCAGAATCATCACCCGTTCGGATAAAGGAAATACTGAGCGAAAAAGCGACCCAGTATATCAATGCCCTTTGTGTGGTTATAAATTCGGTTGGGAAAAGGGAGAAAAAGCTTGTCAAGCGTGTTTCATGAAAAAACACTGTAAGCTAATTATGTGTCCAAGATGCCATCACGAATTTCCAAAAACCTAGACATGCGCATCACGCTGATATTAATGATTACTTTTTCGCCGCTTACCATACTTTGCTGGTCACACCGAATCTGCCCGTAGTCATTTTCTTGTAAATCAACAAATAATAGTTTTTTAACCAGTATTGTATGAATTTGAAGTCAGCCGTTAAGAGATAATGGTTAATTTAACCTGTTTCACTCCTCTCTTTGTTGTTAACTCTTGAGCCAATTTTCTAATTTCGTTAATGTCGCCGTTCACCGCTATGGCTTCGAGGCATTCTCGCGAGCTTAAGTGAATATGCATAGAGGAATAAATGACATGACTATATTTGTGTTGAGTGTCAGTGAGAGCGGTTTCTAGACCTTTAGCATCGTGATCATAGATCATCACCAATACGCCAACTCTCCTTCCCTTTTGTTCCCGAAGCCATTTGTGTTCAGCAACAAAAGCTCTAACTGAGTCTTGAATTGCCTTCGACCTGCTGTCATAACCCATCTTACCGATGATTTCGTCCAGTTCTTTAAGTAGATCTGGTGGAAACGTAACGCCAACACGGACGATCTTAGCCATGCGAATTACCAATCAAAAGGTTGCGTGTTAGCCATAAAGCTTTTATGTGTAAGTAACACTTTTTAATTAAAAGGTGTTACCAATGACTTACCTCAAAACCCAAGACATCGCTGCAATTGCATTATGCACTGCCTTCTGGGGAGTTTTAAATCTCACATTAGCTCCCCTCATTTGGCAGATGACCCACCTACCTTTCACATGCGACTTACTGGGTTTTGTATCGTTAACATTGGTCGCATGGTGGACAAGAAGGTTCGGCGCAGCTTCACTAACTGGATTGCTGGTCGCAGGGTTAACTCTCTCACTTCGACCGAATGCATTCTATATGTTCGGGTTTATCGCAGCAAGCATTTCTTTTGATATTCTAATAAGACTGGTGGGTTATCACAACAGCTTCGATAAACCTCTGCTCAGCATCGTTAGTATAATTTCGTTTTCCACAATATGCGCGGGCTTGGCAGGTTTAATAATTGGACGTTTCTTTCTAGAGTTCCCTGTAGCCTTAGAGTGGTTCGCTGGAATGCACGCTATAGGCGGTTTTATTGGAGGAATTGTCGGGGTTACAATAATTAGAGCGCTTGTGGCTAGGAAGGTCATGCCAAGCCACATACGATGAGTTACCGGTGAACATAAACATGAACGAAGAATTAATGCACACTATAAAAAGAGCTGAGGGATTTCACGGGCATCTGGGACCATTTCTAGTGATAGGGGTTAGAATGGGATTTATAGGCGTTAGAGAATTGAAAGGAAAAGAGAACAGCGAGAAACTACGAGTAACTGCAATGCTAAGGCACCAAGTTCCATTTTCATGCATCGTGGATGGAATACAAGTGGCGACTAAATGCACAATTGGAAACCAGAAACTAAAGTTAATCGATTCTCCGGAAATCGCAGCGGAATTCGAACTCCAAGAAGGAGAGAAAATAACTGTTACGGTTAATCCAACAACTTTTGACAGGTTAAAAGGCAGATTGCTTTCAGAGAATGTTTCACAAGAAGAGACCCAGAAACTCGCCTATATGATTGCCTCTATGCCCGAAGAAGAGCTGTTCATCATAGAGAACAAATAAGCTTTTTTAAAGCGTATAATCTTTTCACGTTAAGAGAACGAAGAGATGAAAGACCTAAAACTTGCTGAGCAAAGACTGAAAGAAAAGAATTTCAATCTACTCATAGTCAAAGATGGAGAAACCATTTTTGCAACTAAATCCCAAGGAATACGAGGCTTACTACAAGCCATAGAAAAGATAGGTAAACAATTACGGGGGTCTTCTGTTGCAGATAGAATTGTTGGGCGTGCGGCTGCCCTGCTTTGCGCTTATTTTAAAGCTTCTTCTGTGTTTGCGGTCACCCTAAGTGAGGAGGGAGAAAAAATGCTTAAAGAAAACGAGATTTCTTATCGGTTTGAAAACCGTGTTCCAAATATTCTCAACTATAAAAGAACGGACATTTGCCCCTTCGAAAAACACGTTATGAAACTCACAAAGCCAGAGGAAGCCTACGAGAAGTTGAAGTCGTTTATAGATTCTCAAAATTAAAGAAGCCTTATATGAGGTGGAATGATAAACCAAACTGAGGGAAAATGGAAATGTGCGAGTTTGATGTTCTAATCAACGGAGAAACTGTGTTTAAGGACGCGGTTTATGTGAAGGTTGATGGAACCAAGGTAATTCTTAAAGATGTGCTGGGAGTTTCTAAAGAAATTGAGAACTGCAAAATCGTGGAGGTCGACGTGAACTCGGAACGCCTTGTCTTATCCTCATCTAGCTAGAATCCATTCATTGGGGTTTACATGAAAATCGCTGTCACGGGCAAAGGAGGAGTTGGCAAAACCGTTGTCGCAGGTGTTTTAGCCAACTTTTTTGTAGAAAAAGGTTTCAAGGTTTTGGCGATTGATGCTGACCCATCTCCCAATTTAGCCATAACTTTAGGCATACCCCTTAATGAAGCCAACAAGATTGTTCCTATCTCCGAAAATGCTCAGTTGATTGAACAGAAAACCTCAACTGGTATAGGAGGAGTGTATCGTCTCACCTTCCGCGTAGATGATATCGTTGAAAAATTCAGTGTAAAATCTCCATATGGTGTAAACTTACTCGTTATGGGAACCATCAAATCAGCTGACTCAGGATGCATGTGCCCCGCAAATGCTGTGCTCAGGCAACTGCTTCGTTATCTGCTGGTGGAGCGGGATGAGGTAGTGGTTATGGATATGGAAGCGGGAGTAGAACATATGGGTCGAGGAACAGCGAAGCATGTTGACACGATGCTTATAGTCACTGAGCCAAGTTTAAAGTCTATGGAAACAGCGAGGAAGATTCACAGTTTAGCTAGGGATATAGGTGTACAAAAAATCTTCATAGTTGGAAATAAAGTTGCGAATTCGGATGAAGCTGAACAAATTAAACAGTTCGCTGCTCACAACAAGTTTCTCTTACTGGGGCTGATTCCTTATGATGAGCAGATTTTGAAAGCAGATATGCGGGGAGAGACGCTGCTAGAGGCTGTAAAGGATTCAAGCGGTGTGGCAACCATACGGAAAATTGGTGAAGAATTACTAGCGCATAAAACGTGAAGAAAAAGTTTAGAAGGGTTCTTTCATCCAAGTTACTCCGCTATTTAGCTTAAACACTAAATTTTTATGTTATCAAGTTTGCATAGGTAAGGGGTAATTGCTGACTATTCGGGCAGCATCTTCTTATGGAAACCCTCTCTCAGCGCTGATCTAACTATGTCCCGGAGGCATTCTCCTCTGCTTGAATAAATCCCATTCTCAATTAGCTCATCAATTATTTCAACGCATCGTATTGGAAGGCGAACGGTGAACGCCACGGTTTTACGAGGTTTTTTGTAACTCAAATCTAACCACTTTAGAACTATTCTGTGTCAAAAAGGTTAAAAATTTTGCAGTGGTTACGCTGAATGAACATACATCACGCTGAGGCTAAATAGTGAAGAACGAAGCTGAAGAGAAGAGCCTTGGAAAAGACGAGTTCAGAGTGGAAAGACTATCTGAAAAAGACGCAACTGAAATTGAGAACCTACTAAAAGAAGTGTGGCATAATGCAATTGAATATCCTGAAAAATGGAGAAAAGCAAGAGCAATTGGACGAAACCAAATTATAGACGAAATGAACGCTGGCTTCCACTATTTTGGGATTAAACTAAACGGAAAAATAGTAGGATTCTACAAAGCGCATATAACAAACAACGCATATCTCGGAGAGCATCAATCAGTTCATCCAGCCTACAGAGGACGCGGATTAGCAAAAGCCATGTACAACCACTTCATCCAGTTCGCAAAAGAAACTGGATGCAAAAAGATTCGCGTTAACATTCTGCCAAGCCAAATTGCCAGCGTGAAACTTATGAAAAAATTTGGATTCAAAAAGGTGAGAGAATATGAACAGGTACCAGGAATGCTTGTCCACTTATATGAAAAAAGGATTGGGAAAGGTAAACACAACGGAGGGCTTAACAAATGAAAGTCGATTTGTTAAAGCTTAAGGTAGAACTTCTCTGCGAAGGAGGTAGGCTAAGCGCAAAGATTGATAAAGGACGAAAAGTAGGAGCTGGTCCAGCTGGTGGAAGATACATCATATTGCCAGACGGATTCTGCGTAAACACCGCTTTCTGGGGAGCCTTCACCGAAAAATCCCCATGGGAACTAACTGAAAGAAACGGAGAATACTTTCTGATTAGAAAAGACGCTGAAAACTTCGAGGAAGTACCTATCAAAGTTGTGCCTGACCCAAACTTCTATTCCCTAACAACCTCAGACGGAACCCCAATGTGGAAAATCGCTCTCCTCCATGGAACTAACTGCCTAGCAACAACCGTGCACCAAGAATGCGTCTACTGGAAAATCGGGAAGAAATGCAAATTTTGCGGAATAGAACTATCGCTTAAGTCAGGAACAACCATCCCAATAAAAACGCCGAAGCAGTTTCACGAAGTCGTTGAAGCCGCAACCAAAGAGAATGTGTGCAGATACATCACGCTTACAACCGGTACAACAGCCACGCCAGACCGAGGCGCTACATTATTAGCTGAAGTTGTTGGAGAGGTGAAGTCTCACCGAAAAATTCCAATTCATGTCCAAGTGGAGCCGCCTGAAAAGGACAAATACTTGGAGATGTTAGCTGATGCAGGTGCGGATACTATTGGGATTCATATAGAAACGTTTGATAGGAGGGTTCTTAAAGAAGTGTGTCCTGGGAAAGCTGAAACTCCATTGAAAAAGTATTTTGAGGCTTGGAAGCGGTCGGTTGAGCTGTTTGGGGAAGAGCAGGTAAGTTCTTTTTTAATAGCTGGATTAGGGGAAGACGATGAAAGCATCCTAAGGGGTGTTGAAGAGTTGGCGAGGATTGGTGTTGTGCCTTATCTGGTTCCGCTTAGACCAATAGTTGGCACAGAATTTGAAAACAAATCACCTCCAAGCTCCAAGAGAATGATTTCGTTATATAAACGGGTGGCTGAAACTTTGAAAATTTACGGTATAAATCCAATCAGAAACAAAGCGGGATGTGTACGTTGCGGAGCCTGCTCAGCTGTTAAGGAAGCATTACTCCTTTGAGCTTATGTGGTGTATGAAAGAATGAGCAAGCATCAACTTACAGATTTAATTATAGAACTTAGAAAATTTAGGGGATTAACACGTAAATCCGCCATTGGAGAAATTTTAGACATACTGGGCGAAACAAGTTATGATGACGCTGGATTTTTTGAGGTAGGCACCAGCGATATCAAGGTGGTTGTTTCCTGTGACGGTATAGTGGAAAATCTCGTTGAAAGCGACCCTTGGTTAGCTGGTTACTATTCGGTTCTCGCAAACGTAAACGATGTAGTGGCGAAGGGAGCCAAACCAGTAGGCTTTGTTAACATAATCTCTTCAAATTCAAATGAGATGCGACGAAAGGTTGCAGAAGGAATACAGAATGGCTTAAGGAAATACCAGCTAAAACTATTGAAGGGACACACCCACCCAGACACTTCCTACAGTGCTGTGGATGCAATGGTTATAGGCATAGCAAAAAACGTTCTTCCAAGCACTGCTGCAAAGGTAAACGACTCCCTCATTATGGCTGTTGACTTAAATGGAAAATTTGGCTCTAAAGACTGGTTGAAAACTTTTGATTCAACAACAATGAAATCCAGCCAAGAGGTTTTAGAGCGCTTAGACTCTATGATTAAACTGGCTGAAAGAAAATTAGCGAATGCTGCCAGAGACGTCAGCGGACCTGGAATCGCTGGAACAATTGCAATGCTTTGTGAATCCAGTCAGGTAGGTGCGAAAGTGAATGTGGATAATATGCCAAAACCTGTAGGCGTTGAAGTTAAGGATTGGTTAACCACTTATCCCGGTATGGGCTTTGTCATTTCAACAAAACAGCCTACAGAATGTTTACATCTGCTGAGGAAACATAAGTTGGCAGCGGAGGTTATTGGAGAAATTAGAGCGGATAAAAGAATATGGTTTTCTTATAAAGGGCAGAAGGCACTGTTTTTCGATTTGAAAAATGAATCTGTTTTCGGAAGCAAACGGTTCAAGATAAGAACTAGTTGAATACAAATTCGCAACATTCGTCTCTTTCGTTACTTTAAAGGAGAAAAGTTTTGCAAAGAATGTTTCCATACACTGCTTGATATGTATTAAAATCTTATAAAGTCAAACTAAAGTAGCTCCCTGAAAGCCTAGGAAACCTTTACAGCTTTTAGTCCATCTTTCTTGTAGGTTAGCATGTTGGGAAACAATCTTCTCACG
>Ga0180300_10000564_pt1 | contig 16489 bp, 11 predicted proteins | sample GuaBasSediGuay15_FD_121798 | JGI IMG/M metagenome (GOLD analysis project Ga0180300, IMG submission 121798) | Subseafloor sediment microbial communities from Guaymas Basin, Gulf of California, Mexico - Guay15, Core 4569-2, 21-24 cm | ecosystem: Environmental > Aquatic > Marine > Hydrothermal... | reverse complement strand
GGTGTAGCCCTTATCAATCAGGTATTCACCTGCTGCAATGAAGTCATCAAATACATTCTGCTTCTTTGAGAGCATACCATCCCTGTGCCACTCTTCACCATACTCATCTCCACCCCTTATGCCCGGATATGCAAAAACTATACGCCTTTTCAGCAGAGGGACAAGATTTCTCATAAAATAGGGGGATATCCCCACACTGAAGCCACCATAACCTGTGAGAAGAACAGGATTGCTTCCATCAAGTTTTATGCCCTTTTTATGGACAATGAACATGGGTATGCTTGTTGAATCCTTTGATTTGTAAAAGACAAGTTTCTGCTCATATTCTTCAGGGTTGAAATCACCTGTTTCCATCTCCCAGATAACATGCCTCTCACCTGTATCAAGGTTGTATGTGAAGATAATGGGTGGCTGGAGTATTGATTGATACCTTACTATCACAACAGGGTTGTCCCATTCACCACTCACACCTGCAACCCCCTTCCCTGGTAGAGGGATTTCACCTATGAATTCACCATCAGGTTTATACACGAGAAGTTTTGTGTATGTATCCTTTTTAACTATGAGGACTATCCTCTTTCCCAGTATCCTGAAGTACTCAATCACAAAGTCCTTTTCAGGTATTATCTCCTTCCAGTGTTCCTCATCTATTGAATCTACAGGGATTGAGAGTATTCTTCCCTTAGGTGCATTGTATGTGGTCAGGACTATAAAATGTCCATCAAGGTGGTTAACATCGAAAAGGCCGTTTTTGCCCACAAAAAGCGGTGTAAACCCTCCAGACGAATTCATGCTTCTGAAATACACATCGTTTTTTATCCATCCATGGGAAACATTGATAAATAGATACTCCCTGTCAGATGATGCGGAAACATCAGGAATTTCTGTTTCAGAGAGTCCTTCACCAAAGATATATTTGTCCTTTTCATAGGGTTCTCCAAGTTTGTGGAAGTATATGTGGGGAAGGTATTTTTCACGTGATGTATTCCTTGAATAATAGAACCCTGAATTGTCGGGTGTCCAGACAAGGGAAGCCCACTTTGTATTGGGGATGGTGTCCGGAAGCATTTTACCTGTGTCAATCTCCTTCACATAAAGTGTGCTGTTCTCTGTTCCCCCTTCTGATTTACCAAAAGCGATATATTTGCCGTCACGGGATACCCGATACCAGTCAAGGGATACAAGCCCGCTCCTGCTGAATTTGTTAGGGTCAACAACAACCTTCCCCTTTGATACATCGGGTTTTCCATCCACATAGTATAGAACTGGATGGTTTTTAAGCCCTTCCTTCTTCATGAAGAAATACCTGTTCTTCACAGGAAAGATGTAATGTACAGTGGTTGTTCTGGAGAGATTTTCAAACTCCTTTAACAGTGTCTTCCATACAGGGATAGACCTTAAAACCTTCATTGTAAGTTTGTTCTGTTTTTTTATCCATGCCTGAACCTCTGAACTTCTCAGGTCTTCAAGCCATCTGTATGGGTCAGGAACCCTTGTGCCGAAGATTGTATCAACAACATCAACCTTTTTTGTTTCAGGGTATTTTATGTCCATAACGCCTCCCAGAGAATTTAACAGGAATAAAAAACCTCCAATCATACAATCAATGTAGATAAATGAGTGAAAAAGTCAATATAAAAAATAAATGCCGAGGGGCGGAATCGAACCACCGACACCGGGATTTTCAGTCCCGTGCTCTACCAACTGAGCTACCTCGGCAGGCGATATAATTATTATACTTAACCACAACTTGTCAAGATGTTAAGATAAAAAATAAACAGCAAGATTTTACTTTTCACTAAACAGTTTATGTTTTAATCTGTACATGGCCTTTCTCTTATCCACTCTATGGAAAATCAATTTATTACTTCAAATAATCAGTGCAATGCCCGGATAACCTTAAGAAGGATTAGCCTATGATGGTATCATATATACCACTTGGGGTTAATTCTTCTTTGTGTGTTTCCCCTACAATGGCTGGATTTGTATTTTTCCCAAGATAAACTTTGTAGTGGAGAATATAACCAGAAATGCGAAAAAACCCAAAGAGAATAGTTGTTTTTTTAAACATATACCCACCTCCTTTTTTTGCTATTTTAGTAAAGTTACCTTCACTCTTTTGAGTATTTTTTCTTCTTTCTCAAACAATACGAAATAGACACCTGGATTTAATAGAAGTGGAGTCTTTATTAACCCATTTGAAGAAGAGGTGGTGAAATCCCGAGTGTATATGAGCCTTCCATCAAGACTGTAAATTTTCATGCAGAAAGAAGGGATGTTTTTGTAGGAGAGCATAAGATTTTCTCCGGTTACAATTGTATTAAGAACAGAAATTTCGCTATTTTGTAGTGAAGGAGCGTCTCTTATTCCAATATTCAATTGCCAGTGATAATCTTCATCAGGGGCACTTGGATGCGCTGGGTCACTATGTGATGAACCCATATAGTATGCCTTTAAAGCATAATCAGCTACCTGCCTTGCTCCTAACAGGTAACCATTAGTAAATACACTGTCATATCCTCCATTGAGACCATAGCCTATTCCACAGGCAACAACCAATTTCAGCGTCTCTCCATCAGTTAATTCAAATGGGCCATATGATTGTAGATATCTATAATCAAATACGCTGGTTCCTACATCTAAAGGATGAGGCATAAACCTGTATCCAAAATTTGCGGGATGGGTTGCATTCATATAAGCATACTTGTTTTCATCTGTTCCAGGATCGTTGTTCCAGTTCCACCAGGAATGTGAGAACACAAGAGGGATCCTTGTTGAGTCACCATTTGAATCGGTTCCATAAAGATCATATGGTGATGGAGGGGCATAAATAAGTCTTGTAAATATATATCCCGGACAACTTCCATTTTCTCCTATATCATTGGCAATGGTGCTTGTATCATCATCGTCATACATAAAGGACATATTCCGAGGTATTGCAAGACAGGGTAGTAAATAAACACTGTCCCCGGCTGAAGGTACATAAGAAGGTATACACATAGCCTGAATAGATGTATCAAGGGTGTGGTATGCTTCAGGTATTAGATATGCTGTATCCAGTCGCACTAAGGGATTTTCATTAGATTCATCTCCAAAGATCTGCCAGTTATCTGGAATACTGTCAGGATTATAAAAAACAGTATCACTAAGAAGGGTTATATGGTCAACAGGCAAAGGGTAATTACTCAGGTCTGCCCATTCTCCCCATGTATAACCATCAAAACAAACCATATCATCAATATTTGGATTAGTGGTATCATAAGAGCACACATCTGCATCAAATAGTATGCCTACGTAGAGATCTGATAGTGTAAGTGGCAATCCAGGCATTCCTTCATTTTTGTTGTACGATATGAAAATTTCATAGGCTATAAATTGGTTGAAAGGGTTTGATGACCACTGGTAGGCTTTCTGCCATACCTTTATCCCAAGAGGATGGGAATTAGTGTAGTATGTGCCATAGTCCAGAAAAATCGAAGTTATATCAAAGTCTGACACTCCTGTACCCACATACCCCCAACCAGTACTATCTCCATCTTCATCTGAAGGGGAGAATTCGTACTCTCCGTATCCTGAGTGAGAAACGTACATAGAATCACCAACTTTAACACCTATCCAGACACGACCTTCCCATAAATAGTCATAGCCGCCTGCTCCGGGCCATTTATAAGATGGATTCCCATTATCACTTGAATTGGGATCTCCAAAGATGCCGTAATTGGATTCCACTGTCCATATTTCACCTACCAAGTGAAGTTTGAACCCTGGAATAGCATGTTTGGGTAGAGTCTTTATAGGGTCAGAGAAGGAGTTTGTACCACTTTGTAAGACTCCCAGGCAGAATAGGGTAAAAAATAATGTCATTTGATACCTCCTTTCTAATTAATTTTCCCAATTCATTTAATATCATTCTCACAAATTTTACAGAACCATTTTGCTTCCATATTTGCATATCCCATTATACATTCAGGATTGTTACAATGATCGGAGAGACCAATGAGATGCCCAATTTTATGCATAACACCGCCTTCCAGATAGGGTTCCTCTGTGCGAACAATTCCAAAGCCTCCTGTGGCTGTCAAGCCATATACTGCATCATCATAGGAAAAGAGAAAAACATTTTCACGGTCACTAAAAGGGAGTTTAGACAGTTTTTCTGATACCCTAAACGTATATTTTCCCATAATTGAATTATATATTGTTCTGAGTGTAATTCAAGGGACAAATTTTTAAAATTTTTAACCAGCATGTTTCTTCCTTGAATTTTGATTTTTGGGGTGTATACTTTGAATATGATAAGGAATGCAGATTTGCTGGAAGAGTTTGAAAGAAGGTACCTCCAAGAAAATAAACTCACCCTGGAGGAGAAGTTTAAAATCTATGAATGGATGTACGAGGAGGTGAAGGCCCTTGGCCGACTGCCTGAAGACCCCCTTGAGGGGATTGATGTGAAGATTAGAATGGCGAGGATTTTGAATGGGATTCAAAGAGGTTCTTAAGACAGTCTCAAAAATATTTGAAGAGAATAAAATTCCTTACATGGTGATTGGTGGTCAGGCAGTCCTGGTGTATGGTGAACCAAGATTTACGAGAGACATTGATATTACAATTGGAGTGGAGCCTGCACAGGCTGAAAAAATTGTGGAAATTCTGGAGGGTTTTACTCCCCTTGTTGAAGATTATAAAGGATTTGTTGAGAAGACCCTTGTTCTTCCAATAATTCACAACAGCCATAAAATACGAGTGGATGTGATTTTTTCCTTTTCAGAATATGAAAGGGAAGCAATAAAAAGGGCAAGATTGGTAGAGGTTGATGGTGTGAATGTAAGATTTGCTTCCCCTGAAGATTTAATTATACACAAAATTATTGCTGGTAGACCCAGAGACCTTGAGGATATTAGAACAATACTGAATGTAGTAGAGAAGATTGATACACGGTATATTGAAAAATGGCTTAAGTTTTTTGGAGAAGAACTTAACAAAGATTTTCTCCATATTTTCCATTCAATAAAAGAATAGAATTCCGATTTTTTATTTGACCCATCCTGTTTTTTTGTTTATACTCAAAAAAAGGAGGCGAGATGAAACGCATCAGTTTTATTCTTTTCGTCCTTTCATTTTCTTTGTTTTCAGGGAAGATAAACATCTCCATACTAAGAATAGAACCAATTGGTCTTTCTTCCTCATTCTCCAGAAGTATTGATAACCTTTTGCAGAATGAGTTTCTTAAATACCCTGCATTCACGGTTGTTGAGAGGGACAGGCTTGAGAGTGTTCTCCAGGAACAGAAGATTCAACTCACAGGCCTCACATCCACAGTGGGTGCTGTTAAGGTGGGAAGGATACTCAATGTTCAGAAGATTATAATGGGGAGCATCTCCAACTTTGGTGGAAGATTCATAAAGTACATACTCACAATAAAGGTTGTTGATGTGGAAACTGGAACCATTGATTTTGCCATCACCAGAGAATTGAAAAACAAGGAGGAGATAAGAAGGGCGGTGAAGGAGATTGTTAAAACCATTGTGAATAAATTGAACAGAGAGGTGGGAAAGGTGAGTGTTGTGAAGGGTAACACTATTTACATTGATATAGGCAAAAATCAGGGGGTTGAAACAGGGGAACTTTTTACCTGTTATTCTGTGAACCTTATAAAGGATAACAGTGGCAGGGTGATAATGAAGGAAGAGATTCCTGTTGGCACAATAAAGGTTGTTGCAGTGGATGATGAGGGTGCAAAGTGTGAGATTGTTCAGGGAAGGCCAGAAGCAGGTAATCTTGTGAAGCCAGGCCCTGCCACCAGCCATGAGAAAGGAAAAGGGATTATTTTCATCAAGTCAATACCTGAGAATGCAAAGGCCTATCTGGATGGCCAGTATATAGGAAAGACACCACTTGAAATTTCAATGAAGCCAGGGGACTATATCCTTGAAATCAGGAAATCTGGTTATTCTTCATACAGGGGAAAGGTAAGACTGAGGAGTGGAAGGAAGGTGGTTGTTCAGAAGGAACTTAAGAGGGTGATTGAACTTGAAGACATCTTTGGAGGTGGTAATATACCAAGGGAGAAGACCTCCCCATCAACTGCATTAAAGAGGGCATTCATACCAGGACTTGGAGAGATGTATAATGGAAACTTTGTAGAGGGTGGTGTTATACAGTTCAACACACTTCTCTATGGAGCACTGGCGTATCTTTATCTATCCCAGGTTTCTAATGCCACTGATGAAAGGGATAAGCATGACCCGAACTCCACAGACTACTGGGATGCAAGGGATTATTATGAGTATGACAGACAGGCAAAGGCCAACATGCTTGAAGGGATAATTTTTGCAGGTTTTGGAGGACTTCAGTACATTTACTCAATTATTGGTTCTTATCAGGATGCCTCTGCTGAGTTTCAGCATCTGAGTTATTTTTACATTACTTTTGGAGGTGCATATGACAACCTGAATGTTCACACAGCACCTGATAGGAATTTTTCCTCCAGTTTCAATAGTGTGGTAGATGATATATCATTTCAGGGTTTGACAGGGAAGTTTGGTTTTGGCTTCTCTGGTAAGAGAACGGACTTCCTTCTCAACATCCTATTCTCTGACAGGATTGTATACATACTTCTTTCAGGCGACCTTAAATTTCCCATGGGTAAAAATGCCTCAATTCTTATATCATCACTGTTTTCTATCAATCAATCCCAACCATCTGGTTTTGACTGGACAGTTGAAACACCCTCAACTGTTCCAGGGGAGAAGATAGGAATAGGGGCTGGTTTTAAGTATGAGAGCCCGAGGATGATTGTGGAGATAAAGGGCTATCCTTATGTGGTGGGTTCTGGGTGGACATTTATTCAGAGCAGTTCTAATTGGGCTGATAAGAAGTACATCAGTGGTTTGAAGGGGTGGGAAGGGGATTTATCCCTCACATACTATACATCTATGAGAACAGGATTCAGGTTAAACACGAGATATTCCGCCCTTTCAGACGCATATCCAGAGATGAATGATGCTGGTTTTTCAACCATCACCAGCCTTAAAGAACTACTGATCAATACAGGGGTTGTGTACAGGTTTTAAATAAAGGCTGGATTTCATAGGTTTGAAGGGTGATTTACAACAGAACCACCTTGAACATGTAGGATTTATCAAACACATGCACTTTTACAAAGTAAACACCTGACCTGTCTATCTTTATCTTCTCCTTGTAATACCCAGGTGCTTTACATGTATTTTTTCTATATACATTCCTCCCTGTAATATCATACACATCAATGCTCACTAACCCTGACCTTGGGAGTGCACATTCTATATTTACACAACCTATGTCAATATTCCTTACCAAAGAGACCTTCACTTCCTCTGGAGATTCAGATGTGCCAACAGTGTAATCAGCATAACCTACCCTTATGTCATCTATATACCATCCACTCCGGGTTAGATTCCTGTCACTTCCAAAGCTAAACTCGATAGCTACACTGGAATCACCTGCATAATCACTTAAATCAACTATAGTCTTTGTCCATTCTTCAATCTTGCCTGTGTATCCTGGCTCACCGGGAATACATGCATTGCCAGAAGGGAAAGAATCTTCGTTGTAAGGAGGTGATACAGGGTAAACTATTGACCAGTTTATTCCGTTTGCGGTGACATTTATATTCCCACCGTCATACCCATTCTCAAAGTCAAACCACTGATAAAACTCAAGGGTAACCTCTCCAGATGCACCACTCAGGTCTAAAGAAGTGAGGAGCATAAGGGAATAGCTGTTGTTGGTATAATCAGTATCAAGAACAGTTGCCCAACATCTGGAGCCCGAGTGGGCATTTCCAGGACCTGATGTTGGTATGCCCCATTCCCAGTCACCTACCTCAACAATGTTTCCGTTGTTTTGTTCAAAATCTTCATTGTATATCCAGACATAAGGATAAAGTGCTGCATCCACCTGGACATTTTCACTATCACCAACATATACAGTTATCAAGGTATCAGAATATTCTGCCTTTCTGAAATAGAGGTCGTATGTGTCCCCACACACAGTGAAACTGTAATTACCCCCAATGTCAGTATAGGTTGTTTCAATGTAGGCGGTTTTATGGCTCTCTAATTTCACCAGTACACCGCTATCATCAGGGTTACCTCTACAGTCCACAGTTCCATGTATTGTTGCAGTGGGGGGTGATTCATCAGTAAGCAGGTAATACACACTGTTTTTAAGGAGTTGTTTTGATACTATTGTGTCTGTGAGTGCGTTCAGATTAAAGGCATAGTAAACAACCTGTCCTGCTTCAGGTCCAGGGGTATTGTCGTGTACACAAATTCCTGCATTTGATGGATATTTTTCAGTCCCGAAAACAAGGGCTCCACCTGAATATAAGGTCATTGCATCTTCATCATACCATGAGGAGTATTGTAAATGTATGGTGTCTGGAAGAATGTTGGGCCTTATTGCAAGGTTGTGGGAAGAATCCTGTAAAACAAGGTTTCCAGCACTATCTACATCCCATCTGTCAACGTGGAGTACTGTATGGTCAAAGTCTGAACCTCGATAATCATAACCCACTTCTCCACCTTCAATAAGTAATTTGCCTCCAGAGTTGTACCAGGCTGTGATTTTATCTATGAGACCGGGTTGGGATAAGGGATTAAAGTCATTTCCGCTGGATAAAATCACAACATCATAGGGAGACCAGTCTGCACTGATTGCCTGTTCAGAATTTATTGTATCCACCATATACCCGAATTCTACAAGCCATCTGTATATTTTATCACTGGATTCAGAAAGTTTTACATCCCTTTTGCCCAGAGGAGGAATATCATTTTTTGACATCCTCTTTCCTGGAAGAATACGTTTCTTTGGATAGTCATCGTCGTCAACCAGAAGTACGTAACCCCATGTATTATCAAGATAGAATGTGTCAATCTTTGTAACTGTATTTATATCCATTGTCGTGTCACAGGATGTGTGATAGGAACTACTGATTAAAAACCTGTATTTAAAAAAGGGAAGGGTTATATTGAATACGCCACCAGCCAGAGAATCAGATGTTGTTACCCGGAATAATTGACCGTTATCAACCCTGTATATTTTTACAGTGGATGTGAGAGGTTTGAGAGAATGTGCCTCTAATACATATCCTGTAAGTGAACAGGTTAATGCTGGCTCCATCTCAAAGATATAGTTGTTGTAAGGATTTTGAACAACAATATGATACACTGTATCTATATACCCAACTTCCCGTAAATACACATCATAAAATCCACACAGGAGTGAATCAGCATCAAAACCACCATCAGTTCCAGTATACCCACTAAAAACGGGTGTATCTGTGGATGTGTCTGCACCAGCCTGATAAAATCTTATATAAACATTGTTTATACCATTACTTGTGGAATTGTCCTTAACTATCCCTTCAACATATCCCTTGAAGTCTTTCACAACAACACGAGTGTTATACAGGTTGTATCCACTTTTTCCAATTACTACATCAATAATGCCATTAGAAAGAGGGATAACATCTGTCTCCATTGTGTCAGTGGTAGTCTCTACAATTGTGTCAATACCGCACCCACTTATAAATGCTTTGTGTCCATCTGGACTTGTGTAGGTGCTTATTACCCCTGGTATTCCTCCCATTAGATAACCATCAACATTTATGGTATCACTTCTTGCCCTTACTTCCACAGAGGTGAAGTTACCACCATTGACAACCCATACTGTTTCCTGAAAACAGTAGGATGTGGAGGTTATCTTTCGTCCTTTGACCAGCAATATCTGACCATAAGGTGAATTTATTCCATTAAGATATGCATGGCCTGATGCATTTGTTGTATCAACATTGAAGACATCATATCCCTCTATACTTACTTCAATGGAGTCTTCAGGTACATCCCCTGAAATTGTGGTTACCATGATGTCTGTGGGTGTATTGATGTTTATAGTATCCGGCTCTACAGAGACCCTGAATATACCATATTTTATTGTTACAAAGTCTATGTTTGAACCGTTGTCCTGGTAACCCACAACATAAATAATATTTCTATCCTTATCAATACAGATACCATACCCACAATCATCACCAGGATGAAATATAGTATCTGCCCATACAAGATTCCCCGATGAGTCATATTTTATTGTGGCAATTTCGTTGTCATCGTTTACTGAAATCTTACCCGTAACATAGACATTGCCCATTGTATCTACATCAATTCCATAGGCAAATGCGTCTTCATATATTCCATACTCCCTGAGCCAGACAACACTCCCCATTGAATCCCACTTTACTGTAAGATATTGGTAATGAGAGAAATAATAGAAAAACGTCCTTCCTGTTGCGTATATATTGTTCCATTTATCCACTGCAAGGTCGTAGATATATGCATCAGCATAATATCCCTGAGGAATAGAATCTTCCCAGAGAAGACTTCCTGAAGAATCGTATTTGGTTATATACCAGTACTGGTATCCTTCAAAAGAGGATTTACTTCCTCCTACATACACATTACCCTTTGAGTCAATAGCAACCGAAGTGGCGAAATTATCATAGGTTAAATATGACTTTCTTGTCCATACAGTGTCTCCTGAGGGTTTATACTTTACAGTGTATCTGGTCCAGTAATCACCAAGTATATGCCCTGTTACATAGATATATCCGTTTTTATCGACTGCCACATCCCATGCTTCGTCGTTTCTCCCCATATCAATAATATCTATCCAGGATAAAGGCATTTTGTACGTAAGATAATCATAATTGGTGCCATTATAGGACTTACCTGTTATATAAAAATTTCCTGAACTATCCATGGCAATACCCATTGCATAATCATAAGACCCGTTATCCAGAGTATCTGTATTGAGAAGATTTCCAGCACTATCGTATACTGCAGTGAACATATCAGAATTAGGGCCAATATACATGTAACCGGTTACATGTATATTTCTATTGCTATCAAGTACAGGGTCAAAGGCACACTCGGAGTTTCCAGAATCAATCACCCGTTTCCATACAATGGTGTAATCATTAGATGAGAGACCTGGAGCATATAACAGAAGAATAAAAAGGGTCAAGAATGTTTTCATAAAGTCCTCCTTTTAGGGGAAAGGAAGTATCGAACGAAATTGGTACATTAAGAAATTGACCTATAGATATAACCACACCTATCTCTTCAGACATTGTTATTCCTTCATTTTTAATAATATATATGACCAAACCAATTATGTCAAGATTCCCCTATGGAAGGAAGGATTTTATACTTCCGTGAACAATTTAAATATAGAATACAAGGGGTAGATTTTGTATCTCCCCCTTTCTTCAAAGTTTGAAGCAGAGAATATTATACCGTAAGGCGATTTTTTTTCATCAAGAAAAATGGCAAGGCTCTTACCCATCCTTTTTTTACCACTTTTTACCTCTATTGGAACTATGGTCTCATTTATTATCTCAATGTAATCAACTTCAGCCTTTGCTCCCCTCTTTTCTCTTGACCAGTAAAAGAGGTTTTTTTGCATAAACGGTTGTGCATAGGATATAAGTTCCTGTCCCACAAAACTTTCCACAATTTTGCCTCTAATTCCAATACTTTTCTCTGGATGTAAGAACAAATCTCCTCTCTTTTCTCCAGTTATAGTCTGCGAGATGCCAATATCCATAGGAATGACCTTGAATCGTTGGGGTTTTGCCTCTGCTCCGAGTGGAATACTATTTGCCGATGTATGTGTTATTAGATGACAGACACCTGCCATATTCAAAAGTCTAAGTGCTTTCTTCAGTTCTCTTGCCTGAATCTGCGGTTCAATTTTTGAAAAAATGAATTTTTCCCCAATAAAAAGAGGAATCCTGTCAAACAGTATATCAACATATTTTATATTTCTTTTATCTACATATTTGAAGAAATCCTGACGGTATGTATCAACAATATCCATCTGAATACCTTTTACTTTTAAGAAATCTCTTGTTTCAATCCAGACGTCTACAGCCTCAGGCATTCCACCTACAGCCATATATTCGGCAAGAAATGCGAGTAGTTTACTGTGTATAGCAGAGTCAATAGGCTTTCCCAGTGGGTGGTTTATTAAATACTCAAGAAGGGAACTTTTTTCTTTTGCAAGGAGAAATTCATAAAAGTTCATTGGATAAAGATAGAAGCTCCGCACCTTTCCTACGGGTAATCCTTGTTTCTTTACCACAAATTCAACGTGTGAACCAGCAGCAATTAAAGGAATTTCAGGCCTGATTTCATTGAAATATTTCAAGGATAAAATTGCCTCAGGACAGGCCTGAACCTCATCAAAAAAGAGAAGAGTATCTTTATCAATTTTTATTTCCGTAATTGCCTGTATCTTTGGAATAATCTCGTCAGGATTCAGAGAATCTTTGAAGAGTTTACACATATCCCCGTTCATTTCAAAATTTATTTCAAGAAATCTTTTAAATTCCTTACCGAACTCCCTTACAAGATACGTTTTCCCCACCTGCCTTGCCCCCCGGATAAGCAGAGGCTTTCGCCTGCTTTCTTTTCTCCACTCTCTCAAATACTCCATAGCCATCCTGTACATCTTTATCCCTCTGTTTATACAATAAATTAATCAATTCTGCAGAAAAGTCAAGGTTAATTCTCTTTATATCTGCATGGAGGTCAGGGTTAAATTAGGGGGAGGGGGACGGTGCATGTATTCGTGTATTTATACACTCACCCTATTCCAGGTTTTTCTTCCAATGTCTGTATAAGGCTGAAAGGGAGGAGAGTTTAAGTCCCTTGAAATAAGGAAGTTGGAGAATTTTCCTGTAACTAAAACCCCTATCCCTCAAATAAACCAATAATTCTCCCCGTGTTTTCTTTTCTCTCAGTGTGTTAAATTCTAACTCACTAAGATTTACTTCTTTTCGGGACTCAAACCTTTTGACAGCGTTTTTAATTGAACCCTCTTTAAGTCTTTTACCCGTGCCTTGATTTTTCTTAAGACCCCTTTTATCAAAAAGGTCAGTGACTTTTTCCAGTTCAACAAGGTTTCCAATGTAAAAACCAGCTCTGGTTTTATAAACCTGCAATTTTCTTTCTCCATATTCAAGAACATAAGATATAAAATCCTGGTATGAGTCAAAGAACTCAGTTATCACATCAGTGTTCAAAAATTCACTCAACTGGATGTGTATTTTTTCTGTATCCTTCCCATAATAAATGCTATTCCACTTATATCTGAAGGGGTCAGTCTCCATTCCTGCCCTAACTGGATTGAAAAGAATGTAACTTATTACTTCTTTCAAATAATCAGTTCCATTTATTATAGCAGACCAGAATCTCCCCTGAAAAACATATCCTTTACCACCATACTTAGCTCTGAAATATGAGCCGTACGAACCATTCAAGTTTTTCATAAATTCCGAAAGGTTTCCAGAAGAGTTTTCAAGGACTAAATGGTAATGATTATCCATCAATGTAAAAGCATAAACAGAAATATTGTACATGTTGCTGAATTTCCTGAGAAACTCAAGAAACTTCACCCTTGAAGCATCATCAGGAAATATGACCATTCCGCCATAACCCCTTGATACTACATGGTGATATGCGCCAATAAATGTTAGTCTTGCCCTTCTCATAGTTTGAGGATACAGGAATGTGTAAAAAAATCAAGTCTCTGGATAAATACACGAATACATGCACCGTCCCCTCTGGGGGAGGGGTTAGTATTCTTTGGGGGGTTCCTCTCCTTTTAGAACTCGGAATCCTGCTTCTGCAAGTGCCTCCATCTCATTCTCACCCGGGAATACAAGCACAGGTGCAATGAAACTGACCCTTTCCTCAATATCCTTACAGAGCCTGTCTGAACGGGCAAGACCACCTGTGAGCAGTATTGCATCGACATTGCCTTTCAGCACAGTTGCCATGGCACCAATTTCCTTTGCAATCTGATAAACCATTGCATCATAGATAAGTTTTGCCTTCTTATCCCCTTCATCAATCATTTTCAGAACCTGCCTCAGGTCATTTGTGCCAAGATATGCCACCATGCCACCATTACCCATCATCCGTTTTTTGAACCACTTTTTATCGTACTTTCCAGAGAAACATAACTCCATTAAGGAATAGGCAGGAAGCCCGCCAGCCCTTTCAGGGGAGAATGGGCCTTCCTGGATGGCATTATTGGCATCAACAATCCTGCCACCCCGTACAGGGCAGATGGATATTCCACTTCCGAGGTGTGCCACCACATAATTTGCTTTATTAAATTCCTTGTTTATCTGCTCACAGGCCTTCCTTGCAGTCCTTTTGATGTTCAATGTGTGCTGGAGTGCCTCCCTTTCCAGTTCGGGTATTCCTGATATGCGTGCCACCTCATCAAATTCATCCACGGAAACAGGATCAGCAATGAAGGCTTCAGCGTTGTATTCCCGGGCAATCTCAAGGGCAAGGAGTGCTCCAATGTTTGATATGTGCTCCGCCCTCATGTTACCAGATTTTATGTCTGCCACCATTTTATCATTCACCCTGTATGTGCCACCTTCAAGTGGCTTAAAAAGGCCACCCCTCCCCATCACACAGTCAATTTTCTCAACCTGATGCACCTGGAGAAGACCTTTTATGTTCTGAAGCCTCATCTCCATCTGGTCAAGGATGGATGGAAATCGTTTCAGCGTCTCAAAATCATAGGATATTTCTTCACGCCAGACCTCTTTCTCGTCCTCCCAGTATGCAACCTTTGTTGATGTGTTTCCAGGATTTATAACAAGGACATTCATTCTCTCACCTCCCTCACAACATCAATGGTGGTTCCATCCCTGTAGTCAATTATCGCAATTATCCTCTCCCCAAGTTCAGGTTCTTCGGGTTTTCCAGTTATCTTCATGAGTTTTGAGTAAAGTTCCTCTATCTTCATGATGGGAAGCTTTGAGCCCTTTGTTTTCTCAATCAGGTCTTCCCTCCTGGGATTGATTGCTATGCCAAGTTCTGTAACAATAACATCAATGGTCTCACCAGGGGTTGTTACTGTTGTAACCTTTTCCCTTAAAACAGGAAGCCTGTTTCTGTAGGAGGGGATTGTTATCATTGTTATTCCTGCGCCTGCTGCTGCATCCTGATGTCCACCAATTCCATGCAGAAGGAGTCCATCAGAATGGGTGTTCACATTAACATTGAAGTCAAGGTCAACCTCGGTTGCACCAAGGAATGCAACATCCAGATAGTTTGCAATGCATCCCTTTGAGTGGATGTCGTAGGATTCTTCAACAGAGACTTCTATGTGATTTGGGTCATTGAGGAGTGAATCACAGGCTGCCTCATCAAAGAGCTGTCCATCAAGCAGCACCTTCACATATCCTTCCTTCAGCAGGTCAACAATCAGGCCTGTAACACCACCCAGAACAAAATCTGCCCTGATGTTTCTCTCCTTCAATATATCCCCGATAAATTTTGTTGCTGCAAGGGATATTCCACCTGCACCTGTCTGGAATGAGAACCCGTCCCTGATTACACCAACTTCATCAAGGAATTGCACTGCATACTTTGCAATCTGGAGCCTTGTGGGTGAACGGGTTATCCGCGTTGTACCTGATACAATCTTCTCAGGGTCTCCAATAGAGTCAACCTCCACCACATAGTCAACGTATGTGGATTTAATGGTTGATGGATGGCATGGATAGTCAACAAGGTTGTCAGTGATAACAACAACCTTATCTGCAAATTCTGAATCCACAAGTGAGAATCCCAGTGGTCCAAAACGTGATTTCCCGAATGTCCCTGTTGCATTACCATACTGGTCTGCTGCAGATGCGGCAATGAAGGCACAGTCAATCTTTATCTCTCCAGCCTTCACTGCCCTCACCCTGCCACCATGTGACCTCAATACACAGGTGTCTTTTATCTTTCCCGTGGAGCAGGCATATCCCACAGGGCCGTTCATACTTCCCTCAATCCTCCTTATCACCCCTTTCTCAATCAGTTCTACAAGTGGCTGATGCACAGGGAAAAGGGCAGTGGGAAAGAGGACTATATCCTTTATTCCCATGTTTGCAATCTCCTCCATCACCATGTTCACAACATAATCTCCATCCCTCAGATGGTGGTGGAAGGATATGTGTGCTCCATCCTTTATCCCACATTTTTCTATAGCCTCCCTGATGCTTTTCAGGAGTTTCTTTTCCTTCTGCTTTGCAGGGGGTGGGATCCTTCTCTTTATTTCACCATCAGATATATGGTCAAAGGCTCCCTTGAATGGGATGAGTTTCCTTCCATTAACCTCTTCTGGTATAAGCCTGCCAACTTTGTTTTCAATCATCATTCACCTCCAGAAGACCAAGTTCCTCTGCAAGTTTCAGTATCCTCTTTGCCCTTTCTGCAACAGGTCTGTCTATCATCTTCCTTCCAAGTGCAATAACACCCAGACCCTTCTCCTCAGCCTCCCTCAATGCATCAACAACCTTTCTTGCATACTCAATCTCCTCCTTTGTTGGAGAGAACACCTTATGAACAGGTTCAATCTGGGATGGATGGATAAGCCC
>Ga0180300_10000562_pt1 | contig 16495 bp, 23 predicted proteins | sample GuaBasSediGuay15_FD_121798 | JGI IMG/M metagenome (GOLD analysis project Ga0180300, IMG submission 121798) | Subseafloor sediment microbial communities from Guaymas Basin, Gulf of California, Mexico - Guay15, Core 4569-2, 21-24 cm | ecosystem: Environmental > Aquatic > Marine > Hydrothermal... | reverse complement strand
GTGAGTGGGAGAGGGCGATAAAGTTCTTCCTCGATTCGCCCTTGAGCCGGAACATAAACCTTTATGTAACTGGATCAACATCTACGGGGATTAAACGGGAGAGTTTTCCCGGAAGACCAATTAAAATTGAAGAATTTCTTCCATTAAGTTTTAGAAAGGTTGTTTTCCTGTTAAAGCCGGAGTTCAAGGGGATAGTAGAAAAGCTAAAGGTCCCAACAACACCAGAAGAGATCTATAAAAATGCTCTTGACCTTTATCCCTATTATGATGAGCTTATGAATGCGTTTTATTTTTATTTGAACTCTGGGGGGTACCCAAGGGCAATATATGAGCTTATGGATGGTGAGATAAGTCTCGATACTTATGAAATGATTTACAATGCCACAATTTTTGACATCACGAAGCTGGGAAGGAGTGAGAGGATAGCTCTGTCCATAGTTTTGGGAATTTTGAGACGTTATGGGGATAGGGTTTCTCTGAATTCCCTTGCAAAAGAACTTGAAATCGGGGCCCACACAACCGTTAGGGATTATCTGGAGCTGTTTGAAGAGCTTTTTATTGGTAGAAATTATTTTCAAGCTGACCTGAAATCTTTTGCTCCTCTCTTAAGAAAGGAGAGAAAGGTCTACTTTATTGATCCCTTAGTTGTCAACACTTTTTCAAGACACTTCGGGTTTGATGTGGATATTTCAAAGAAGATTGAGGGTGTGGTTGGTGAACACCTGAAGAGAAATTTTGAGACCTACTTCTTCTACGGAAAGCGAGAGGTGGATTTTGTTACTAAAAGGTTTGGAGTAGAGGTTAAGTGGCAGAACAAAGTCAAGGCAAGCGATTTCCCACGAGTAGGAATAAAGAACAAGCTGCTGCTCTCAAAAAAGGATATGGAGTTTGTGGAGGGAAGGAACCTGGTGATAATTCCAGTTCCTTTATTTTTGATTCAACTGCCCTGACAAATCTCACCTTCACGGTGGGGAAGGGATAAAATACTTCACATGTGCTCCCTTACCTGTTTTTCTGATGAACCCCAGGCTTTCGAGCTTCTTCAGTCTCTCAACTACAGCAGGCTTTGAAAGATCAATTGCTTCAGATATTCTCCACTCCCCTCCCTTTGCGTATCCTCTCCCTTTCGGAAGGAGTCTTGCAAGCAACAGGGAGACAAAAATTTGAAAAACTACACATGAAAGTTTGCATGGTCTAGCCAGACATATCCGATATCCAACAAAGGTTGAAAAGAGACAAACAAAGTTGTTTGGGTCCATAGAGGAGGCGGGTCTGACTTCCTTACCTTAAAGGGAGAGGCTTTCGGAAGAAAACCGTAAGAGTTAAATTTCCTTGATTTTAAATATTTAGTGAAGGTCCAGTTGGAGGGTGGGCGTGAATGAGTATTGTTAGGAATGTTTGGGATGGTGTCAAGCTTGGCGAAATAGTGCTGATAAAGCATTCTTCGACGGGAGTTCCCTACGTGGGGTTATGCCAGTTAATGAATTGGGCGAAAGGGAAGGGGTACCAAGTAATCGTTGATGATGTTTTAGACACTCTTTACTTGTACAAGACTCAGATGAAGTTGGCTGGCTTGAACACTAGCATTTTGAATGATGTTAAAGTCATAAAACTTGGTGGTAGGTTGGAAGTTGGTCAAGTTGTTGGTCATCTTCACATTAAAGAGCCAGTAATTCGAGAGCAAGAGTACGGACAAATTTTTGCGCCCCTCTCGGGGGGGGGGGGGGCGGTAGTTAATCCTGTTCTGGGCTTTGAGAAGCTTTTCCTGCTTGCTGAGTCTAAGAGGGAAGTGTTGAGTACCGTGAATGGAATCCTCCCTCTTATTAGCGACGAGCGGAGGATTGGGGTTTACTTCATTAACACTGACTTGTTGAGGAGTGCTGCTCCAGAAGCCTTGCCCCTGCTTGAAGAGTTGGCAAGCACGGTAATTAGGGTTGATGTGGAGGGAAAGTCCCACAAGTTCTCGATAGTGAAGTCGGTGAACAAGGAACTCTGGGGAGTCTCGTTTGTCCTGCCTTGAGGCAGCTTCTCTCATTTTTTGAAACTTTGTGCAAAAATTTGTAAGAATACTAACTTTGGGGAGTTACTTTAATCACATTACTGCGAAAAAGTTATTAATTTAGTTTGTTATTTTTGGTGAGATGGTGGTGCAGGGAGTATTAGTCTTTACAATGGTAATCCTATTCATGTTCATAATGTTGCTCTTGAAAAATAAGCGGGTTATCCAGCATTATTTGACCCGCTCTTCAAGCAAGCGTGAAAATTTTTCTACACTCGGGGGAAGTCAGTGTTCTGGTTAGCTGTAATTTTTGTAAAGTTTGTAAGTCTCGTTACGACCAACCTTCCTCCTCCTAAAAACTTTTAAATTGTCCGACAAATAAGTAAGGTTTTAAGTGACACAAATGACGACGGTAATTAAAATTTCCGCAAGAATCCCCAGTCCTTGCAAAGGAAATGGATAAGCTGATTGAAGCCGGAATATACTCTAACAGGAGCGAGATTATCAAAGAAGCTCTTCGAGAGTTCCTGCTGAAGAAAAAGTATTCCAAGGCTGGTGAAGAAGAGTATGCTAAGCTTATGCTTAGAGCCATCGAGCCAATTCTTGCCAAAGACTGGAACAGTGAGGCCGATGCACATTGGGATGACTATGGAGGCATTGAATATGAGCCAGATAAGACTTAAGCCTCACGGAGGCCTCAAACATTGAGAGATCATTATGGTGGAGTTCCCATTTGTAGATCTGGTTCAGGAGAAGCTTCGACCAGCTCTTATAATCCCCAATGATTCTCTCAATAAGATAAGTAATAGTGTGGTGGTTGTTCAGATAACCTGACCTCCTCCCCGCCCTAAAGGGCGAGGCTTGGAAAAAGTCAAACCTCTTCAGCGGGTTCGAGAAGTATAACATTCCTCTCTCCGACTCAGACGTTATTCGGTATGATGGGACTCTACCAATGTACCAAAGCATAATGAAGCCTTACATCATCTTCACCGTTGATAAACACCTGATCAGGAGAAGAATTGGCTTACTCAAACCTGAGAAAATTAAGGAAGTAAAAGAAAGCATGAAACGAATTTTTTTCAATTGACTAAAAATTCAAGCCTCACGCTTCAAGGTGGATTACCCAAGAACTTAACTACTCCCCAATGCAAGGAATTCTAGGGTGAACACCTTGAAAGCATATACCCAGTACAACACTCTAACCAAAATTGCAGCAGTTATTATGGCGAGCTTCTTTGGCTCGATGGCTGGTTTTTCCTCTACCTTAACTTCCTCTTCCTTGGGCTTTTGTACGGTTTCAACAGCAGACTTTTCACGCTCTACCAATACCCTCTCCAAGTAGCCTATTCCATACATGGCTAGAGCCAATATTGCCAGCACTGCGAAGACTACCGTGACACCCAAAATAGTGACATAGAGGCCCTCAAAAAATGCTTCTACCGTCACCATTTCCTGCACTTCACAATGGAAGAAACTCACTTTTTCATCACTCAATTTTTATTAGTGGTTGCCCCGTATCAACAGTTTCTCCTTCATTTACGAGTATTTTGATAACAACATCATCCTTGGGCGCTGGGATTTCATTCTCCATCTTCATGGCCTCTAACACCAGTAATTCTTGACCCACTTTAACTTTCTCACCCTCATTCACGAGAATTCTTAATATTTTCCCAGGCATTGGAGCAGTGACAGCATTGCCACTAGTAACCACTTGCGGTTTTGAAATTTCAATTGGAACACTCGGAGCCGAAGTTGAAGCCTTGCAGAATGCTGCTGATGAAGTGATAATCCTAGCACCATAAAACTTAACGTGCAAACTTCCAAACTTATTACGGTGGTCATTGTGAAGCTCTTGAGTTATGAGGATGAATTCTCCCTAGTAAAGGCAAAACTAGAATGTGATTGTGGGCACGTTTTCACCGTAATAGTGTTGGGCCCTGGCGATACTGTGAAGTGCCCAAAATGCGGTCGAAAGTTTAAGGCCATCATGGAGTACAAGTTCGAACCATTGGAGGGTGACTCGTGATCACGGCATTCGTTTTAATCATCATGAAGTCCGGGGATGAGAATAAAGTTATTGAGAAGCTTAAAACCGATCCTAGGGTGAAGGAGGTTTACAAGGTTTGCGGGGAGTATGATGTTATTGTCAAGATTGAGGTTGAGGGTGTTAGCGGGCTGAATGACTTCCGCGATAAAGTTCTAAGAAAGATTAGGGAAGCTGTGATGAGTGAAACCCTTATCGCAACCTCTTATGGTTGGGAGAGGTGATTGGAATGGTTAGAGCGTACATTTTGTTAACGGTTGAAGTTGGAAGGATTAAGAGAGTTCTTGAGGAAGTTAGGGCAATACAAGGCGTAATAAAGGCTGATGCAGTGACTGGGCCTTACGATGCAATAATTGAAGTTGAGGCTGCGGATTTGAGGGAATTGAAAAGAATCTTGCGTGACGTGCAGAATGTTAATGGTGTCATGAGTGTGACAGCGGAAGTGGTTGGGTATTTGGGGGAGGATTGATTGCTTGGGGGTGTGATTATGGTTGACTTGAGTGGAGTGAAGCTTAAGGTTGAGAACATTGTAGCGTCCGTTGACTTATTCACTTCCCTAAACCTGGATGAAGTCATGACGGCACTTCAAAATCCAAACCTTGGAGAATTCCTCACGGCTTTAAGGTTCAATCCCGAAGAATTCCCGGGAATTATTTGCCACTTTAGTGAGCCGAGAGTTGCTCTCCTCCTCTTCAACACTGGAAAAAGCGTCGTGACTGGAGGTAAGAGTTTTGATGATGTTCAAGCAGCAGTTTCGAAACTTGTTAAAGTGCTTTCAAAAATTGGGGTTAAATTCCACCGCGCTCCTGAGATTAGTGTTCAAAACATGGTTTTCAGTGGTGATCTTGGGAGGGAGTTTAATCTCAATACTGTTGCTCTTGCGCTGCCTAATTGTGAGTTTGAGCCTGAAATTTTTCCAGGAGTAATTTATCGTGTTAGGGAGCCTAAAGCAGCTATACTCCTCTTCACTACTGGGAGAATTGTTTGCAGTGGTGTAAAGAGTGAGCATGATGCTTGGAGGGCTGTTAGAAACCTCCTTCATGAGCTTGAGAAGTATGAGTTGATGGGTGAGTAGTGTGTGGAGGACCATTGAAGAGTGCTTTGATGAGTACCCAGCAAGAAGGCGGGTGGTGAAGCTCCTCCTCAAGTATGGGCTTAAGGTGACGGAAGATGCGAGGGTAAGGTGCGGGGACATTGAAGTGCCCTACACCAAAATAGCAGGGGCATTGAATGTTCAGAAAAGGGTCGTCAAGAAAACGGCCGTAATGATTTTAAAGACGCCCGAGCTTAGGGAAGTATTTAAGAGGCTTGAGTCGACGGTTTGCTTGAAGCATGTTGGTAAACACCTTGGTTATGGTGTAGTTGAAATTGAGACGGAACCAAGAGGTGTAGGAGTTCTTGTGAGAGTTGTGTCAAAGATTGCGGAAAGAGGCATTAACGTTGTTCAAGTCGTTGCAGAGGATTTTAGGTTTAATCCCTGGGGGAGGATTATGATTGTTGCTGGAGAGCCAATTCCTGGCGACCTTGTGAATGAGGTCTCAAGGCTTGAGGGGGTTAAAAAAGTTATAATCTACTGACGTGGCTTTTGTTTGATAATTGTTGGCGTGGGATTTGGGCCCTAAAGAAACCGTGTAATCCTCGAGTTTTTGCCTTTCCCTCGCGTACCATTTTGCTAGTGTCTTCACTTTTATTCGACTAATGCCTAATCAACAGTTCCTTCTGACTGAAATCTTTAAAACTTTTAGTGATTAAATGTGAGTGTATGGTAGTGAAGGAGAAACTTTACACGGTTAAGCAGGCTCAGAAATTAGGGAGCAGAGCCCTCTTATCCTTAGATATTGATTTTGTTGCTTTGAAAGATATTCTGCGGCAAATTAACGGGCTATGCACTTCATGTACATTTCGGTTCTTGTATGTCGAAAAATTTATTAAGTTGGTGACCAAAATAGTCACCATATGATGAAAAATTACTACTTTTCAAGAACTGAACAGGAATTGATCAGCGCTCTCAAGAGCACAGATATAGTAACAATTCAAGAAGTAGAGGAGCTCTTTCCAGGATTAAGCAAGGGTATGATTAAGAAAGTACTCTCAAGTCTTGTCAGGAAAGGCTACCTGTATAGACTTAAAAGAGGTCTTTACCTTGTAAACGAGGAATCCGGAAAACCTCTGATAAAAAACCCATACCAAATAGCACTCATGCTCTTCCCGGGCTACATTGCATTCTCCTCAGCATTGAGGCTCTACGGCCTTATTGAGTATGAGCCGTTCACGATATTCGTGGCAACGCCAAGAAAGTCCGGTGAGAAAGAAATAGGGGAATACACCGTAAAAGCTGTTGCCTTGGGTGAAAAAGCAGTGGGGATGACCTTCAAGAATGGGATCTACACATCTACCTTGGCTAAAACTTTCTTTGACTGCTTTTATAAACCTCAGTACTGCGGGGGTTATTCCGAGGTAACAAAAGCACTCTACGAGGCTGAGAAAATGGATTGGGATGAGTTCTTGAGCTACTTTAAACGGTTTGCGAGCAATTCTCTCTGCCAGAGGACAGGTTACATTTTGGAGCTTGTGAAAGATCTCGGTGTTGATGTTCCGGGGGGTGTTATTGAATATTTTAAGGGTAGGGTTAAAACATGGACTAAGCTTGTTCCAACGCTTCCTTCTAAGGGAAAGGGTACCAAGGAATGGAAGCTGATCGACAACCTTGGAAAGGAAAGAATTTTGGGGTGGGCGTATGGATGAGAGAATGCTAAAATATACAGCTGCCAAGACTGGATTGGGCTTAAACTATGTGGACAAGGAGGAAAAAATATCATTGCTCTTAAGCCAGCTGTGGGAAATTTTTGGCGAGAAAGCAATCCTAAAAGGTGGGACTGCACTCAACAGGGTTTATCCCTAAGACACTACGTCCAAACTGGGAAGAACTCATTGAAAGCCTGCGCTTTAGGGTGGAAGGGTTCTTTAATGAAGGAACCTTTAACAAAAACATAGGATAGCCAAATGGGATAAACTACTACGATCCAAATGATGCAAAGATGAAGCAATAATGATGCAAAAGGTGCTCCATGAGCGAGGCGAGCTCCGCAAAATCTGTCCAAAAAACCAAAAATGTTATATATAATACTTTCTAATTTTTGGACATGGATGGCCTGTCAAGAATGGAAGTTAAGGTTCTCTTAAAGCTTGAGAGAAAAAAATCTGTAACCGAATTAGCTAATGAATTGGGTTTATCCATTTACCGGACCTCTATTCTCGTTACGTCTCTTGAAAGAAAAGGTCTCGTAAAGACGGAAAAAAGAGGAAAGTACAAGATAGTGTCATTAAGTGAGGCAAAGCCTGCAGAGCTTTTTAGAAAATTGGTGTCTAAATTTGGCCACATGCCCCTTGATGAGATTCTGAGCGGAAGGAATCTCTCCCTTCTCGCAGTTCTCAGGGAGGCCCCATTAGGTGCTTATGAGCTCTGTATAAAGGCCAATCTTTCGAGGAGCACCCTCTACCATGTAATTGATAAGCTTTCTAGTTATGGCCTTATTGGGAAAAAGGAGGGAGGATATTTTCTGGTGGAGAGGTATGGATTGTTCCACGAGTTTGCAGAGGAGTTTTACGAGCTGCAAAACACTCTAAAAGCGAAAGAGTTCTCTGAGGACTCCACCCTAGTTTGGAGTGGAGTTGGGGAATTTATTCTGTCAACGAGAGAGTATAAGGGAAAAGATGTTGGAAACTTTCATCTAACCGGACTTGAGAGGTTTAGTGACTTTGGAATGGAGCTTATTGGAACCGGACGGTATCACTATTATTATTCTGAGAAAGCAAAAGGCCTTTCCCTGGAAGAGGTTATTGTGCATGCGCTGCTCATTGATTTTAATCCCAGGACGATTCTGTATTCAATTGTCCTTTTGCTGGCACACAAGGATAAAATAGATCAAAAGAACCTTTTTAGGGTTGGCATGAAATATGATATCAGCGTGAGCGAATTGTTGAAACACCTCAAAGGCGAAGAGGTTAAAAGATACCCTTATCCATCCATGGGGGAAGTGAAAGAGATCTTCAAAATGTACTTCGGTGAAGAGAAGTGGGTGCGGTAACCAGAGAGAAAATAATATCCGAACTTCACCTGATGGAGAAGAAAGCCAGATTACTGCACATTGAGCCCCTGCAGGTCTATTTAGTTGGTGGTGGAAATTTGGCTCTCAGGGGACTCAAGAGTGCGACGAAGGACATTGACATTGTAGTCCTAAACAGGAAGCAGTTTTCTCTTTTGCAAAACCTTTTAGAAGCCCCATTGCCAAAACTACCCGTTTATGTGAGACAGTACAGTTCTCAATGGAACTATGATCTGGGGATGAGTGCTAGATACATACATCCCCTACATGGGTTCAACCTTGATGTTTTTGTGAAGAGGGTTCTCGGCAAGCTGTACCTGTCTGAGTCTATGGTCTTGAGGGCAGAAGTTCCTGGAGAGTTTGAATCTCATGAGTTCTTTGAGGTCTACCTTATTTCAAAAGAGGACATCTTTTTGTTTAAAAGCGTAACCTCAACGGAAAGAGTGAGGGACGTCGAGGATTTGATCGCACTTGTCGAAACCGGGCTAGATTATAGCACAATTATTCAGGAGCTTGAAAACCAGCTTTCCATGGATGAATCCCTTAAGGATCTAATCCAGTTAATGATGCACCGTGTTGACCTTTTAATGAGTCAGATTGGGACTGTAAAAGGGCTTATCCATCTTAGAGAATATTTGAAAGAAATAAGCGGGTGAACCCATGAGCGAGGCGAGGAAGATTGGTATTTAGGCAAGTGGGTTCCCCATTTTAAACCCCGCTTTGTTTTTCCTGCTAAAACCAAAATATTTAAATATTCGAGTCATGCTTATTATAATCATGATTCGAAAATTTGTAAATAGGAAGGGAGAGCTTGAAGTTCTGGAAAAGGCATGCAAAGAGGGTTATCGGCTTTTTGTGGTCTATGGGAGAAGAAGGGTGGGAAAGACTGCCCTTTTGAGGAAATTGCTGGAGAATAAAAGGGGCATATATTTCCTCTGCTCCCAGAGGGGATATGAAAAAGACATCGAGAGATTTTCTCACGAAATAGGTTCTTTTATTGGTGCTCCGGTAAAATTCGAAAGCTTTAGGGATGCATTTGAGTTCCTAAGAGGGCAGGGAAAGCTTTTGGTGGTTTTCGATGAGTTCCCTTACCTAATAGAAGCAAGCAAGGGTGTTACATCCGAGTTTCAGGAGGTGGTGGATGTAATCCTTGAGGCCTCTGGGGTTACTCTTATTCTCTGCGGTTCGAGCGTTGGAATGATGGAGCGTGAGGTTCTCAGCTACAAGAGCCCTCTATACGGGCGAGCGAGCGGTGTTCTGAAGGTGAGGCCGTTCCGATTCTTCGACATGGTAGAGTGGTTTGGAAAGGACTTCGAAAGGCTTTTAAGACTCTATGGGGTCACATGGGGGATTCCCAGGTACATGGAGTTCTTCAAAACGGGGAGCGATGAGGAGATCATCAACAACTTCTTCGAGCCGAGTGCTTTTCTTTTCAATGAGGCGAGGCTTCTCCTCATGGAGGAACTTAGGAATCCAGCCAAGTATATGCAGATTATCGAGGCCATAGCTATGGGGAAAACCCGGTTGAACGAGATTGCACAGTATGCCGGGATGGAGGCCAAAGACCTATCCACCTATCTCAGAGTGCTCTCGAATCTTGGGATTGTGAGGCGGGAAGTCCCAGTAACGGAGAAGAAAGCCAAGAGGGGGATTTATGTTATAGAGGATGAGTACTTCCGCTTTTATCACCGCTTCGTCAGTTCGCATTATGAGGATGTAGAGTCACTCAACCCTGAGCCGGCAATTCAGGATTTTCTGGGGAATTTCAATACTTATCTTGGAAAGACCTTCGAAAAAGTGGCCAGAGAGTTTTTGATAGAGCTTAATAAGCATGGAAGGCTGCCGTTTAAATTTACGAAGATTGGAAAGTGGTGGCATAAAAACGAGGAAATTGATCTCGTTGCATTGAATGAGAGGGAGAAAAAAGGCCTGTTGGTGGAGGTAAAGTGGAAGGAATTGAGCGAGAAAGGGGCGAGGGGAATTTTGAAAGACTTGGAGCGTAAGAGTGAACACCTTAAGCTGGAAGACTGGCAAATGCATTGTGGAGTAATAGCGAAGGATGTGAAGGGTAAGGAAGCTCTTAAAAGTGAGGGTTGGTTTGTGTGGGATTTAGAAGATTTTGAGAACGCTTTCAGTTAAATTTAAGATTCTCATTTTCTTTTGAAACCTTGTCTTTTGGATGAGGGGGCCAGTTCCTTTATTTTTAAAATTCTTGGAAGGTTATAGCATTAGTAGAAAGAGCTCTCTTGGGACAAACCATACATTATCTTTCTTTTTCAGCTGGCCGTTATAAATTACGAGACCACGGTCTAACCCTGTTTTTTTCATGGTCTTAATGACTTGACGGAGTCCTTTCTTTCCCCATCCAACCTCAACTACAATTCCCTTAGAGTGGTTCTTCAAGATAAAGTCTGCGCCGCCTTTTTGAGCATCATAGTGAAGTCTTGCCTTCCTCTCTCTGGCAAGTAGATGAAGGTAAAGTGCCACAGCATCCTCAAGAAGCATACCAAGTGTTTTTGAATCCCTTTCAAAGAGTCCAAACTCGTAAAGCACTGTGCTCCTGAGAATTGGGGCTACGGGAAGGGGTACTTATTATGTATTAAAGGGCTCAAAGGAATCATAAAGGGCTCATAAAGGTATCATAGATTAAAAAGGTGAGCTCATGAGCGAGCGGCAGAAGATTGCCAGGGGGACTGGAGTAGTCTTTGCCGGGATGGTAGTTTCGATGTTTTCCTTGCCCAAACGAAAGACTTATGAACAATACCCCCCGAACCAGTTCGGGGGTATCGAAGTGGGACGCAGGGTAGAGAGGGGCATATCATTTTTCGACCAGAGACCCAGGAAAGATAAAAGTCGGCTGTTTGGACGTTCTGAGGAGCTTAACAGGTTGGTAAACGCTCTTCATGCCAAAAGCTGGGTGGCGATTCTTGGGCCAAGAATGGCAGGAAAAACAAGCCTTGCACTGGCTGGTGCCAACTCCTTTGCGGAGGAAATGAAATACAGGGTAATTTTTGTTGACCTGAGGAATACTGAAACCTCCCGCCAGGCTACGGAGAAGATACTGGGCAGACTGCCAAAATCAATTCTTGAAACACTAACCAAGTATATTGCTGAGGTTTCTCTTTCCGCCGGGGGCACAGGTGGTGGTGTAAGGCTCAGAGAAAATGCTGCTGCTAAAAATGCGCTGGAGGATGCTCTTTTTTTCATTGAAGAACACAATACTAATACTCGATGAAGTCCAGAATGTAAAACAGGGCGTGAATAGCTTTCTAAAAGCCTTGGCCACTGCATTTAATGAAAATGATTCCTTGCTGGTAATATTTACGGGCTCCTACGCAGGTGTCATCAAAAAGCTGTTCGAGGCTACCCACAGGGACAGTTTTTATGGAAGGCCACCGATTGAAATACTCCTCCCTCCCTGGCCTGAATGGGTAGCCGTGGAGTTTTTGAGAAAGGGTTTCGAGAAGTGTGGCGTAGATTTCACCCAAAGGGAGATTCAAGACACGCTCTGGAGGCTTGGGACACTGCCCGGCTGGTTAAACCTTTATGGACTCAGGCGATGCCTCGGGGCATCTCATGAAGAAGCACTGCAGAGGGTATTTGAGAAAGCTGTGAATGAGGCGCTGAGGGAGCTGGAGCACTTCCTGGAGGGAAGAAGCCCAAAAGCCAGAGAAGTAATTAAGAGGTTAACCTACGGTGCCACCTGGGGGGAACTGGAAAAAACTGGAATCTCAAAAGACACCCTCAGCAGGCTCTTAGATGCCCTCACAGGTGAGCTGTTCGCAGTGGTCAAGGACGACATAGGAGTCTACAGGTTTTCAGATCCTATCTACAGGTACGCTGCGGAGAGACTGTCCCTCTCTCCAAAGGCAAAATGAACGAGTAAGGGCCATAAACAAAAGGTGATCCCCATGAGTGAGGCTGGAGCTATCATTCTTTCTATCAAATCATCAATATCAACAAAAGCTTTTTAAATATTTGTTGATATTGTAGATTTGGTGGAGAAAGTGAAGCCCCCGACTTCTAGGGAAAAAGTTTACAGCCTGATTTTTGATCGCAGTCCAATCTCGATCCCCGAAATCTCCAGAATTACAGGAATGAACTATAAGTATGTCTTCCAGGTTGTCAGAACTCTACGGAAGGAGAATTATTTAACAACAACGCCAAGCAGGAAGCTAGTAGTTTTAGACAAAAAAGGGCTGATATTCAAGTGGGCAAAGGATAAGGAGGTAATATTGAATTCTCTAAGTCCTATAACCCTCAAACTCGTTCCGGATTATGACATGAGGAATTTGGTCCTCTTTTCTGGAAATTCTGCCCTCTGGCTGCTTGGCAAGGTAATAACTCCTGCAGGTGGGATTCTCTATGCAAGTGAAAAAACTTTCAAAGAGCTCATGAAGTTTAAAGATCCTAAAGGCTACCCCTTTAAGGTTTGCATTTACGATGACTTCTACTTCAAGATTAGGAAGGAACTCAACGGTTATTACATTCCAAGCTGGGGAATGATTCTGGCTGATATGCTCGTTCAGGGAACGTACACGAGGCTCTTTGATGATGTTTTTGAGACCATCGTCTCCATAATTGAAAGTGAGAAGAATGAAGAGGCCCGAACTTTCTGATGACATATTCATTGAGGTTTATGATTCGAGGAATCTTTCAATTTATAGAACAACAGTTAAAAAAGTTAACGGTTGTTCTACAGATTTGTGGGCCTATTGTGGGTTAAAGGTAGTTTTTGTTTCAAGAGATCTGGTAATTGTGGAGACTCTTGCCCTCGAAAGGCCCAGTTGAGTGGAGAGTTCCCTAAGGGCTATATGAATAGCATCGGTAATGGCATTACCAAAATATTTTTAAAGAGTTGGTAATACAAATACCAACATGATTGAACAGTTTAATCCATGGTGGAAGGGAAGGGACTTTATAGAGGAGGATGAAGATTATAGCAAATGGAAAGAAAGCGAGGTTAGATGGATCCCGGAAGCGATTGAAAAGATCTCACTGGAGCCATTTTCTCTAAATTTCGTATTTGGCCCAAGGCAAGTGGGTAAGACAACCCTCCTAAAGCTTGTTATAAAAAAGCTCTTGGATAGTGGAGTTGATCCCAAAGCGATATTTTATGTGCGGTGTGATTATCTAAGCGATTATAAAGAGCTTATTGAGGTTTTGGATGAGTATATGGAGCTCAGGAAGATTGAAGGAATTGAGGGTTCTTATTTTCTCTTGGATGAGATTACATTTCCGAAGGAATGGTTCAGAGCAATAAAGCTCTACATTGACATGGGGAAATTCAAAAGGGATGTTCTAATTCTAACGGGCTCTCTCAGTATGTATCTTAAAGGTGAGGTTGAAACTTTTCCAGGAAGGAGGGGGAGAGGAAGGGATATCATCATGTATCCTCTAAGCTTTAGGGAATTTGTAAAAGTTGCTGCGCCAGAGCTTTACTCAAGGATTCCCAAGATTAAAGACGTTGCTGAGATTGAAAAATGTTTGAAGCTACGACCATGGAAAGAAGAACTGTACGACCTTTTTGTTCTTTATCTGAAGAGTGGTGGGTTCCCAAGGGCTGTGAAGGATATTCTTAAGAAAGGCAAAGTAAGTGAGGAGACTTATGATACTTACCTCTCTTGGATCAGAGGGGATTTGATCAGGCTGGGGAAGAGTGAAGGTGTCGCAAAAAGGATAATAAAAGCCATCCTTGAGAGGGTTCCATCTCCGGTAGGATGGAACACAATTGCAAAAGAGGTTGAGGTTGGTTCTCATAAAACGGTTTTTAGCTACGTTGAATTTTTTGAGAAAAGTTTTGTCCTTGAAGTTCTGCAGTATTTTAATCCCAACACCTTGGAACCGGAGTTCAAAAAAGAGAAGAAGATTCATTTCATGGACCCATTTTTGTATCACCTTTTCTCACGCTGGTGTTTGATTGAAGGCCCGGGTGAGGATAAGATTGTTGAAAGTGTTGTTGCGTCGCACTTGGCCAGAAAGTATGAGGTTGGCTACTGGAGGAGTGGGGGCGAAGTTGATGTGGTAACAAAGGATGGTATTGGCTTTGAAGTTAAGTGGGGGAGGAATGCAAAGCCTTTGAGAGTTAAGGTGGGAAAAATAAAAAATATTGTAACTCTATCAAAAGAGGATTTTTTCACTAGTCCTTTAATGATCCCGGTTTATCTGTTCCTTGCATGCTTTGATGTTTGAACTTTTTAAGAAAGACAACTCAGAGATGTATACGCTTAGTCAACTACCCCTCCCTATCGGAAGGAGCTTGCAGGTGAATCATAATGGTCGAAACCATTCATCCCTACATTAGGCCGGTTGACGGCGGCCCTGCCAAGGGGAGCCAGCTCCCCAAGGCAACGCTTGGAGCCTCATTCCCACACAGCCGTTTACCCAGAGGGTGCCTTTGGGATTGACTCCTTAATCAATACTCGTGTATACCATTAGTGTTTAAAAACTTAACGGAGGTGAGAAGCCCGCTTTCCTCCCCACCCTTACGGATGGGGTCTCCAGCGGGCGTGAGAGATGAAAAAAGCTGGATTACTATTTGTTCCACTTAGGCTCTGGTGGTATACTTTACATGTGCTCCTCTTCCAGCTTTTCTGATGAGTCCCAGGCTTTCGAGCTTCTTTAGCCTCTCAACTACAGCAGGCTTTGAAAGACCAATTGCTTCAGATATTTCTCCGCTCCTCCTCATAAGTTCATTCATGTTTACCGTTAAGTTTTTAGGGTTTATGATACTTAACGGCAAAACTTTCTTTTAAAAGCCTCACCTGTCAGAGTAAGGAGAGAATCAGCTCGAAAAGCATGGAGATGAGTATCATTGATCGGTAATTGAATGAATATGTTGGATTTCCAAAAGATTTAATAGGATGAATCTCAAAAATATACACCAAAGTTATCAAAATTGTTAACTATGGTGGATAATTATGAGAATTGAAATGCTTAACAAACTCGCAAGAAAGAGGATCTTCACCATAGAGGAAGCGGTTAAGATAACAGGAATTGATAAAAACATCCTGAAAGTTCTCCTTAGCAGGCTCGAGAAAAAAGGCTGGATTGAGAGAATTGAAAAGGGAAAATACATTGTAATTCCTTTGGGAGCAGAAAAAGGAGAATACACGCTTCATGAATTCATAATAGGTTCTCTGCTTGTAAAGCCTTCCACTATAGCCTATTGGTCAGCTCTCAACTATCACGGCTTTACCGAACAAATACCCAACACTGTATTCATCCAGACGACAGCAAGAAAGAAAAAACAAGACCTCAGAATTTTTGGGGTTAGATACAAAATCGTCAGAATAAAGCTCGAGAAATACTTCGGTATTGAAAAGACATGGATTGAGGAGTTTCAAGTTCCCATAACAGACAGAGAAAAAACCGTAATCGACTGCTTAGATAAGCCGAGATATTGTGGGGGAATACTTGAGGTTGCTAAGGCATTCAGGGAGGAGCTTGAGGCAGAAAAGCTCAGAGAGTATGCAGTGAGGATGAATAATTCTGCCGTCATAAGACGGCTTGGCTACTTGTGTGATTATTTTGGAGTAGATATTGGCTTACCAAAGCTGAAAACGAGAAACTATATTCTCCTTGATCCAACAATGCCTAGAGAGGGACATGTTGACAGTAAATGGAAGATCATAGTTAATGTTGAATTGGAGGGATTAGAATGATTCCGATACTTGAAATCAAAGCAATTGCGAGAAGAGCAAAAGTTCCTGAGAGTACTGTGGAGAGGGATTATGCCCAGAACTGGCTCTTGTTTGGGCTTTCAAAGACATCACTTAAAATGGCGTTAAAGGGAGGAACCGGAATAAAAAAGGTCTTCATTGGGGATTACAGGTTTTCTGATGATTTAGATTTCACGCTTTTGGAGGAATATGACAGGAAAACAATACTGGAGGAGTTATTGAGAGGTGTTATGATTGCCAGAAGAGAAAGTGGTATCGGTTTTGAAGAGAACATTGTCTTTAAAGAGACGTTGAATGGCTATGAAGCTACGGTATACTTTAGAATAATAAGAACATCGGGTTCTCCACTAAAAATCAAGATTGATTTGACCAAAATTGAAAACGAACTCATCTTGCTCACATTAGAAAAAAGGAGGATTATTCACCCTTACTCTGATGAATGCAATGCTGAAGTCTTAGTGTATTCCCTTGAAGAAATCTTTGTCGAGAAAGTCCGCTCGCTCTTCCAGAGAACGAGACCAAGGGATTTGTATGATGTCTGGTGTTTGAAAGAGATCATAGAGTGGAAGAAAATTCCTGAAATAATCTTTGAGAAGTCTAAGGTCAAGAGTGTTCAGTTGGAGTTTGAGGAATTTGAAAGACGTAAACTCCATTACGAAAGAGC
>Ga0180300_10000561_pt1 | contig 16505 bp, 11 predicted proteins | sample GuaBasSediGuay15_FD_121798 | JGI IMG/M metagenome (GOLD analysis project Ga0180300, IMG submission 121798) | Subseafloor sediment microbial communities from Guaymas Basin, Gulf of California, Mexico - Guay15, Core 4569-2, 21-24 cm | ecosystem: Environmental > Aquatic > Marine > Hydrothermal... | reverse complement strand
GTTTTAATTGTTGTTCCACTTGCAGAGCAGATTGCTTCGTCGTCCCGATGGGACTCCTCGCAATGACGCTTGGAGAAGGTACCCCTCATGTCATTGCGAGCGGAGCGTGAGCGAGCGTGGCGATCTACTATGTTTGAAGTCGATGACGGCGTGTTTTAATTGTTATTCCACTTGCAGGGAAGATTGCTTCGTCGTCCATGATATGGACTCCTCGCAATGACGAGTGACAATCTCACCTGTATATATGAACTTGAACAGCTTTTTCTACTCGCTGGGATAGAGGTACCTCAGCGAGCCACTTCTGAAACTGAACGAAGCTCTCATCACCTGCAGAAAAGGTAACAGTTCCCTCTTTCAGTCTCACAAACTTATCAATACCTGCTATGGGGTTTATGCAGAAGACAGCGAGGATTGTTTCCACTGTCATTTCTGATTCCGGGTGGCATCTTACCCTGTATTTTATGCCACGTTCTTTTTCCTTTTTTGAAGGGATTTCAAAAATTGTGTTTGACTTTATAAAATTGTTCTGACAGAGAGCATTCGGGAAAATGAGCACAACGGAATTATCAGGAAGGAAGTTGAAGAGATAAATATAACCGTCAGCGGATGATTTCACCGTGATTTGGAGTTCGTCCCCATCTTTCAGGAAATTTTTGTTGACACCTACCTCCAGCGACAGAGCAGGATTTCTTTCTCCTGACGGCTCTGCGACGCTGGCTTTAAGTTTTACCCGATAGTGGTAAATATTTTTCTCAAGTTTTTCAACTTTCGAGTACAGAATTTTTTCATCAACTATGTGACCAGTGGTGGATAGAATGGAAAATATGCTGTAAGCGGTCTGTTCTTCCACATCATTACCTTTCTCGAAGATGCGGTCATTCAGTGCAGAGGCTATCAACACCTCTGCAGGTATGGCTTTTTTAACAGCTCTTTGCCTGGCGGCGTTGAGCGTTTTTTCTCTTGCAGCTGATATTGGGACATCAGTTGTGAAAGCGAGGGTTGTATCTATATAAATCCATTTGCTCTTCTTACTTTCCTGTCCCAAAGAGCTTTCCGGGATGGTGATGAGCAAAATGATGGACAGTAAAGCAACAATGCTGATAGTTAAATTGTTTTTGCATTTGCTCATGTTTTCCTCTGTCTACTTACCTATTTAATATATTTCAATCCTGAGAAAATGACAATTGATTATTGGAGGCTTCCGTTGGGAGGGCTCCGCATACTAATACAGGAGAATCTACCAGGAGAGAAAAGGCGGGGAGATAAATTGCTTACTCGGGTCTCCTCAGCTGCCAGCCCAGAAGACTCGTTCCTCAATCTCGCGTTGGTACGATCAGAGAGAAGTCATCCAGGGGGATTCCATAAAGAATATGCAATATATGGAAGTTTTACCCATAAAACATACTATATAATCTACCATTTCTCAAGTTTTCTATCTCCCGCTTTGCCAGTTTGTAAAGGCATGAGCTTATAGCTACGAATTTTTTGTGCTAAGAAATTTATCTGGAGCTGTGAAAGCGTTTATAAAAGAAAAGCAGATGATATTCCAATGCATTGGTCCAATAGTTCCAGGAGTGTCCGCCAGGTCTTTCATAGTAATCATGTGGGATGCCAAGCTTCAGCATTTTTTGGTGGATTTCCCGGTTGCCTGTAATAAATGGATCATCAATTCCACAATCTATGATTATACCTTTGTTTTTTCCTTTTAGGTTCTCGATTAGATGTATACAGGAATTGCGTTTCCAGTTACTCCGATGGTGTTCATACTCCCCCAGAAGTTTTGCGATACCATATTTTTTCGTAGACCGATCCAGTGACATCACTCCGCTCATGCTTCCGCACGCTGAATATCGATCGGGGTACTTACACATCAGGCTTAATGCCCCGTGACCTCCCATGCTAAGGCCACAAACGAATCTGCCTCTGCTGTCCTTTATGGTTCTATAGTGACTATCAATAAAAGCGGGGACTTCCTTGGCGATGTAGGTTTCAAACTGGGATTTCTCTTCATAAGGACTGTCTACATACCATCCGGCGTACCCGCCGTCAGGGGAAACAATCATGAAACTGTATCTATCCGCCAGCGGTCTCATATCTATGTGGGATGCCCAGTCTTTGTAGCAGCCGCTCCAGCCGTGGAGCAAATACACAACAGGGAAGTTCTTGTTGCTTGGAAAGTAGTCCTCGGGGAGAACTATTATAGCTTTCCTTGTAGTGTCCATAATGCTGCTGTAGATTGATATGGTGTCAAGCTGAGCAGATAACAGGGTCTCGGCCAGAATAAGAAGGGTTAGAGCTATAGTTTTTTGGGACTTTGTCATTTGGAGTACCTCCTTTCTTAATCTAAGAGGTAAAAAGCAGCAAGTGTAAGTTAAGGAGTTTTTGTTTATTTGGTAGTTGTTTTATGCATGATTAACTTGATGCTACGCATGATCTTCTATTGGTTTTTCCGCTTCTTATCTTGTAATTCAATTCGTGATAGATAGAATATATCATGCATTCATCATATAGTTTTGCCCCCAGCTATTGTCGTCATCTACTTCTATTTGCTTTAGGTCAAAGTGAACTCTGGTTAGCTAAACCTGTTCCTGTTCTCACAGGGGGATCCTATGAACTTAAACAACTTTTGTCTATGGAGTTCTTTGATAACTATGACAAATTTTAATGTTATGCACAATTTTTCGGGCAAGTCTCGTACATCCCATCCCTTGGGGTCTACTATGTTGACTTTCATGTATTTATTGGCTAATATCTTTTGAGTAGAAGCTATTAGAGCTTTTTGTTGGTATGTCCGTGAGCTTCAGTAAAGTATTCAGATCAAATATTTTTTATGTGTTTGTTATTTTCATTGGGTTAACCTTGGTAACATCTGTGGTGGTTTATCTTTTTGAGAGGAGGTCGAACCCGGAAGAGTATAGGAATCTCTGGGATTCATTCTGGTGGGTTCTCGTTACTGTTTTCACTGTTGGCTACGGGGATATAAAACCAGAGACGACAGGTGGTAGAATTGTGGCAATTCTTGTAATGTTCACGGGGATATCCCTTTTGTCGCTTATAACGGCAACCGTTTCGTCCATTTTTGTTGCAAGAAGGATAAGGGAGGGGCAGGGCTTGGAGAAAGTAAAAGTAGAGGATCATATTATCATTTGTGGCTGGTATGATAGGGCGGAGAGGATTCTTGAATCCATTTTTGAAGTAGCAGGAGATTCTTTTCCAAAAGTGGTTTTGGTTAATGAACTGACGCCTGAAGAGGTAACATCGGTCGTGACCAGGTTTGAAAAAGAAGGAGTAAAATATATACGAGGGGATTTCACAAAGATTGCGACTCTGGAAAAGGCCAATTTGAAGAAAGCCCGGATGGTTATTCTTTTGCCCAATTTATCAAAGACGGATCGGGTGGATGCGGATGAAAAGACGATTCTTGCCACGCTTAACATTAAATCTGTCAGCCCAAAGGTGAAAGTTCTGGCCTGCATACTTGACCCTGAGAACGAGAGTCATGTCAGGCGAGCAAAGGCGGACTACGTTTTCGTGAGCGACCAGTTCTCGGACTTTATTATAGCGAATCAGGTGTCGAATCCCGTTATGCTTGAGGTCTTTCGGGGTCTTTTGAGTATGGACTCAGGGAAGCGAATTTGTGTGGAAGCTATTCCTGCAAGGTTCGTTGGAAAAATGTATAGGGAGGTCTTTGAGTTTTTTAGAAAAGAGAGGAGGGCTTTACCGCTTGGGCTTGTCTCTCAGTCAGAGCCCATAAGCCTTTCTGATTTTCTTTCAGCAGATACCTCTTTTCTTGATGCTTTTATAGAGAAAAAGCTGAAACAGGCGGGAAAATCTCTGGAAGAAGAGGAAAAGGTTATGGTAAATTTGAACCCGGATGATGATTATGTCATTAAACGAGGAGAGCAGGTTATAGTTTTGAGATAGTTATGAGTAAAGTAATAAGCAAGAAGGATTACTACTTGGAATATCTAAGGAATTTTTCGATTTTCTCCGAGCTGGAATTGGAGGAGATAGAACTTTTCTATTCTGTGATGAAAATTATTCAGTTCGAAGAAGGGGAAATAATTCTACGGGAAGGAGAAGTAGGGCATTCTGTGTTACTTCTGCTAGATGGTGGGGTAGAGGTTTCTCAGGCGTTAACTCTTAAAAGAGATGATAGTGATATGGATACTCGGGAAAAGGGGCTTATAAAGTTAAACTCCAGGATGTATCCCTTTTTTGGGGAGATGTGTCTCTTTGCAAAAGATGACAAAAGGTCAGCTACTGTAAGGGCTGAAACTCGTTGCATAATAGGAAGAATAACCAAAACTGACTTCTATAAAATTTGTGATGCTAACCCGAGTATAGGGTATAAGGTTATGAGAAACATTGCTACCGTCCTTTCGGACAGGCTCAGACAGGCGAATATGAATATAATGAAGCTAACCACTGCCTTTAGTTTGTTGGTAGATGAAATGACATAAGGGAAGTAGCTATGGGAATTCAACTGGAGAAGGTTTATAACCCTGCAGGAGTGGAAGAGAAGTGGTACAATCACTGGCTTCAGAAGGGGTATTTTCATGCTAATCCGGAGAAGCCAGGTAGGAAGTATTCAATAGTAATACCTCCACCCAACGTTACCGGGATTTTGACAATGGGGCATGTCCTGAATAATACGATTCAGGATATACTTGCAAGAGTAGCAAGGATGAGGGGCTATGAGACGCTCTGGCTTCCAGGGACTGATCACGCAGGCATCTCTACTCAGGTGGTTGTTGAAAAAAAGTTGAGGCAGGAGGGTGAAACCAGGCATGATCTCGGCCGGGAGAGGTTTGTCAGGTTGGTCTGGGACTGGGCGCTGAAGCATAAGAATATCATTACAACGCAGTTGAAGAAGCTGGGATGTTCGCTTGATTGGGAGCGGGAGAGATTTACCCTGGATGAGGGGCTATCGTATGCTGTTCGGAAGGTGTTTGTGGATTTATATAAAAAAGGGCTCATTTATCGTGGGGAAAGGATTATCAACTGGTGTCCTGCAACAATGACAGCCCTTTCCGATGAGGAAGTCATTTACAGGGAAACAAAGGGGCATTTGTGGTATTTCAGATATCCGCTTGCTGATGAAGATGGCTTTATTGTAGTTGCGACTACGAGGCCCGAGACGATGGTTGGGGATACAGCTGTTGCCGTGAATCCAGACGATGAGCGGTACAAAAGATATATCGGGAAGAATGTCAGGTTGCCGATTGTGGGCAGGGTAATCCCGATTATTGCAGATGAGGTGGTTGATCCTGAGTTTGGGACAGGGGCGGTTAAGGTGACTCCAGCGCATGATCCTGTTGATTTTGAAATTTCTCAAAGACACGGCCTTGAGAAAGTGATAGTAATGAATCCCGATGCCACAATGAATGAAAATGCAGGGGAATTGATTTGTGGGAAGGATAGGTTTGAAGCCAGGGAAATTGTTGTTTCAGAGATGGAGAAGCTTGGACTTCTTGAAAGGGTAGAAGACTATGTTCACAATGTTGGATACAGTGAAAGAGCGGGAGTGATGGTAGAACCGTATCTCTCTGAGCAATGGTTTGTTCGTATGAAACCTCTTGCAGAGCCAGCGATAAGGGTGGTGAGAGAAAAAATGATAAAATTCCATCCGGAGCGGTGGTATAAAACATATTTTCACTGGATGGAAAATATCAAAGATTGGTGCATTTCCAGACAACTCTGGTGGGGACACAGGATCCCGGTTTTCTACTGCAGGGAGTGTGAGTGGCAAGACGCTTTGATGGAGGACCCTGATAGATGCCCCAAGTGTGGGGGTGAGGTGTATCAGGATCCTGATGTGCTGGACACATGGTTCAGCTCCTGGTTGTGGCCGTTTTCTACGATGGGATGGCCTGAAGAAACTCCGGATTTGAAGAGCTTTTACCCAACAGATGATCTTGTTACTGGGCCTGACATTATCTTCTTCTGGGTAGCCAGAATGATAATGGCGGGGCTTGAGTTTATGGGCGATATTCCTTTCAGAAATGTCTATTTTACCGGCATTATCAGGGATATCCAGGGCAGGAAGATGTCCAAATCTCTTGGTAATTCGCCTGATCCGCTTGTGCTTATTGAAAAGTACGGTGCAGATGCTCTTCGATTTGGAACGATGCTAATAGCTCCTCAAGGACAGGATATTCTCTTTTCGGAAGAAAGGATTGAAGTTGGAAGAAATTTCATGAATAAGCTGTGGAATGCTTCGCGGTTCATGCTGATGAATGTAGAAGATATTGAGGAATATCTAAACTTTGGCGTGGAAGACCATCAGCTTGAACTGTCGGATAGATGGATCTTGAGCAGGCTAAATAGTACGATAGCCCGTGTTGATGAGGGACTTTCAAGTTACCGATTTGATGAGGTTGCGAGGATAATATATGATTTTACCTGGAAGGACTTTTGCGATTGGTATATCGAACTGATTAAAAAGAGATTATATGAAGGGACTGAGGTAGAGAAAAAGGTCGCACTCAAAACAGGGTTATTTATTCTCAGGAATCTATTAAAACTATTACATCCGTATGCTCCCTTTATTACCGAGGAAATCTATCAGAAAATAAAGAGAAAGGACGAGCCTGATATAGTGGTTTCGTCCTGGCCAGTTGTGGATAGTTCCCGTATTGATAGGGGAGTAGAGAATCTCTTTGCGTTCATTCAGGAGGTTATAACTTCGCTGAGAGCTGCGAGGAGCGAAATGAATATCCCTCCGCAGACGATTTTAAAGCTTCAGATAAAGACCAATGAAGATTATAGTTTTACAGAAGTATTGTATGATGCTACAGTTCAGGATTATGTAAAAAGGTTGGTGAGAGTGGAGGATATTTCTATCTCGGATGAGCTTGAAAAGCCCCACCCGTGCGCGACAGTTGTTGTGCATGGAAATGAGTTTTACATCCCTCTTGAGGGGGTAATTGACATCGACGCTGAGAGGAGAAGAGTGGAAAAAGAGATAAAGAAAGTTGAAAGTTTTCTAATAGCTATAAAGAAAAAACTGGAGAATGAAAATTTTATTAAGAAGGCACCGCCAGAGATTGTAGAAAGAGAGCGGGAGAAAGAGAGAGCAAATAGCGAGAAGCTCAGGAAATTGAAAGAGCATTTAAAAACCCTTGAAACGCTTTAAATGGAAAGGGGTTAGTTGTGATACTGAAGAAGGGCAAAGGGTGGATTGGTAGTTTGCTGGTAACGTTTATGATGACCATTCCCCTTTTGCCTAAGGAAGAGATTTATGTGACAGTTTACAATAGAAACATAGCTCTCGTTAAAGAGGTTAGAGAGGTTGAGGTAAAGAAAGGTTTGAGTGAGATTGCTTTGTATGATGTTGCATCCAGGCTTGATCCGACCAGTGTTCGGGTTGCTTTTACCCGTGATGTGAAGCCACTGGAGCAAAATTTCCTGTATGATCTGGTAAATGATGAAAGAATTTTACAAAAATATCTGGGGAAGGAAATTGAGCTGCTTCTCGAAAACGACAATATCATTAAAGGTAAGCTTTTGAGTTTTGATGCTAATAGCATAGTTTTGCAGACAAAAGAGGGGAATATAAGAATCGTTGCAAAGAAATTTGTAGTGGATTACAGGTTTCCGGCTCTTCCAGAGGGGTTAATTGTTAAGCCAACCCTTCAGTGGCTTGTAGAATCCTCCTTTTCTGGAAGAACTGGAATTGAGGTAAGTTACCTTACTCATGGCCTGGGCTGGCATGCTGAATATAATCTTGTAATTCCTCGTAAAGAAAAGAGGAAAATGAGATTTGCCTCTTGGGTTTCTATAGAGAACAATTCGGGAAAATCTTATCGGAAAGCAAAACTGAAAGTTGTGGCGGGTGACATCAGCCTTGCTCCCCGGAAAGAAAAAGCCCGTGGAGAACAAATTGTTACTTTTGCTGCTGAGGTGAGACCAGAAGCTGGTTTCAGGGAAAGAGGACTCTTTGAGTATCATCTATATGAGCTTGGGAGGCCTGTTGATATAAAAGACAGAGAGATAAAGCAGATTTCTCTTTTTGATGAAGTTGAAATAAGGGGGGAAAAGGTTTTTAGATTTATGAATAATTTAAACTATCAGGGAGGGAAACCATTGAGTGTCTTGTACAGGATAGCGAACACAAAGGAAAATGGGCTGGGCATACCTCTCCCTGAGGGTGTGGTGAGGGTTTTCAAAGAAGATATTGATGAGTCAATGCAGTTTGTAGGGAGTGATAGGATTGAACACACAAGCAATGGTGACACGCTGGAGATTGTGGTTGGTAGAGCTTTCGATGTTAGAGGAGTTCGAACTATACTTGAGAGACGGCAGGAAAGGGGAAAGTCGGAAACCTATACAGTGAAACTGGAAGTCAGAAACCGGAAGAAAAAACCGATAGAAGTTGAAATTCTGGAAATAGTTTATCCCCATGGCTATGTAAAAAATTCAACTCACAAATACGTGAGAAAATCCAGTAACACGGTACTTTTCCCTCTTCAGATGCCGGCTAATAAGACTGAAGTTATAAAATACACATACATACGCTATTTTTAAGTTGGTAAAGCAGGGATCCTCTGAAAAGTTCGCGGAAAATATATCTGTAAGGTACATTAAGGGTGTGGGACAGAAGCGCGCAGTGGCGCTGCAGAAGGCGGGGATTGAGACCCTTGTTGACCTACTTTACTATTTTCCCCGTCGCTATCTTGACAGAAGCAACCTTGTCAAAGTAGCACAGTTGCCCATCGGGGAAGAGGCAACTTTTGTGGGCAGGATTATCTCGATCGATGTGGTCAGAGGGCGGAGGGAGTATCTACAGGTTCTGGTGGGAGATGATTCAGGTTTTATTTATTGTATCTGGTTCAATGGAATCCAGTATATGAAGAAAGTTTTCAAACAGGGAGAGCTGGTGGCTTTTAGCGGCAAGGTGGATTACTTTAAACGACCGGTCATGGTGCACCCGGATTATGATAAACTTGAAAAAAGTGAGTGGGATACTTTGCATACGTCCAGAATTATTCCTGTATATCCTTCCACGAGTGAGCTTAAGAAGGTAGGTCTTGATAGTAGGGGTTTTAGGAAGTTAATGAAGCCTATAGTGGGGAGCTTAGATAAAACTGTCAAAGAGGTGCTTCCTCCCAGTATTCTGGAAAGGCAGAAACTTCCGGGAATTAATAGAGCATTTTCTCAGATTCACTTTCCCGACTCAAAAGAGGAACTTGAAAGTGCGACCAGAAGATTCAAATTTCAGGAGCTGTTTTTTCTACAGTTGTTGCTTGGAGTAAAAAGGCTCGGTATAAAACAGACTCCGAAGTTGCACAAATACAATGGGATCGGACCTTTTTTTAAGGCTATCTATGATAGTTTACCCTTTGAGTTAACCAGCGCTCAGAAGCGGGTGATAAAGGAAATATGGAAGGATATGAAAAGCGACAAAGTGATGAATAGATTGCTTCAGGGTGATGTAGGTTCTGGTAAAACAATAGTTGCACTTTTTGCAGCGAGTATTGCTATAGGAAATGGGTATCAAGTCGCCTTTATGGCACCGACCGAGATCCTTGCTGAGCAGCATTTCAGGAATCTACGGCAATATTGCAACAATGTGGGGATATCTGTGGGGTTGTTGATAGGTGGGCAGGCAAAGAAGGAAAGAAAAGAGACTCTCGAGAAAATGAAGAATGGTGACATCAATCTTGTTGTGGGAACTCATGCTTTGATTCAGGAAGGGGTGGAATTTAAAAATCTTTCTCTTGTGATTATAGATGAGCAGCATCGATTTGGTGTCGGACAGAGGAGTCAGCTTATAGGAAAAGGATTTAACCCTGATGTCCTTGTCATGACAGCGACCCCTATACCCAGAACACTAAGCATGGTAGTACACGGGGATATGGATGTTTCGGTTATTAATGAAATGCCAAAGCACAAAGCAAAAATCATCACTAGGCTTGTTACCAGGCAGAAGCTACCTGTGGTTTATCAGTTTATACGGGAACGAGTGAAAAAGCAAAAGGAACAGGCGTACGTTGTTTATCCACTTATAGAGGAATCCGAAAGAGTTGATTTGAGGGCAGCAGTCAGGGAATATGAACATTTAAAGGAGGAGGTTTTCCCGGATATTAACCTTGGTTTGCTTCATGGAAGGATGTCTTCCATGGAGAAAGATGAGGTTATGAGGAAGTTTTTAGAAGGAACAATTGATGTTCTTGTATGTACAACTGTCATCGAAGTTGGTATTGATAACCCGAATGCTACGATTATGGTTATTGAGAACGCTGAAAGATTTGGTCTAACCCAGATACACCAGCTAAGAGGTAGGGTTGGGAGAGGATCGAGAAAGGGTATCTGCGTGCTGGTAGAGGGTAAACGAACTGAAAATTCGAGGAAGAGGTTAAGAGTCCTGCTGTCGACAGATAACGGTTTTGAAATATCCGAGGAAGACCTTAAATTACGAGGACCAGGAGAGTTTTTTGGTACCCGTCAGCACGGTTTTCCGAGAATGAAAATTGCTGATATTTTGAGGGATAGGGAGATTTTATATGAAGCGAGAGGAGAGGCTTTTTCTCTTTTGAAAGAAGACCCTCATCTTCGAAGGCAGGAAAATATCAACACCCGGGAACATTTATTAGATTACTACTCAGAGTATCTGGAGTATGTGGATGTGCTGTAAAAAGAGGAGGGTGGAAATGAGTGAGGATAAGAGGGAAAAGGATAAAGTTCTATTTATAAGCCTTGTTCAGTCGCTTGCTGCCAATTGTTGGATCCAGCTTGGGAAACACATTAACCCTGTCACAGGGAAGTTAGAGAAAAATCTTAAAGAAGCTTCTTTCACAATTGATTTGCTCGATATGTTACAGGCTAAGACGAATGGTAATCTTTCTCCTGAAGAGGCTGCGTTTCTTGAGAAAACCATTTCTGAACTTAAGATGAATTACGTTGATGAAAAAATGAAAGAGGAAAAGGGGCAGAAAGAGGAAGGAAAAGAGGAAGGAAAGGAGCCTTCTCCCGCAGAAGAGAATAAAAAGAAAGAAGAAGAAAAAGAGAAAAAAGAGAGCTCAACAAATAAATAAGAGGCAAAGAGAAACATGATAAGAGAATATTTTGAAAAGAACAGGTTAAAAGTAGTTCTTGCACTTCTTGTTTTTGTGATAAGTTTTATCGTTTATGTAGATACTGTTGCTCCTTCGGTTCCTTTCTGGGATTGTGGAGAGTTTATTGCTACCTCTTACATTTTAGGGGTTCCGCATCCACCTGGCAGTCCTCTTTACATACTGCTTGGTCGTATCGCAACGTTGATTCCTACCAGCGAGAGTATAGCTGTAAGGGTTAATCTGATGTCTCCTCTTGTAAGCGCTCTTGCGAATATGATGTTGTTTCTTATTATTCTCAAGCTTTTGAAATCCTGGGGGAAACCAGAGAAACTGGAACACAAAATTGCGGTTTATGTTGGAGCTTTTATAGGAGCACTTACCTTTGCCTTTACTGATAGCCACTGGTTCAATTCTGTGGAAGCGGAAGTTTATGCTATGAGCCTATTTTTCACATCTCTTGTGGTGTGGTTGATTCTGGTGTGGGAAGAAAAATCTGAACAACCGGGTCATGAAAGATATCTTCTCTTTATTGCATATCTTATCGGGCTTGCAATTGGTGTTCACTTGTTGAGTTTGCTGGCCATATTTTTCGTTGCTCTTATTGTCTACTTCAGGAAGAAACAAATCTCTTCGGTAGGTTATCTGGTACTTGATATTGTTATTGGAATTGTTATTGTGGGGCTTATTTTTCTTTTCTTTCATATGTTTAAGATGTCTTTTAGTCTCCAGGCTTTGTTTACCCTGGGTACTTTTGTGGGCTTGTACTGGTATTTGTATAAGAATAGTAAGAAGCCGAGGATGCGAGAGCATGCCCAGAATGTTTTAATGGGCGCTATTACCTCGGGTGTTTTTCTTGTTATAAATGCAGGGATTGTTCAGGGGCTTCCCAAGCTGGCGGATAAGTTCGGGCTTGTAGCAGTTATAATAGCGGTTGTATTGTTGTTTGCTGGTGCAGGCATAAGCATTGCAAAAAGAAAAACAAATATTCTTTCTTTGGCCCTTGTCTCCCTGGTGCTCATTGTGGTGGGTTATTCCACGTACACTACAATCTTTATTAGAAGCGCTCAGGATCCCGCTATTGATGAAAATGATCCCGAAACTACGAAACAGGCGGTAGCATATCTTGAAAGAGAACAATATGGGAAAAGGAGTTTTCTGGATATTTTTGACAGACGGAAATGGACTCCTGCTACGAAACATAAATACAAAGGTGCGTGGGATTTTTTCTGGAAATACCAGATTAACCATATGTACATAAGGTACTTTAATTGGCAATTTGTGGGTAGATATAAAGCCGCTGTGGATCCTTTTCAATTTATATTACCCTTTCCCTTTTTGATTGGCCTGTATGGGCTTATCACTCATTTTCAGAAGGATAAGCAGAAAGCTCTGGCCGTGTTAGCGCTGTTTCTCTTTACAGGGGTGATGATAGTCCTTTATTTAAATCAGGATGATCCCCAGCCTCGGGAAAGAGATTATTCTTATACCGGGTCCTTTTTTGCTTTTTCTATATGGATAGGGATAGGTGCATCTGCAATCATAGGGCAGGTTTCGGAAATCAAAAGGGAGAAACTGAAAAGGGCGATGGTGTATGTTACAACCATTCTTCTGTTGCTCGTATTGCCTGTAAATGTACTGAGAGCAAATTACCATACTCACGATAGATCCGGTAACTTTGTCGCGTGGGATTATTCTTATAACATTTTACAGACCTGCGCACCTAATGCAATAATTTTTACCAATGGAGATAACGATACTTTTCCCCTCTGGTATTTACAGGAGGTGGAGAAGATTCGAAAAGATGTGCGTATTGTAAATTTGAGTCTGTTGAACACTCCCTGGTATATTAAGCAGTTGAGAGATATGGAGCCAAAGGTACCCATAGGGAACTTAACCGATAGCGATATAGATAGGCTTACGGTCATTCCCTGGTCAAAGAAGAAAGTTAGAATATCGCCACCTCCTGGAAGCGATTTGCCTCCTATTGAGTGGGAGCTAAAGCCCACCATATTTGGTAAAGGACTCAGAGTTCAAGATATTATGATTCTGCAAATTCTTGAGAATAATAAGTGGCGAAAACCGGTTTATTTTGCTGTTACCGTTTCCCCGGAGAATAAGCTCGGGCTTGATAGCTATATGCAGATGGAAGGGCTTGCGTTTAGGGTTCATCCTAAGAAAGTGCCCCGGGTGAATGTGCAGAAAATGAGACATAATCTATTAAAAGTTTATAAATACAGGAATCTCAACAATCCGGGAGTTTATTATAACGATGACATCATAAGATTACTTGGAAACTATCGGTCGGGGTTCTTTCAGCTTGCTATAGAATATCTTGACCAGGGTATGAAAGATTCGGCTCTTGCAATACTTGATACGATGCAGGCTCGAATTCCCGAGGAAGTGATACCGATAAGGAACAAGGACGTTTATCTTCAGGTTGGCATTCTTTACCACGAATGTGGGAGGAAAGAAGAACTAATAAGAAGGCTGGATGTTCTAAGATCACGGAAAAATGCAAGCCTTAATGACCTTTTAAAATATGCTTCGGTGTATCTCTATCAGCTTAATGACTATGATTCAGCTATAGAGATTCTTGAGGGATTGCTGACCAGTAATCCCGGCAATCCTGATGTAACCGGTTTGCTTGTAAGGTCGTATGAGAAGGCTGGTAGATTGAAAGATGCTGTGGCAGTGCTCGACCAGTGGTTGAAATTGTATCCCAGTGATGATAGTGCAAAGGAAATGAAAGATAGGCTTGAAAAACAATTAAGGGTAGCCGGGGAGTCGAAAAGTCAAGAAGCGGACACGATTCCGTAGTTTGTTCTACATAGATTTTTTTCGAGTAAAGGTTGGTTAGTATAGTAATACCTCACTATAAAGGGAAGGAGATTCTTCTGGAATGTCTCGATTCTCTCTATAGAGCGATCAGGGGCAAAGATGTTGAGATTATACTTGTTGACAATGCCTCTGTCGATAGTAGTATAGATGAGGCTGTAAAGAGATTTCCCCATATAAAGGTGGTTAAACTCCCTGTGAATAAAGGCTTTGCTGGCGGGTGCAATGAGGGGATAAAAAGGGCAAGTGGTGAGTTTGTTTTAATTTTAAATGATGATACTGTTCATGAGGAGGATTTTCTGCAGAAGCTGGTTAGAAGACTGAAAGAGGATGTGAAAGTTGCCGCTGTCCAGCCGAAAATTTTGTCTTATTATGATAGGACTAGTTTCGACTACTCGGGGGCATGTGGAGGGGAGATAGATATTTTTGGTTTTCCATTTGCCCGTGGTAGAATTTTTGATACCATAGAAAAAGATTCGGGCCAGTACGATAAGTGCAACAAACAAATATTCTGGGCATCTGGAACCTGCATGCTATTGCGTAAAAGTGTAGCGCTGGAAGCTGGCCTTTTTAATGAAAGATTCTTTGCGCATATGGAGGAGATAGATCTGCAGTGGAGAATGCAACTTATGGGATACAGGGTGGAGGTGGAGCCAGGAGCTGTTGTTTACCACAGGTCAGGAGCCACGCTGAGTAAGGAATCCCCTTTGAAGAAGTATTTAAATCACAGAAACAGTCTTTTGATGCTTATTGCAAATTATAATCTACCGTTGCTCATCTATATTTATCCGATTCGCATTTTTCTGGATGTGGTTGCAGCACTGTTTTCTCTACTTCGGTGGGACTGGGGGAGGCTTGTGGCTATTCTGAGGGCTCACATGTGGCTTATTTCGCACCCGTTGTTCATTTTTTATTCGAGGAAGAAAGTTAAGTCAATCAGAAAGGTTAAGGATAGAGATATTACAAGATTTATGTTAAAGTTTCCAATTCCGCTGCTTTATTATCTCCTGGGGAAAAAATACTACCATGAGATAAAAGAAGTTTGAAATACTTACTCCTTGTCTCTCAGGGCTGATTCATAAAGTTCCTTATTGTCAGGATCGAGTTGAATAAGTTTCTGAATTTGCTCATCAGAGCCATATTCTTTTAGGATCTCGATAAAATCACGAGCGTGTGCATCAAGAAACACATGAGTATACCTTTCTCTGGAATTGACCTCGAAGATTTTCTCGAGAGATTCTAGTGCTTTACTTATAGCTTCGGAAATTTGTTTGTGTTTTTCCTGATTAACAAGGTCCATAATGTGCCAGAAATGATATTTGAACATTCTATAGTCCCGCAGTGCCACTATTTCATCAAGCCTTTTTAGTCTTTCTTTCCAGCCTCTTGGCCATTCAGAGATGAGTGCTCTAGAGGCAATATCTCTTGCCTTTTCAAAGAGTGGATTCCCGCCGAAAGGTTCATAGGTATCCATTTCGCAAGCGATGAAAAGGTATGCGTAAAAATCAAATGGACTTGTTAAAGGGTCAATGGTAGGGGAATGAACCAGAGGTTGGTTTGTGTTATAGACAAAGGAGAAACTTTTTTCAAGAAACCTGGTGTCCCCACTTTCGTTGTAAATGAAGAACTGTCCTGAGAAGACTCTCTGATAGCCGCTGTTGTTTACCGACTGAGGGAAAATCTTAATTCGTAGCGGGACCTGGATGTCGAATTTGTTCTCGAACCACTCATAGTTTTCAAAATATCCAGGTAATTGCTGTTCCAGCACTTTTAGCTCAGTTCTCTCCTTTTCTGGCAGTCTATCGGTGATTATTTCTACTTTGACATCCACAAATTGAGGGAAAAGATAAAATGGAAGTATTATCAGTATGACTAAGGTTAACTTTCTTGCTCCAGACATTTCAATCCTCCCCTGCATCTTTAAGGAATATAATATTTTTAAGTAAAAATTCAATAGAGGAAATAAGATACCTTACCCTTTGTCTAACTACTTCCGCAACACGACCGCAAAAATTTAAATATTTGCCTTTTATTTTTTCTTTTTGTTTATTTAGGAGGTTATTATTTTAAAATTTGAAACGAATCTGTATGGAAACATGGGGAGAGAAACAATGGGAAAGCTTTTAGTCACTGGAGCGTTGGGACAGATTGGGACAGAACTTTCCGTTGTTCTGGCAGAGCGATACGGATTGGAAAGAGTGATTGCCTCTGATATTAAGGATAAGGTCAGTGATAGTATACCTGATGAAATTTCTTACTATCGTCTTGATGTGCTTGACTTTGACGCTTTAAGGAAGATAGTTAAAGAAAATAATGTTGAGATTATATTTCACATGGCGGCATTGCTATCAGCAGTTGCAGAGAGTAACCCTCAAAAGGCCTGGAAGGTTAATGTTGATGGACTTTATAATGTCCTTGAAGTAGCAAGGGAGTTTGGATGTGGTGTTTTCTTCCCGAGCAGTATAGGTGCATTTGGTCCTTCTACTCCCAAGAACAAAACCCCGCAGGTGACTATTCAGAGACCGACCACGGTTTACGGTATTTCAAAGCTTACCGGAGAGCTGTTATGTGATTATTACTTTCGCAAGTATGGTATTGACACTCGAGGAC
>Ga0180300_10000560_pt1 | contig 16514 bp, 10 predicted proteins | sample GuaBasSediGuay15_FD_121798 | JGI IMG/M metagenome (GOLD analysis project Ga0180300, IMG submission 121798) | Subseafloor sediment microbial communities from Guaymas Basin, Gulf of California, Mexico - Guay15, Core 4569-2, 21-24 cm | ecosystem: Environmental > Aquatic > Marine > Hydrothermal... | reverse complement strand
GTCGTGGTAAGGGTCAGGGGGGTCGTGATGGCCCTTGGACGCGGGATGGCTGCTAAGATACTGGTCAGGCCCGCGGGTGGGAGCGGTGGCTAAGAGGTACAGGGTGGCGGTAGTGGGGAACCCCAATGTGGGGAAGTCCACCCTGTTCACCGCGCTCACTAGGGAGATCGCGCACATAGCTAACTGGCCCGGAACCACCGTGGAGCGCAAGGAGGCTATACTAAGGCTAGATGGGGTCGAGATAGTGTTCATCGACCTCCCCGGAATATACACCTTAGCTGGGACGAGCATTGAGGAGCAGGTAGCTCGCGAGTACATACTCAGGGGGGACTGGGATGCCATCCTAGTGCTTGTCGACTCCCTAGCTCCCGAGAGGACGCTGTACCTAGCAGTTCACATACTGGAGGTGACAGGGCGGGTGGTGGTAGCCCTCACTAAGTGGGATGCAGCGCACGGGAAGGGGGTGCACATACACGTTGATAGACTTGAGAGGCTCTTAGGCGTGCCGGTGGTCCCAGTCTCTGCCGTAACCGGGTATGGCATTAGGGAGCTCACTGGCGCTCTTGTGCGAGTCCTCAGATGTGGGCGGGATAGGCCCCTCAGGGTGAATTACGGCCAGCTTGAGCCAGCACTAGCCGAACTCGAGCGCGAGGTCGAGGAACTCGACCTAGGCGTGAGGGCTCCAGCTCGCTGGATTGCGCTGAAGCTATTAGAGGGGGATGGCTACATTAGGAGGCTAGTTGCGGGCTGTGGAGCTAGTGAGCTATTGAAGAAGGTTGACGAGCTGAGGACGGCCATCGTCAAGGCCACGGGTAGGGATCCAGAGGAGCTGGCCGTGACGTACAGGTTCAACTTCGTCGATAGCCTGAGCAGAGAAGCCGTGGTTAGGACACTCGTTAAGGCGGAGGTCGGGCGTCTGGAGAGACTCCTTCTATCTCCCCTCGCTGGCCCGACGATCTCGCTGATGATCCTGCTAGGGCTCTACATGGCGGCTTTCACGATCAACACAGGCTTCCCCCTGAACGTGGTGTTAAGCGCAGCTGGAATGGAGGAGGCAGCTGAGCTCATCGAGGCTCACACCCTCTCGGGCCTCCTCTCAAGCGTCTTCGACGCCCTAGCACAGCTCGTGGTAGCTAGCAGCCTGCCGCCAATGCTTAAGGACGTACTGGCTAACGGCGTGATACCGGGAGTAGGCGCTGTGCTCTCCTTCTACCCGCTAATATTCACCACTGTGTTCATACTATCCTTCTTGGAGGATAGTGGCGTGGGCCCCTACATGGCTGTCTCACTTCACAGAGCGCTACAAGTGATAGGGCTGTCGGGCAGGGCTATCTACCCGCTCCTGATAGGGCTGGGCTGCAATGTCCCAGCTGTCATGGCCTCCAGGACTTCGCCGGAGGAGAGCGAGAGGAGACAGCTCATATTCTCAATCCCGTTCGTGCCGTGCCAGGCTGCACTAGTGGTCGCAATTGCCCTGACTTCAGCCTACTTCTCATCCCCCCTAATGAGGGGAGCGGCACTAGCCTTGGCCTACGCCATTGCATTCATATTACTTTCAACCTCCTCGCTCGTGCTCAGGAGAATCTATGGTGCTGGGAGACCGCCGGAGCTCTTATTCGAGTTACCGCCTCTCCACAAGCCCTCGCTCAAAGTCCTGTGGTGGATCTCCTGGGACTACTCTAAACACTTCCTCAAGAAAGCTGGCATCATAATATTTGGCCTAAGCTTGGCGATCTGGGCCCTCACCTCTTACGGCCCCAGTGGCCCCGTAGCAGATGTGCAGGAAAGCTTCGCATACATGCTGGGTAGGGCGCTATCCCCGGCTCTGGCCCCCATGGGGCTATGGGGGGAGCGAGCCGCAGTCCTGGCATTTGCACTGCTGACTGGCTTGGTGGCTAAGGAGGCTGTCCTCTCATCGATAGCTATGGTTATGGGCTCGGCGGATCCAATAAGAGCCCTGAGGGCACTGAGCCTCAATGGCTGCCAGGCGCTGGCGCTAGCTGTGATCTACACCATTTACCTCCCATGCGTCGCTACGATGGCAGAGGTGTATAGGGAGTCGGGAAGTGTCAGGAATACCCTAATGGTCTCAGCTTGGATGCTGACTAGTGCTTTCCTGGCGGGCTATGCTGTTTACTGGGCATCGACCGCGCTAGGGCTGTGAAGCCAAGGGACGGCCATCATTACTGCGGGTAAATCTTTTTAAACTTAGGCGAAAAGCTATTAAGGGCCGTATTGGAGCTGCGGAGGTTCCTCTCGAGCAGGACAGCTCTCATGAGAGCATCACAGGTCAGAGAGCTGCTGAAGTGGATAGGCCGCGACGTGATCTCCCTGGGGGGAGGAATCCCCGATCCTTCGAGCTTCCCAGCCCGTGATCTCAGAGAGATCCTGGATGATATCCTCTCCAGCAGGCCTGAGGTAGCACTTCAATACGCGCCGACTGAGGGTGTGGATGAGCTTAGGGAGGAGCTGGCTAGGTTTATGGGGCGGCGGGGGATTAAGGCATCTGCTGATAACGTAGTGGTGACGGCCGGAAGCCAGGAGGCTCTAGAGCTGCTGGCGCGGATCCTCATTGATAAAGGAGATGTAGTCTTCATGGAGAACCCAACGTACCTGGGCGCTATCCAGGCATTCAGGATCTATGAGCCAAGGATGCTGGGCGTGCCCCTGGATGGAGAGGGTATGAGAGTTGACGTGCTGGAGGGGAAGTTGAAGAGAGCCAGGGCCCAGGGCCTGCGGGTTAAGGCCATCTACGTTATACCGACTTGTCAGAACCCTACAGGAATCTCGCTCTCGGGTGATAGGAGAAAGAGGCTCCTCGAATTGGCAGAGGAGTACGACTTTCTAGTAGTAGAGGATGACCCCTACAGCTACTTCGTGTTTGAAGGGGCTAGCCCCCCGCCACTGAAGTCGCTAGACACCAGCGGGAGGGTGATATATTTGTCGACGGCCAGCAAAGTGCTGGCCCCCGGCTTGAGGGTGGGTTGGCTGGTCGCTGAGGAGGAGCTGTTGGATAAGGTGGTGACGGCTAAGCAGGCCGTGACCCTCCAGACATCCACTCTGAGCCAGTTCGTGCTGCTGGAGGCTCTGAGGAGGGGGGTCGTGGAGAGGCAGCTACCGCGCCTGAGGAAAATTTACAGGAGTAAGAGGGATGCGATGCTTGAGGCGCTGGATGAGTACATGCCAGATGGTGTAAAGTGGACCCGGCCCTCAGGGGGGATGTTCGTGTGGCTTGAGGTTCCAGAGGCGCTGGATATGAGTGCGCTACTGTATAGGGCCCTGAGGCGGTACAAGGTAGCCTACGTGCCCGGCACTGCCTTTCATGTGGAGGGGGGAGGCCATAACACCGCGCGCCTCAGCTATTCCTATCCGCCCGTGGAGGCCATCAGGGAGGCTATCCGCAGGCTGGCATCCCTCATCTCAGACAGCCTCCGCGCTCCTCAAGGAGCTTCTTAAGCTCACGCCACCTAGCCTCTACGTACCTTTTGAGCTCTTCCACATCCCTCTCATCCAGGTGGGAGAACCTGCCTTGAGCCCTCAAGTACTCCTCTATGGGCTTCCTCTTCGATGGATCTAGCAGCACACGGCTCCTCCCCGTGAGCCTCAGCACTCCATCCTCAATTTCGTACAGTATCCACATCCCCGTCTCCACAGCTAGCCTACCCACCTCCACCGTCTTGCTGGGAGGGAACCGCCAACCCACTGGGCATGGGGCGTGGAGGTGTATGTACCTGAACCCGCTCTTGGAGGCCGCCTTCCTCACCTTCTCCACAAAGTCTAGAGGATAGGCTATGGAGGCCGTGGCTACGTAGGGGACGCCGTGCGCGGCCACTATCATGGGCACGTCCTTCTTATGCTCCCTCTTGCCGAGTGGAGTGGTCGTAGTCCACGCGCCATAAGGTGTGGCTCCCGACCTTTGGATCCCAGTGTTCTGATACGCCTCATTATCGTAGCATATGTAGAGTATATCCTCATTCCTCTCAGCTGCTCCGCTTAAGGCCTGTAAGCCTATGTCGGCTGTCCCCCCATCCCCGGCCCAGACCACAACCGGCACTTTAAGCCCCCTAATCCTCAGCGCCGCCCTGAGGCCTGAGGCCGCTGATGCACTAGCCGCGAATGCTATGTTTAGGAGGGGTACGCGAGACGGCGTTGCGGGGTAAATGCCCTGTATCACGGTAGTGCAGGAGGCTGGGACTACCAACACGAACTTACCCTCAAGGGCCTTACCTAGCATCCTAAGCCCCAGCGCTGCGGGGCAGCCGGGACAGGATGAGTTGCCTGGTAGCCAGTACTCCTCGCGTGTCAACTCCTTAATGGTGACCACTCTCACCACCCCTCAAGCCTATCCACTCCACCTCTCCAGGCTCACCTCTCCTGAACCCCTCCAGCGTTGAATGGACTATCCTGATGAAGTCGCCTGGCGTAACGTCGCGACCCCCGAGCCCGGCTATGAAGCCTTTGACGTAAACCCTCTTTACAGAATCGTAGAGGGCTGCCCTCACCTCTGACCACAGTATGCTCGGGAGGCCCGGCGAGAGGCTCCTATCAACCACGGCTAGAGCATCCATGCCCTCCACCACAGCTCTCAGATCTTCTGTGGGAAATGGGCGGGTAGCGCGTAGCCTCACGACACCAGCTTTAACGCCCTTGCGCCTGAGGATGTCCACAGCCTCCTTCGCATCGCCAGCCCACGCCCCGCAAAGCAGTATGGCCACTTCTGCATCATCACAGCGGTAACAGTCCACTAGACCTCCATAACTCCTCCCAGTTAGTCTACACCACTCCTCGTCTACCTCCTTTATGACCCTCTCAGCGTTCTTCATGGCCCTGTACATCTCATACCTAAACTCCATGTACGTGTCTGGCGCGGCTATGGTGCAGTAGGCAGCAGGCTTAGACGGGTCTAGCCAGTAGGGCGCCGGCTTCTTCTCAGGCAGGAAGGAGTCCACTGCTGACTGCTCGGGGATGTCGGCGGGCTCATACGCGTGAGAGAGTATGAAGCCATCGAGGCATACCATCACCGGCAGCAGTACCTCCTCGTCCTCCGCTACCCTGAAGGCCTGAATCGTCATATCCAGGACCTCCTGGACGCTCTCGGCCCAGAGCTGCACCCACCCGCTATCCCTTTGGGAGAGAGCATCGTTGTGGTCACACCATATGCTCCAAGGCGGCGCCAAGGCCCTCGTGACTACGGCCATTACTATAGGTAGCCTAGCACCGCCAGCCCAGAACACCATCTCGCTCATGTATAGCAGGCCCTGAGAAGAAGTCGCGGTGAACGCCCTGGCTCCCCCCGCCGCCGCGCCTATGCACGCTGCCATGGCGCTATGCTCCGACTCAACTCTTATGAACTCGGCTCTAAGCTCCCCCTTCTCCACGTACTCCGCTATCTTCTCGACTATCGCCGTCTGAGGGGTTATGGGGTACGCGGCCACGACCTGTACTCTGGAGAGCTTCACCCCCAGCGCTACTGCCTCATTACCCGAGATCACTAGCCTACTCACGCTCAGCCACCACCGTTATAGCCCTTACTGGGCACTCGTTTGCGCATATCCCACAACCCTTGCAGTAGTCGTAGTCTATCTCTACTGAGTTATCCTCGTGCCTCACCACAGCCCCCTCTGGGCAGTACAGCCAGCAGAGTAGGCACTTAATACACCTAGAGTGATCTATCACTGGCCTCTCCACTCTCCACAGCCCAGTCCTCCCCGCAGCTCCTCTGCGGGGAGTAGCTATAGCGGTTACCGGCAGGCCACTCATGCTTCTACCACCTCCCTATACCCATCCTCAGCTGCCCTCGCGTTAACCTCGCCCAGCTCACCCCGCCAGGTCATGCGTATCGCTTCCTTAAGTGAGCTGAGCTTCACGAGACCAGAGACCCTAGTGAAGGCGCCCAGCATGGCTGTGTTAACAACAGGCCAGCCAGCTATTACCAGCCCTAGCCGCACGGCTATGGAAGTGGCGTCTACTCGAAAGACCCTAGCCTCCACGGCATCAACGCCGTCGGGCCTGGCGGGCGAGTTCACGAGCAGCAAGCCCCCCTCCTTGACCCTCACCCTCATGGCCCTAATGAGCGCCCTGTCCAGGATTATTACAGCATCTGGCCTGTACACCTGGCTGTGGAGCCTCACAGGCCTATCAGATATCCGCGCGAAAGCGTATACAGGAGCTCCTCGCCGCTCGCCCCCAAATAGCGGAAACGCCTGCCCCCAGAGCCCCTCCAGACACGCGGCCTGGACTAGCACCCGAGCAGCCATGGCCGCGCCCTGCCCCCCTCTACCCTGGAGGCAGACCTCATAGAGCAAAGCCCTCGCCCGGTATTTGGAGGAATAACCCTATATTAATAGATTGGGAAAGACATTAATGAATGAGCTGCGATCAGGTGAGGGCCCTACTACGCCCTAGATCAATAGCCGTAGTAGGGGCCTCACGCAATCCCCGTAAGATCGGGCACAGGATACTGGCTAACGTGCTGTCATCAGGCTTTCCACGTGATTGTGTGTTTCCCGTGAACCCTAATGCTGGTGAGGTGTTGGGGCTTAGGTGTTATCCTAGTGTTAGGGATGTCCCAGTCCCCATTGACTTGGCTGTAATTGCTGTCCCAGCAGCAGTAGTCCCCCAGGTCTTGGAGGACTGTGGTGCTAGGGGCGTTAAGGCCGTGGCGATAATATCGTCGGGATTCAAGGAGGTTGGAAACATAGAGGCTGAGAGGAGGCTAGTGGAGATAGCCAGGAAGTACAAGTTCAGGATACTAGGCCCAAATATAGTCGGGATCTGGGATACCGTGGCCCGCGTGAATGTGAGCTTCATAGATGTCAACCCCCTACCGGGGGGCATTGCGCTCATCTCCCAGAGCGGGGCCCTGATAGCCTCCCTCCTCTGGTGGACTCGCGAGAGAGGGATAGGATTCTCGAGCCTTGTCAGCATAGGGAATAGGGCTGATGTAAGCGAGGCTGACCTGCTCGAGTTCTTCAGAGAGGATCCTCACACTAGGGTGGTGGCCATCTACATGGAGGGGCTCGGAGAGGGGGAGGGGAGGAGGTTCCTCGAGGCAGCATATGAGACAGCGAGGGTGAAGCCAGTCGTGGTTTTAAAGTCTGGCAGGAGTCCTCAAGCTGCGAGGGCAGCTAGGTCGCACACGGGCTCGCTTGCGGGCTCCGACGAGGCGTACGAGGCGGCCTTTAAGCAGGCTGGGATTCTCAGGGCGCAGAGCCTAGGGGAGCTTCTCAACTGGTCACTAGCTCTAGCTATGGCTAAGGAGCCGGCGGATGGAGGAGTCGTCGTGCTAACGCACGGTGGGGGAGCAGGCGTCATAGCAGCTGACGTGCTTGGTCGGTGGGGCGTGAAGCTGATGGATATCCCGCCTGACCTGGCTGAGAGGCTTAGGAGGTACATGCCCCCATTCGGCAGCACCTTTAACCCCGTCGACCTGACAGGGATGATGACAGGCGAGGACTTGAGGGGCGCGCTCCTAGAGCTCCTAAGGGATGATAGGGTCGGCGCAGTGCTGGTCTGGGCTGGCCAGGGCGCAATCCCCACCCCCCAGGAGCTGAGGATGGCTATCCAGGGGGCGGTGGCTGAGGCCGGCCTAGGGAAGCCCCTCGTAGCCTCCATAACGGGGGGCGAGGAGTGTAGGAGCGCTATCAGGGAGCTGATAGAGGCGGGGATACCCTGTTACGAGTCGCCTGAGGACGCAGCCAGTGCCTTAGCGGCAATATGCACGTATTACCGCGGCAGGGGGAAAATGCGGGGAGAGCTCCTCCACGCAAGAGGGGATGAGGAGGTAGTGAGGGAGATAATCTCCCGAGCAGTGAGGGAGGAGCGCGCCCTGCTGACCCCAATAGAATCATTCGAGGTGGCTAAGGCCTATGGAGTGCCGGTAGTTGAAGCTGGACTGGCTAAGGACGAGGAGGAGGCCGTTAAGCTGGCCAGGGCGCTGGGCTATCCGGTAGCGCTGGCAGTTGAGACTCCGGACGTACCTCATAAAACTGAGGTAGGGGGGATAATCCTGAACTTGAATTCCGACTCCGAGGTTATAGACGCATTCCACAGGGTGTTAAGGAACGTGAAGAGCAAGGCCCCAGACGCCAGGATCCTCGGAGTATCCATTAGAAAGATGATGCCGAGAGGCGTGGAGGTATTTGTAGGCGCGCGCCGTGACCCCGTCTTCGGCCCTCTAGTGGCTTTTGGGTGGGGGGGAGTAGCTGTGGAGTTGTTGAGAGATGTCTCATTTAGACTAGCGCCCCTCAGCTCGGGAGATGTGGAGGAGATGATCAGCGAGACGAAGATCGGCAGGCTGTTGAGGGGTTACAGGGGCCGCCCCCTAGATGAAGGAGCGGTTAAGCAAGCGATAATCGCTGTGGCAAGCCTGATGGAAGAATTCAGCGTGATCGGGGAGATAGATGTGAACCCAATGTTCGTGTACGAGCACGGTGCAGCGGCCGTGGACGTTAAGGTGTACCTCCGCGCTAGGCGCTAGAGCCAGCCCCTCACCTTCATAGCCTCGTACAGCCTCTGAAGTGATATTACGAGCGCAGCATCCCTGAACGTCACGTCGCTCCTCCTGCTCCTCAACTCCTCATACCTCTCGTACACCCTCTGGAAGTTATTCATCATTATCCTCTCAAGCCGCGCACGCGTCTCCTCCTCACCCCAGGAGTACCACTGGAGGTTCTCGACCCACTCCAGGTAGCTCATGACTACGCCGCCCGCGTTCGCCAGTATATCGGGGATCACTACCACCCCTCTCTCGTACAGCTTCTTCTCCGCCTCCGGAGTCGTGGGGCCATTAGCCCCCTCGACGATTATCTTAGCCTTCACCTTATCCACGTTCTCGACGGTAATCTGATTCTCTATGGCGTCTGGCGCCACTATGTCAGCGTCGACATAGAGGGGTGCCTGGGGATCCCGGAGCTTCTCTCCCTCAGGGTAGTTGGTGACTTTCCCCGTCTTACGCTTAACCTCGATAGCCCTCTCAACATCTATCCCCTCAGGATCGTACACTGCGCCGCTAGTGTCACTTACAGCCACGACCTTGGCGCCCAGCTTAGCAGCCCAGTATGCGTGCCACTGCCCCGTGTTCCCGAAGCCCTGAATAGCCAGGCTACAGCCCCTGAAGCCCCCTAAATACTTCTCAGCTGCCTCCCTCGAGATCACCGCACACCCGAACCCAGTAGCGTACTCCCTGACTGGGTTGCCCCACAGGACGGGCGGCTTGGCCGTGAAGGCTGCGGGCACATTCCTCCCTAAGACCTTGCTGTACTCATCAACCATCCATGCCATAACCTGGGGGTCAGTGCCCACGTCCGGCGCCGGTATATCCACTTGCTCCCCGAGGACTGGGGCTAGCGCCCTGACGTAGCCCCTAGATAGCTCCTCAAGCTCTCTCACAGACAGTTCGCGAGGGTTGACGCGGACCGCGCCCTTACCTCCCCCATAAGGCAGGCCAGCTAGGGAGTTCTTAAGCGTCATCAACGTGGCCAGCGCCACGTCATCCTCCAGCGTGACCTCAGGGTGGAATCGAATGCCACCCTTGTAGGGCCCGAGCGCGCTATTATGCTGAACCCTGTACCCCTCGAATACTTCGAGCCGGCCATCATCCATCCTCACCGGGATCTTCACTATCACTATCCTCTCCGGCCTGCTCAGCTGCTTATACAGAGGCTCAGGGAAGCCGCCCAGCTTCACCCCCCTCCGGAGGATCTCCAACACGTTCTCCAGAAAACTTGCCAAAGCCCTCCCCGCCCTATCCCTCTGCACACTCGTTAAATTCTTTATCTACACGGTGCATGAGTACTCTTAAACAAAAATAATTTAATTCGAGCCCTCCACCCCCTAAGCCTCAGGAGGCGGGACGCCCCTTCCGCTTTAATTCCAGTAATCAACCACGCGTGCGCGATGAGGGAATCTAGGCTACTCAGCGAAGTAGGTGTGAGTCAGCTCCCTCTCCGCCCTCACCATCTCCTCCAGCTTCCTGTACTTCTCCCTCAGCTCCCTCAACTCCTTAATCTTACAGTCGGGATCCTCTAGGGCCTGATATATGATGGCTCCCTCCGCGTCGCGGGGTATGGGTAGCTCAGCCAGGTAGCATACCGTGGGCACTATATCCGTCAGCCACACAGTCCTCTGCAGCCTCACCCCCCTCTTCACCCCCGGCCCCTTCATTATGAGGAGCCCCTTTAGTGACCCTATCCCATACCTGGCGGTAGTTATGTGAGGACCGTGCTGCCCGCCGAACTCGCCCCTCAGCGCGAAGACCACGTCGCCAACCCTGTCGCCGTAGAGCCCTATCACCCTGGCGTCCTCCTTCTTCAGCGCAAAGACCACGGGCTTCACTCCAGTCTCAGGGTCGGTGTAGTCGTAGAGGGCACTTATTACCCTATCCCTCACCTCATCATACTTCTCGGGGGGCACGATGCCGTGGGGATCGCGGCCCTTCAGGTTCACGTAGATATAGCAGGACCTCTGGGGCACGGCTAGCGTCCTACTCCAGTCTATCACCCTCTCACCGCCCTCCTCCTTATAGGCCAGCAAGCCCGCTTCCTCGAGAATCTTCGCGACCGGGAATGGACGGCCTGAGGGCTTAGCCCCATGGTCCGAGGTCAGTATCACTAACGCGTCATCCCCTGCTGCATCAACAATCCTGCCCACCATCCTATCCAGGCTCTGGTAGAACCCTATCTCGAGCTTCGTGTACTCCTCCACCTCCTCCTTACTCCCCGCCGTGGAGGGGTCTAGCTTATTTGAGAAAACGTGGTAAGCCCAGTCTGGGCAGTGAGCATGCATCACGAATATGTCCCACTCGAAGTTCCTCATCAGCCAGCAGGCCGCATCCGCGAGCCACCTATGCTCCATGTCTACCAGCTCCAGGAATGTCTGGTGATCAACCCAGCCCAGGCTTAAAGCCTCGTAGTAGACGCTGTGTGATGGCAGGGGGAGCCCGTCGCTCTCCCGCTGTATCCTCTCCACTAGGCCATCCGGCACCGAGTTCCCCCGGAGCGCGCATATGGGCGTCAGGAATAGCCTCAGCCTGCTGCCATCCTCAGCCAACTCGATCAGCTTCAGCCTGAAAACCGCCTTGTACGGCCCTCTCTCAGTGGCGAACTCGTCCTCTATCACGGGGCTCCACTGCCCAGGCTCTAACACGGCGAAGGCCTTAGCGTAGTCCTTCACCTTGGATACCGCGGCTATCTTGAACCCCTCTCCCATGTCCAGCAGCAGCAGGTGCCACGTGACGGGCTCGACCCTGAAGAGCGCGCGGGGGAAGTCCACCACGAGCGTGGCCTCGAGCGCGCGCCTCACTTCGCCAGGTAAGTTAGCCCAGCCCTCCGCCCGCCTCAGCTGGATCTTCTTAGCCAGGGGATAATCCTCGGTGGTGAAGAGCATGGCGTCTCCGAGCGTGACCCTGAAGCCCCAGGGCCTGAGCCCTCGCCTCCACTCATTAATTGCCAGCCCAGCTCCCCCCACCTGTACCACATTCCTGCCCCTGGGCGGCCACGTGGATGGGTAGTTGAGGACGATGGCCCTCTTACCCGCCCTCTCGGCCGCCTCCCACAGGTACTCAGCGCTGCAGTCCGCCGAGTCAAACGCCTGATAGACCTGATCCAGGGGGGTACCCGGCTTGTGAAGGTTGAAGCAGGTTATCCCGTGAGTGCCGGGCCACGCGCCCGTCACAATTGTGGTCCAGTTAGGGGGCGTTATCGTGGGGTGAGGGACTAGGCAGTTCTCGCAGTAAACGCCCTCCTCTATCAGCCTCCTAATGTTAGGCAGCAGCCCCCTCATGGCGTACTCGTAAAGCCTGTGAGGGATGGGCGCGTCAAAGCCTATGATCACTACCTTCTCAGGCTTCCCACTCACAGCTCATCCATGCATAGGCGCATTATTATGAATATCTGGGCGCGGCCGCTATCCCCCTCTAGTCACGGACTTTAATAGTAGGCTCCTGGTGATCACCCTAATGCCGCCGTCATAGTACGTATATGTGAGCTCCTGCTTCACCGTCCCCACCTCGGATGAAACCCAGTAGCGCCCCTCGACAATGGTCGTTAAGTTCAGGCCTCCAAGGCACACCTTATCGGTCACCCTCACGGCTACTCGAGCACAGAAGTAGCTCTTGCCGTCTAGCGCCTTAATCACCTCGAAGTCTTCTACACGCTCTACGCCCTCCAGCTCCCCCTCAAACTCCTCCTCCTCCCTCGTCAAGACGTAGCTAGTTGAGTACCGCCAGACCTCACCCCTGGTGAGGGGGTAGGGGGGCTTGGGTAGCGGCTTCTCGTACGTGCACCTGAGGCCGTCGGCCTCCCACCCCACGAGGCCCCCCTCTTCATCGTAATAGTAGTGGGTAACGCCCTCCGGCCTCTCTACCCTGACCTCGGACTCACTCACCTTGACCCACCTCACCAGCCTCTCCTCGCCGTCGACCCGCTCTACGTAGGTCTTGACAGTTCCCACGGGGATCTGCGGCTCCTCAACCTGCCCAATGCTAACTGCACTGATGTTGAGGGGCCTCCGACTCGCGCTCGCTATCAGCGCGGCCAGATTAGCGATGAACCTGTAGTTGTCGGCGACGTGGCAGTACGGCTCCTTGAGGAAGGTCACGTCGCCTATCGCCAACACAGTGCCATTACCCCACTCGCCTATTGCCATCACTGCGTACCTGCCGGGCTTTTCCGCGGCTGACGAGTAAGTACCGTTGGGAGCCCAAGCCGCCTCCCACCGCGACTTTACGGGAGCGGCGGTGAACATGACTACCGAGTTAATACCCTCGAATAGGCTGTGGTTCACGAAGTCCTTCACGTAGATGTTCCTGTAGATCCCATAGAACTCTTCCTCGCTGTAGAGGAAGCCCTTAGCGAAGTAGACCCCGAACTCCATGGCTAAGGTGTTTATTGGCGCTGTCACGTATGCGGCCAAACCCCTCTGGCCTATGTACTCGAAGGATGGGTCGAACAACAACAGCAGTAGCCCGCCCTCCTCCACGAAATCCCTGATTCGCCTCCTCTCCCCCTCCCTGTAGGGCTCAGTGGGCGACGCCACTATTAGGCATGTGGCATTTGCGAGCTCCTCCTCCAGCCTCCCCCATTCATCCACGAAGCCCACAGTTACGTTGAGCTGCGCCAGCTCAGCTATCAGAGTGTCGAGATCCCACCAGGAGATCATGTTCCCGTGCGAGAGGTCCACCAGGACGCGGCCCCCAGCCCTAGTGACGTTCATCGAGGGCCGCCTCACGTGGCTCCTGACGATGCCCTCAGCCCCTAGGTAGACGTAGTAGAGGGCTGGAGGGGGGTGGAGCTCCTCCAGCTTATCCAGGGTCAAGTTGCCCCAGCTGTAGTAGCCCCGCACACCGGAGTGCCCGCGCGGCAGCAGCTCAACAACCTCGTAGCTGGCCAGCCCAGCCCTGCGGGCTGCCTCCTCAATGGCCCTCTGTAGAGAGCCCACCTCATCCGCGAGCCCCAGCCTTACAGCCTCCACCCCCAGGTATGTGAGGCCCCTGCTGAGCTCGGCTCTCGATGCCCTGAGTCGACTCCCCCTGCCCTCCTCTACCGCTCCTATGAACGCGTCTAGAGCGTGGCTCAGGTTGTAGAAGAAGAGGAGCCTGCGGAAGCCAGTGTGCTTGTAGGGCCCGGTCTCCAGCACTATCTCGGAGGGTATCAGCATGGGAGGCGCTAGCGCTATGACTCCTATGGCGCCCACGAACGATGTGGGGTGAACGAAGATGTAGTCAGCCGCCACTGCCACGTAGTAGCCCCCCGATAGGGCGTTCACCACCAGCGCGATCAGCGGCTTCTTCTCCCCAAGCTCCTTGAAGTCCAGGTAGATCTGCTCAACGTAGTCTGAGTAGCCGCCAAAGGAGTCTATGACGAGCACCACTGCCCTAATGCTGTCATTAGCCGCCGCCTCCCTAGCCAACTCCGAGTAAGCCTCGGCGATCGAGGGCGACAATATGTAGCCCCTGATCCTTATGACCCCAATGTATCCCTTCCGTAGCCACCTGCTCCAGCTATAGTAAAGACAGGCGGAGGAGATGGATATGGCGAGCACTAGCGCGAGCGCTAGGTACCTGTGTCTCAAGCAACCCCCTCCTAAAACCCCCGATGGGCATAAAAAGCTTGCTGCAGCCGAGGCAGAAACTCATTTGAATGCCCCAGCCCGCTAACACACGTGAGCGTGGACCCCAGGTACCTACACGAGTATGAGAACCCCCTCGTGGTCGGAGTCAATAGGGAGCCCCCCCGCGCCTCCTTCATACCCCACCCTGACCGCCGCAGCGCGCTGGAGAGCGACTTCCTAGAGTCGCCCTGGAAGCTCTCACTCAATGGGAAGTGGAGGTTCAAGCTCGTGAAGAACCCCAGCGAAGCGCCGGAGGGCTTCTTCAAGCCCGACTTCGACGATAGCTCTTGGGATGAGGTAGAGGTGCCCAGCAACTGGCAGATGCTGGGGTACGATAAGCCCATCTACCTGAACATCAGGTACCCCTTCCCGCCCAATCCCCCCTACGTCCCACGGGAGGACAACCCCACTGGCCTGTACAGGAGGTGGTTCAAGCTGGAGTGGGACCTGACCGGTAAGCGAGTCTTCATGGTGTTCGAGGGGGTCGACTCGGCGTTCTACCTCTGGGTTAACGGGCGGTACGTGGGGTACAGCGAGGGCAGCAGGACTCCAGCCGAGTTCGACGTGACGCCCTACGTGCACGCTGGCGAGAACCTGGTCGCGGTGATGGTGCTGCGCTGGAGCGATGGCAGCTATCTGGAGGATCAGGACATGTGGAGGCTCAGCGGCATCTACCGGGACGTCTACCTCTACCTAGCCCCCGAGGTCAGGATTAGGGATTTCTTCGCGAAGACAAGCTTCGATGAAGCCTACAGGAACGCGGACCTAGACGTCTTAGTCAAGGTCAGGAATTACTCTGGAGAGATCAAGCGCAGGCTCAGCGTCGAGGTAGAGCTCTTAGATGATGAGGGTAGGCCCGTGCTGGAGAAGCCCCTCAGGGATCACATCTGGGAAGTTAAGCCGGGGGAGGAGGTCTACCTGAGGTTTAAGGCGAGGGTGAGGGAGCCACATAAGTGGTCTGCCGAGGACCCCTACCTCTACAAGCTACTCATTACGCTGAGGGACTCCGAGGGAAAGGTTCTAGAGGTGGTCAGGGGCTTCATCGGCTTTAGGCAGGTAGAGGTCAGGAATGGGCAGATATTGATCAACGGCGTGCCCGTGCTCCTGAAGGGAGTGAACAGGCATGAGCACGACCCTATCAGGGGGCACGCCGTGACGAGGGAGCTGATGGAGGAGGATGTGAAGCTTTTGAAGAGGCTCAACTTTAACGCCGTCAGGACTTCCCACTACCCCAACCACCCCTACTGGTATTACCTCTGCGACAAGTACGGCATCTACGTCATCGATGAGGCGAACATAGAGTGCCACGGCCTGGCAAACTACCAGAGGCCGGGCGAGCCCGTAGTTAACGAGCCAGCCAACAACCCGGAGTGGCTCCCGGCGTTCATGGATCGCGTCGTGAGGATGGTGGAGCGGGACAAGAACCACCCCTGCGTGATAATGTGGTCCCTCGGCAACGAGTCGGGGTACGGCTTCAACCACGAGGCAGCCGCAGCCTGGATACGGGGCTACGACCCCACCAGGCCCGTACACTACGAGGGCGCCACCCACGTCCTGCGCAGCAGGGGCTACGTGCCGAGGAGCGTTGACGTGATCAGCGTGATGTACCCCACCCTTGAGTACCTCGACTGGCTCGCCACAGAGCTACGGGACGAGCGCCCAGTCATAATGTGTGAGTACGCGCACTCCATGGGGAACAGCACTGGGAACCTGAAGGAGTACTGGGACCTGATAAGGAAGAGGAGGAGGCTCTGCGGGGGCTTCATATGGGACTGGGTTGACCAGGGGCTCCTCAAGGAGGAGGGCGGCGTGAAGTACTACGCCTACGGGGGCGACTTCGGCGAGGAGATTCACGACGGCAACTTCTGCATCAACGGCATAGTGTTCCCCGACCGCACCCCCCAGCCGGCGGTGTGGGAGTGCAAGAAGATTCAGCAGCCCGTGGAGGCCACGCCCGTGAACCTAGAGGAGGGCGTCGTGAGGATCGAGAACAGGTACGATTTCACGAGGCTGGATGAGGCCGTGGAGATCTGGTGGGAGCTGCGGGCCGACGGCAGGGTCCTCCAATCGGGGAGGATAGAGACTCCCCCCATAGAGCCCCACAAGTCGGCGGAGGTGAGGATCCCGTTCAAGAAGCCAGAGCCGGAGCCGGGGGTTGAGTACTGGCTAGTGCTGAGGTACAAGCTGGCTAGGGACACGCCCTGGGCCGAGAAGGGGTTTGAGGTAGGGTGGAGCCAGTTTAAGCTGCCCATCGCAGCCCCCGAGCCGGAGCCCCTCCACGTGTCCGAGATGCCTCCACTAGAGCTGGAGGAGGATGGCCGCGAGGTGAGGATAGCCGGGAAGGACTTCACGCTCACGCTGGATAAGGCAACCCTCAGCTTCAAGTACGAGGTGGAGGGGAGGAC
>Ga0180300_10000559_pt1 | contig 16521 bp, 19 predicted proteins | sample GuaBasSediGuay15_FD_121798 | JGI IMG/M metagenome (GOLD analysis project Ga0180300, IMG submission 121798) | Subseafloor sediment microbial communities from Guaymas Basin, Gulf of California, Mexico - Guay15, Core 4569-2, 21-24 cm | ecosystem: Environmental > Aquatic > Marine > Hydrothermal... | reverse complement strand
GTTTTAAACATAACAAGTCTAGTTCACTTCTCCATGTTTTCCTTACTCAGCCTCATTCTTTTAACAGTTCTTCTAATTTAGATGTAACACCCTTAACTTTAGCAAGTTCAAACAAATAATCATAATCTAATTTTTCTCGCCGTCGATTAATTATACTTTTAACGTCTTTGATGTCTTCTACACTTCCAAAAACAAGTTTGTTTATTATCAAATCCTCTGGGGAACTCAAAAATGTTCTTTTGTTATATATCACAACAGATTTTATTCTTTCAAAGACATGTCTTTCGGTTTCTGGAACAATTTTAAAATCAAAATAGTATGGTGAATCTTTAGAGAAAACTGAAAAATGAGAAGATTCCTTGAATGCTATATCAACATCTCTTTTGATAACATCAAAACCCTTCCTTTTCAACGCTTCAACTAATTTATTCAACTTCTCTTTATTTCTTTCAACCATAACATCTACATCCATAGATGTGCGAGGTCTGCCATAATAATTAACAGCAAAAGCGCCAGTAAAGAAGTATTTAATTCTCACTTTATTCAGTGAACTAATCATATTCGCATTAACTTTGCGAAAGCTAATTAAAGGAAGTCTCTTTTTCTTCCTCAACTTTACTTGTTTTCCTATAACGTCTTTGCCGATTTTCGCCATCAAACCTTCATCCTAACAATCTCACGCAGTTTCCTAAGTAACTCCTCATCTGAAATCTTAGGGTTCTCATCAATAATAGATTGGCAACAAACATACATGGCAAAATCGTTTAATTCTGCAAGAACTTCTAGCGAATCAACATTAAACTTCTCGATGCGTTGAATGCTCAGTCTATCTCTTCTCATATATTCACCTTCACGTTCAACTCAATTATTTTAAGGCTCTCAATACTTAAAATTCATTACTCTTTCCACTTGAAAACAAGCTCTTTCAATTTCTAGAATATTCTTCTGAACGATTTCCTCATAAACCATTTATATCCAAAACGTAGACACCTTAAGGAAGAGAGCGAGGAGTCTTCGTTGTCGGCAATCGACGAGATTTTTGAGCTTTTAGAAGATGGAAGATGGCATGATATAAAAGAGGCTATGGCGAAGTCTAATTTGCAGGAATTTAAGGTTGAAATGATTTATGGTTTCTTAGCAGAGTACGCTTTTATTGATTTTAACAATGAGCAGAAAAAGGCAAAGCTTACTCCTACCACGTTAAAGTTCATTAGGGAAATTCGTCGCATCGAGAAAGGAAGGCGTTCCTAAAATTTTAAATATGGAGATATATAGAGCAAATGCCCTAAACGCCTTTCTGGTGTTTCATTTGATTCAAGATAGGGGGTTAGCCTCTTGCATCGGAGTAAAATTGATATAATTGCGGATATCCTACAAGTGGCGGCTAGGGGCACGAAGAAAACTCATATTATGTATGGATGCAATCTCAGCTTTGAGCAGTTGCAAACTTATTTGAATCTTCTTCTTGACAGGGGACTTTTAAGAGTAAATGCGGAAAATGAAAAATGTGGCAATTCAACTTTTTTCCAAACTACAGCTAGGGGACATATTTTCCTTAAGGCTCATCGTAACCTTAGGGAAATTTTAACTACGTAATGGGAATGTTTCGAAATTTGATATAATTCTGAGGCTGGAATAATATATATGAATTTTGGGTTTAATATAAATAGGTGTTTATGGTTCGGTGGCTCTGCTTTGTCTTCGCGTTTGAGGATGAGGCTGAGCAGAAAAGAGAAAGGAGAAGATGGGGTGGTTCTAAGAAAAACTTTCCTCTCAACCTCATTTTCCTCCGCGTTGTGAGGCGATAAGAAAGATATGGTTGCTAGCGAGTTTTCATTTACGATTGCAAATCTTTGTATATAGTGTTGTGATTGACGTTTTTGTTCATAAAGATGCTTATACGATTGTCGTTGATTGTTAGCGATAGGACTTTTACGTCTTTTCCCTCTATGACTATGTTGTTGACTTTGCCAAGTTCAAACGAGCTTATCATGTTTTCTACCGAGTCATGTAATGTAGACGATAAGAGGGCGTAGTCAATTATTTTTGTTGGGTCTTTAACATCTACAGATGCGGATTTTTGATTTCTGATTATGTATCCGATGATTCCTCCCTTGGTTTTAATGTTTTGTAATTTGATACTTAGTGTGCCATTTCGTTTTTGGATGTTATTTTTAGGTAATGACTCCTGGAATTCGTTTTTAGATGTCATTTGAATCTCCTTTATGATGCTCTTGGCTTAACTTTTACGAAATCGCCCTTTTCTATTTCGAGTGCTCGACAAGTTTTCTCAGATAGGAGTATTAGTCCCTTTCCCTGTAGTTTTGAATCGCTTATCTTCTTTACGTTGCATACGGTTTTCTTTCCTCTAAAGCTTTCAATTTCAATTTCGTTGATGTCTTTTCCGTCAAAGAGATTAGCCCATTCCATTAGACGTTCTTCATCAACTTGTGCACTGTCGCCGGCGAATAGTCCGGTGAGAATGTCGACAACGAATTGTTGTGATGGCATGAATTTTAGGGGGGTAGGGGCAACGGTTTTTAGAAGCTTTAGGATTGTTGGAACTATCACGTTAACGATGGAACGTAGATAAGCGACGTCTGCGTTAGCTGAGGTTGTTATAGCTAGGTACATGTCGTTAACGCGTGAGATGTACAGTTTGCCCTTTTCTGCGTTGATTGATAAGGCGTTGAGACCACCGATTGAGTCTGCTTTTTCCATTAGATTTTGGAAAGAGTACACTGCCTTTTTTAGCGACATGTTTTCAACGTCTTCGTCTCTTGCAACTATGGTGCCGTCTTCGGTAAAAATGAAGGAGTATTTAACGTCGGGAGATATGTTTTTGATTTCAGTTAGAGTGTTCTTTAAAGCATTGACGTATATTTCTTCGCTCATGTTTTTCACTCTCAAAGGGTGAGGCGTTATGATATTTTAAGCAAAATCTTCTCTGGAACCCCGTTGTTTTCTAGCACTATATATTTGACTCCTTCGGTATCTCCGATTTGGTCTATCCATTTTAGAGCTTCGCGAGCCTTTTGTAAAATTAGGAGTCTATCCTGTTGGCTGCGAACAACTTCTTCGATGCAGGTTAATTCATGGAATGGATTGGCATCTAGCACAACGTTGAGATCGCCAACGGTGATTTCTCCAAGCGCGTTTTGTGTTGCTTTTTTGCCTGCTAGCTTGTAGACTACTTCTCGGATCTTTTTGGATCTTTCAGCCAACGCGCGAATCTCGTCGAGTCTACGTAGGTATTCGCCTAACATGCTTTTTGTCCGAACGATTTCTTCGTCTATGGTTCTTGAAATATCTGTTGCTGAATCATATTCTTTTAGTTCAACGACCATTGTAAACACCTCCAAGGATTATTTGAGAGGCTAGGTTCCCCTACCCCAACTTCTCAGGTTGACGTTTTTTGTCATTTCGTCCACTAAGGCGCTGTAGCTCTGTATGGGAACTGTTTGCCCGTAGATGTGATCAGATATATGTCATATGTGGTTCCACTAGTCCATGCTTCGCCGTCTGCTCCTGTTGTACAGGTTACAGTTGTACTAGCGCCTTGAGCTACAGAAACATCAGTTATATCATGTTGTGTCCCGCTAACGCCTAGTTTGTATGCGTCAACCGTCAAGTCTGCTGTTCCAGTGTTCTGAACTGTTAGGATGATAGTGTTGTTGTTAGCGCCAGAGGTGCCGCTGAATGTGACTCCTCGGATTTCAAGTTGCTCTGTTCCCATGAATGTGAATGTTAGTGCTCCCATCCAAGCTGCGACAGCTATTGAAACTGCCACGGTCACTGCAATCAAGATTATCGCTGCAACCACGGGGCTTAACGCCTTCTTTCCTTTCCAGAGTTTTTTCATTTTTGTTCTTATCCCTCCTTCTGAGGTTTCAAGTAACATAGAATAGAGTATAGAGATTTAAATCTTACGACTCAATACTCTCTATTCAAAAGAAACAACTAACCCAAACCCACGAACAGCTAAACAGCAACCGCCTCAAAAAGCTCCAAAAGAAGCCGCGCTACCTTCTCACCGAACTCAGTTATCACATAGTACTTCTTCAATGGGTCTATGGGCACGCTCTTAGCTAATCCAAGGTCCTCAATCTCCATCATCCTTGATCTAAACGTTCCATCGCTGAGAGTTAGATTATGGCTTTGCATGAACTCTTTAGCGTTCTTCCAGCGACCTTTATCCAGATATAGAAGAAAGATACAGTCAATTGCGTGATCTTTTTCCAGCATCGATTTAATTGCTGATAGTTTTTTGTCGGTGAGGATGCGTTTGATGATTTCTTCTTTTGCCAATTCGCTACTCAACCCTTTCTTTTCATATTTCATCTTTAGTGTATATTTCTACTTTTAAGCATTTAACTTATATTACGATTTCTGAAATAACTCTCGCTTCACAAGACGTCGAGAAAACAAACGTGTCTTCTTCAAGAGCTTCTTATAGGATTCCTGTGTTCTCTGCTTTTGTTTTTCATTATATATGTGTGTTCTTATAGCAATACTAATATTTCGTAAGACGCAAGATTTAATACAGACATGAACTAAATCTATTGTATAGGAGAACAACAATGGAACAACTCAAATTCCTATCATCAAAGCTAGAAAAAAAGTTGAAGCCGCTCTCTCTTTTATTAATCATAGTTTTAGCTATTCTTACATTTACAAATAGCTTCTTCTTTTCCGCTGCAAATGCAACCTACATAGAGGGTGATATTACACAAGATACTGTTTGGACGCTAATAGACAGCCCATTCGTGGTGTCTAAAAACGTAACTGTTTACCCAAATGCTACATTAACTATAGAGCCTGGAGTTGAGGTAAGGTTTGGAGGAAACTTCTGGCTGATTGTGAATGGAAAACTCATCGCTAATGGTACACCCGATAACATGATAACGTTCACCTCAAACAAGCATCAGCCCCAAGCAGGAGATTGGGGCTCAATCATTTTTTCTAATAGGACGCTACAATCTACGTTAGCGTATTGTTCTGTGAAGTACGCAACAAATGGTACAACTATAGAAAATGGCAATGTAGAAATCAAAAACTGTGAAATAAGCACTAATCTTCAAAACGGAATAACCATAGAAGAGGGTACGGTGGTAATCCGCAACAATGAAATAACCAACAACATCCAAAGCGGCATCCACGTAACCGGTGATAATCAAGTTACCATACAAGACAACACCATAAGATCAAATGCAAATGGCATATTCTTAACTGGAAACTCAACCTCAGGAGTAAACATAACCCAGAATAATGTGCTATCTAACACGCAAAGCGGAATACAGCTTGATGCAAATGCATACAGCAATGTTGATATTCTCTACAACATTCTTTCAGCAAACAATAGGGGATTCCACGTTTCAGGTCAAGCAAGCACATCCATCACCAATAATTCTATTTCATACAACACCATCGGAATTTTCTATCAAAAACCAACTTACTACTCTGCCCAATGGACTCATACAGCACACTGGAATGATATTTATGGCAATGAAATGGGCATGGACGTATCATCTAATGTTAATGTTACCGTTGATGCAGAATACAACTATTGGGGCGACGAAACCGGACCCTACCATATATCGTTAAACCCGGATGGAAAGGGCGACCCTGTTGGCGGCGATGGAGTGAGTCTAGATTTCATATTCTTCTTAACTGCTCCAATTGGATATATCAATGAGCGTCCCACAGCAAGGCTTTTGACAGACAAGACTTTGGTTCCGCCAAATCAAACCGTCACGTTCATTGCTACCACTTCAAGCGATGATAGACGTGTTGACCAATACTTTTTCGATTTTGGAGATGGAAAGAACAGTGGTTGGACAACACTGTCAATCGTTGTTCACGAATATTCTTCCGTTGGAGTCTATAATGCAAAAGTCACAGTAATGGATGATTTCGGTGTCAACAGTACCAATTCTGCAACGGTAACAATAAATGTTCAACAAGGCCTCACGCCCCTAAATATTTCACTCGCCCCAAGCGCTTACACAATTGGCTCTGAAGAACAAATATCAGTTACAGTTCATGTGACAGACGGAACTAGTGCGATAGAAAACGCAAGCATTACCCTATTCTCAGTAAAAGCTGGAAGCTTCTCACCTTCATCTGGCTTTACAAACGCGTCAGGTTACTTCACTACAACGTTTGCTGCCCCAAATGTAACTCAAATAACAAACGTAAGAATCATAGCAACTGCCTCAAAGAGTGGTTACGCAGATGGCTCTGACTACAAGTATCTAGAAGTCTTGCCCATTCTATTAGTCCAAGTCACTGCTAATCCTACCAGCATCGTTTCTGAAGCAACATCAAATGTGAAAGTTCATGTGACATCTGTTGGACAATCTATTGCAGACGCCGCAGTTACGATATCGTCTGATGGCGGCGGAAACTTCTCTGCACAAACTGGAACCACCGATTCAAATGGTGACGTTACCTTCGTTTTTACTGCTCCTCAAACAATAACTCAGTTAAACCTCACCATCACAGCGACCGCTACAAAAACCGGCTACATAGATGGTCAAGGACAAACAAAACTAACCATAGAACCTAGAATACTCGCTATCCAATTCGCTGGCAACCCTACCACTCTTGATTCTGAAGAAATAGCGCAAATGACTGTCCTTGTAACATATAACGGAACCCCAATTCCAAGCGCAACAGTCCTTCTATCCTCTGATGGTGGCGGAAGCTTCTCCGCGACTAATGGAACCACCAATTCAAATGGTTACTTCACGTTCACCTTCGCTGCTCCTAAAACATCTACACAATTTAATGTCACCCTCACAGCAACAGCCGCAAAGAGCGGTTATGTTAATGGTGAAGATCAAGTGACGATAACTGTGATTCCTAAAGCTGTTCCGGGACCTGGTGTAACTGGTTTGCCGTTAACAACTCTAATATTGATAATTGCAGCGATTGCAGTGGTTGTTGTAGTTGTTGTCTTGTTTAAATTAAAGATTATAGGCATAACTTGGGAGGAGGAATAGGTTGTTGATTGTTGATTTTGCGGGTGTATGTCTGCTAATCGTAGTAGTGTATAGTAAGATGCAATATTTAACGGATTATCCACATCACCCTATAATGGAAGGGAGGAACAATGCCACAGCTTAAAAAGAAACTCGCCAAACTAAAACGCATAAGAATCACCTTCAATCCCAAAAAACGTAAGGAAGAACCTATACCTCCTGCACCGCCAATCCCCATCCCAAGAGGCTACGTCACAGTTGAAAGAACCGCATTATATGAACCATTTGCCCACGCTGTGATTGTACAGAACCCATCAACAGGCGAGTATAAGTACATCCTAGACGAACTTCCACTCGACGAATTTGAACGAGACATATACAATCGAATATTAGAAATTCTACTCGCAGAGATTCGCTCACCAAGAGAGGAAATCAAAGACCCTAGAACCTTCTTTGACAGAGAAGCAAAAAAAATCATTGAAAAATACCGTATAAGCCTAGGCTGGTTAGCCGATGTTTCATGGTCTAAGATTCTATACCACGCAGAACGAGACCTCGTAGGCTTCGGTAAAATCGATGCGTTAATGCGAGACCCTAACATCGAAGACATTTCCTGCGATGGCGTCAATAAACCAGTCTACATTTGGCACAGAAAATACGAGAGCATCGAAACAAACCTCATCTTCAAAGACGATGAAGAACTGAATAACCTAATGGTTAAGTTAGTTCACATGGCTGGGAAACACATTAGCTCTGCATTCCCAATAGTTGACGCCTCTCTCCCCGGAAAACACAGACTTGCCGTTTGTTACAGGCGGGAAGTAACTCCATTCGGAACAACTTTCACAATCAGAAAATTCCGAGAGGATCCCTATTCCATCATTGATTTAATCAATATTGGAACCTTGTCTGAAGAGATAGCAGCGTATTTCTGGATGGGGCTAGAAAACAGAGCATCCATCATGGTATTAGGTGGAACAGGAGCGGGCAAAACTACTACCTTAAATGCTCTAGCTTGCCTAATCAAACCTGGAAGCAAAATTCTCACAATCGAAGAAACTGCTGAACTCAATCTTTCTCATGAAAACTGGGTTTCATTCATTTCAAGACGAAGCTATGGTCTCGGAGAGAATCAAAGCGGTGAAGTATCTCTCTTTGATTTAGTTAAGGCCTCCTTAAGGCATCGTCCAGACTACTTGATTGTTGGTGAGGTTCGAGGTAGCGAAGCATATGTTCTATTCCAAGCTTTAGCGACAGGACACGGAGGCATGTGCACAATGCATGCGGAAAGCCTTGACTCCGCCGTCAAACGTTTAACTCAGAAACCCATGGATATAGCCCCCGCTTACATACCTCTAATGAACATTGTCGCAATCATTCAAAGAGTACACTTAAAAAAAGATGGTGAAACAAGGGCCTTTAGACGAATGACTTCCCTAGACGAAATTGCTGATTATGAAAATTATCACAACGTGTTTGAATGGGACCCAGCCCAAGACTCTTTCAGCGCCTATTTAAGTAGAAGCGTATTGTTTCCTAAGTTATCGAAACACCTTGGCGTTAGCCAAGTGGACTTGATTGAAGAAATGAATCGTCGCAAAAACGTGTTGGCTTGGATGCGAAGACGAAAAATACGAAGCTATCATGACGTCGCAGCAATCATATCTGAGTACTATTCAAGGCCAGAGGAATTTTATAGAAGGAGGGTGGAACCAGCTGTCTCTGTTCAACACTCTTGAAGGCTGGTCCTATCGCCTATTTGGACGCTTCGCAGTTAGATTCTTAGGCAATGTCTTTGAATTCAAAGATTATTTACAGAAGGCAGGAATGAGAATCTATCCTGACACCTATATTTCCTTAATGTTTTTTCTGGCTCTCTTAACGACACCAGTCACTATCATATCAATCGTACTTTTATACTTCTTTAGATTTCTTCCTTTAATTTTCCTCGTTCCCACACCAGTATATATCATGATAATGTTTATGATTACACCAATCATGAAGGCTGGCGAGAGAGCTCACGCTTTAGAAAGAGAGATGCCATTCGTCTCGGCGTATGTTACCGTCATGGCTACGGGGGGCATATCGCCTTACATGAGCATTAAGAGGCTTTCTGAGGTGGATTTGATGCCCGCAATGCGCAAAGAAGCAAGAGAACTGATGAGAGCAGTGGAAGTCTTTGGCATGGACCCGTTGTCGGCTCTACAAAAGACTGCTAAAGAGCATCCTTTAGATATTTACCGAGAGTTCTTTGGGGGATATGCTTCAACGGTCATAACGGGTGGCGATATTTCGCATTATCTGGAAACAAAGACACAGGACATCTTTAAAGCTCGAGCCGCAAGAGTTAAAGCCGCTGCTGAACGCCTTGGCATGCTCCTAGAATCCTTTATCATCGTAATGGTCCTTATGTCTCTCTGTTTCTACATTCTATTTAGCGTTGAATCAATTTATAGCATCGGCATCTCCGTTAATTCCGGCATAATATTGTACACATACGTTTTCGCGCCTATGCTCTCGTTTGTTTTCATCTACCTTGCGCATGACATGCAACCTAAAACCCCGATTACAGACTGGGAACCATACAAAGTCTATGCTATCTGCATAGCGATTGGGCTTTTTGTTTTCTTTTTGCTCACTAGCTTCATGGGCATGGTTCAAATTCCGTTCCTTCATGCCATACAAAGCATTGTTGATCTACCTTTGGCATTCGCCATCTTGTTGGTTATATCTACAGCGCCTCCAGCCATAGTTCAAATGAGGATTGCGAAGAAAAAGTTGAGTATTGAGCAGGGGATAGCAAACTTTCTTCGCGACCTAACTGAAATTAGAAAAACTGGATTGTCCCCAGAGAAGTGTATTGAAAGCCTTTCAAAGCGTAACTATGGGGAATTCAGCAAGCACTTGAGCCAGATTTCATCTGAACTTTCCTGGGGTGTTTCGTTGAGGCAGGTTTTTGAAGGTTTTCTGAAACGGACTAAGAGCTGGTTGTCGCAGATAGTCATATTCCTACTTGTGGAAACGATTGACGTAGGTGGCGGAACTATCTCAACAATTGAGGCACTGGCAAGATTCAACCACATGACTCAGGAAGTGGAGAAAGAGAAGAGGGCGAGTACTAGACCCTACATAATTGTGCCCTATTTTGCTGCAATTTTGCTTATGTCGACGACGCTTATGATGCTGGTGCTCGTTTCTAAGACGGTGAGTATGGGCGCTATAGGAGGCGAGACCACTGATTTAAGCTCTATCGCTACCCTTTTCACTATTTCAGTTATATTTCACGTGTACATGATTGGGTTAGTGGCGGGCAAAATTGCTGGAGAGTCCATAGCGGCTGGATTTAAGCACTCCGCCTTGCTCGTAGTCATCACTTTGTTGGCATCCATCTTTGTTCCACAGCTTGTGAGCATATGAGGAGACTATCAATATCGCTTTTACGCCAAAACAAGGCTGTTTCAACCGCTATTTCAGCGCTTATAATTACTGCGGTTACTGCCACTCTCGTTATGGCGGTTGCCATATATGCCTATAATGTTGTAGAGCAGCAGAGAGGCTCGGCTGAGTTCGAGGTGGCTAAGAAGTCGATTCTAGCTTTTGACGATGCATTACAAGATGCTGCTTGGAAGCTTAATGCTTCGCGTGCGGTTAGGTTTAAAATCGAATTTGGCACTTTAAGGTTGATACCCAATGCCGTAACATTAAACGTGACTGCGACAATAGGCGGCTCTAATTATACTTTAGAATATATTTCAACAGGATTAATAAGATATTCAACCAGCACTCGATATATCACCTTTGGCGAAAACTATACATCGTATGTTTTGGGAGATTCTAATCTAGTAGTCACTGATAGCACAGAAAGCCTTAGCAGAGTGCTCGTTGAACAAGAACCGAATTTTGTTAACATCACGTTAAGCTATAGAACGCGGGCTATGAGGACGTCCTATCTAAATGTGAATGGGACAATGGTGAATTACGTGAGCGTTTGGTTAATAAGAGCCGTGATGAGCGCTGCTTCTCATTATAATAGTTTCGATCTTAAAGCGAAATCTCTCAACATCCAAACGAGTACTATTGACCCTGGAGTTAACGCTACGAGCAGTTGCACAATTAATGTTGCGTCGGAAAATGAGTCCGACTCAGCTACAATTTCGTTAGATCCTGGAAAAGTTATCTTTAGCGTAATAGTTGCTGAAGTACAGGTTAGCGTGTGAGAGGGAAGGAAGATGCCAGCTTATACGATAAGCCATGTTATCTTCACCTCAGCCCTAATTACTCTGATTTTTTTAATGCAGTTTTCCTTTCTATACGTTGTAGATAACATGAAAATGGAGATGATTAAGAGAGAGTTGAAGGAAATCGCTGACTACGTATCTGATACTTTAGCAAACCTGTATTTTCTAGTAAACTCTACAAATTATAGCAACGTGACGTTAGAGAAGACGCTTAATCTACCTTCACATGTACAAGACTCAACTTTCATCATAAACATAACGTCGAATGGAGGCGACGCTCAATCTGTACACGCTTATCTTAAAGACAACTCACGGATTGATGCATCTTCTTGGATTCTTCCTGGTTTGAAGGTGGGGAGTCAAACTTCGGTTGAAAGTGGTGGAAGAACGGTTGTTGCTGGATGTAGTCGCGTTTCTACGAGTGTTCTCGTATGGATTGCTTATGAATAACAGAAAACGTTTGTTTTGATTATTCTTGGCTTGTTTTAGGTGTATTTGTGTTCGATGGAAGAAAGATTAGTGAGTAGTAAGACTTAATACATAGTATAGATATTAATTTATTGTCAATATCCAAAATAGCGAGTAGACCGAAATGGTAGCACCAGTCTTTGAACACATAACAGCCATAATGGTCGTAAGCATGCTTTTTGTTTCAGCAGTAATAGCGGTCCCAGCCATAAGTTACGTGAATTTACTTTATGTTGATCAGCAGCAGCTTAGGAATGTAGCTTTAGAAGCATTGAACTCTATGCTTTTGAGCAAGGGTTACCCTTCAAATTGGGGGTCAAATGATCCATTTAACGAAAGTGATGTTGCGCAATTTGGGTTAGCACTTTCAGAAGATTCCTCTTTTTATGTATTGGATCCCGACAAGGTTCAAAGGTTGAATGTTGGCAATCCTTCAGGAAGTTTAGATTATGAGACCGTGCGCACGTTATTAGGACTTCAAGATTATGGCTTTAACATCAAAATTATGCCCCCATTTAATGTTACAGCGATCAAAAAATCCGGAAGCCCCAATTTACTCTATGAAGTCAATGTAACATTTAATGATGGAAGGCCGATTCCGAATGCCCATGTAGAAGCCACGATACTATACGTGGAAAACAAGAAGGATTATTTTACTACTGAAACGGAAAACAGCACAAACTTGCTGGGACAATGCACCATAGAGAAGGTACTTCCATCTGGCATCACAGATTACGTTATCGTCTTAAAAGTAACCGTTGCAGATTTGGCAACAGTAACTTCAACTTACATGGAAGGCTTTGGTCACCAGCATACCACGAACGCCAGCATAATTGGCGAAAACATCTCGCTGTCGATACCTGAAGGTCCTGGTTGGGAAAAGGGTTCAGCGGGTGAGAGATGGGTTGAGAGCATAGCGGTTGTGAGCGCGGACGGAACCTGGCGCATATACAATGGAAGCCACCAGACTGATCCAATCCAGTGGAGCGACAGTAAAAACGGCTGGGCTTGGAGTAGGGTCTTCAGCGGTCTAAGCGATTTAAATCCACTCTTTATCATCTTCAACCTCAGCGTTCCTAACCCCAGACAGTTAGTTCTTTTCGTTGGTCCCTTTACTACCGCCAGTGGATACAGAGTCTTTAATTTTGGCAGTTCTTCTGCGCAATCTCCTAGTGGCGGGGCATTAAAGCTTTCTAGGTCTGTGGAAATTGCGGGTATGACTTATATTTTTGAGTTGTTGTTATGGAAAGAGGTTTAGCCAGCATATATATCGTAAGACAATAGACTTAATATATCTGTTTACCCTCATCATTTTAATGTGTCACATTAACCAGCAAACACACCACATGGAACGAATCTCCATGAGAAAAAACAAAAAAAACAAAGGACAAATGCGCCTAGTCGAAGCCTTACTCGCCTCCTTCATAATTCTGTTTGCCATAACCTTTCTCAACGTTTTCGCCGCTACTCCTTTTAGTCCCACATATGAAACTAGTGACCTAGAAAAAATGGGAAATAATGTTCTACATGATTTGGATGAAAAAAGGCTTCTTTCGCGCTTCGTATACAATGAGGAATGGACCACTCTCACAATGGCTTTGATGGTTTCTCTGCCACCTGAAGTCTACTTCGATTTAACTGTTTACTACTTAAATTGGACAGTTGCTAATAATGAAATAATACGCTACGGAGACATCGAGGTCTTTGAAAACTCTAGTTACATCGCCTCAGTGACATACATCATTCCTGGTTACCAAACAGATTATGACCCGCGAATCCTAGTCCTTCAGCTAGTAAGGAGATAACATCATGAAAATAATAAAACACAAAAAGGGACAATTCATTATCTTTGCTACTTTAATAATAGCTATTATGATAATTTCCATCGGCGCAATAATGTACAGCACAGTTACTTACTTTAAACATGAAAGATGGCAAGAGTATCTGATGGTAATTGACAACATAGAGCTAGGCTCACGGCGAGTTGTTGAATTAAGCCTTGCCAACTACACAATGCTCAACGGAACTAACAACCAGACTTTGATTAACAATTTAAATAATTGGCAAATCAACCTTACAAAGGCTTACCCCGGTTTCGGAGTTGCCCTAAAATATTCCGTCGCCAATAATTCATACTCCGCTTACGGCTTAAACATTAATTATTCTTTAGGGCTAGCCAGCCTCTGGTATAACGAAACCTCTTTCTCAGCAGCCAATGCCACCTTTAATCTTAACATCACTTCAGCTGGACTCACGGGATACAAGTTTCTCGTGTCAACGCTTCTAAAAGTAAGAATTTTCAACGCCACATGGTCTAACGCCAACAAAGACTTGACAGTTTATTTAGCTGTTTATGAAGAGAATCTAATACCTATAGTTAATCTTGATGAAAGTAATTTCTCAATTAAAGATGTAAACAACAACACTATACCTATTTCGTCATCAAACCGAGTATACGACCTAAACTATGGACCCATATACAGGTTATACTGTGCAGATGTCACCTCAAATCCGCTATCCGCACAAGTTACTGTTGTTGACGCTCGAAACATTAAAGTGATCACTAATTCAACTGTAACCCAAAGCTGATTGAACAATAATCCATACAATATCTCCATAGAAAAGGGCGACAATCAAGCCAACGGTGACAAAAATGAGCATTGGTAAGCCCGGAGTCGCCCATACCCAATTTTGAAGCTTTCCTTCACGCTTTGCTTGCTGAATTCTCTTAACAATCTCTTCTCTGCTTTCATCCTTTGGAACCACAAGAAGCTTTCTCTCATTTTCATCAAAGTCTTCAAGTGGATACAAATGCTCTTTTTTCTCTAATTCGGTGATATCCACCTTATAGCCGCAAAGAAGCACCAGAATTTTTCGCCATTTCGGCTCCTTTTCAACTCCTTCGAAGAGTTTTTTACCAGTTTTGTATCTCCAAAAATAGTTACGCGCGACAATGTAAATCACGCTTAACGCTGCTAAAAGAACAGCGTTGCTGAATATGGTGATTGTGAAAAGCATTTGAGAAAGCGGAGAAATAACTCTTGAATACGGTTGAAGTATATCGTTTGGGTAGAAGGGTAAGGCAAGGGACAGGCTGATGAATGCTTTGGCGTCGGCTCCGCCGAATGCTCCCGCGTAGAAAAGAGTTATGGATAACGCTGAGGTTGCTGCAATAGATAAGACGTAGCCTTGCAGTAACTGTGGAGTAAATATAATGAATTGTAAAGAGGTTAAAATGAGGGCTAAAGGCGCAAAAATCACCCACACCCAATTGCTTACTTCCCTTGTCTTAAAATCGCTCCATGAAGCGTAAATTAGAAAAACAAGGCAAAGAAGAACACGAGCGATATCCAACACTTCATTCACTTCAAACCACGTCTGTTATTGTTGTAAGGTTAAGATTTGTATAAAAGAATAATTAGCTTAAAAACTGGATTATATGAACTCTAAGGCGCCTTTCCAGTGAACTGAAAAGGAGTTCCAGCTTCAGTAGCAACTTTGAAGTAGTAGGTGTTTCCCGACGTCCAGTTGCCGGAGATTATTCCTGTGCCCCATGTAATGGTGATTGTGATGGAATCTAACGCATCAACCACACCTGTGGAATGGGCAGAATCAAATTGATATTCAGTGTCTTTGGTCATTTTCTGAAGAGCTGAGAACGATGAATCTGACCAGTACACAGCCACAATCTTTGCGCTAGATGTTCCAGAGTTTCTCAGCGTGATATCGGTATAATATATTGAACTTGTGTTGTAGAATCTGATGTTCTCAAGTCCAAGAATCGCTCCAGATTGTTGGGTTTGTGTACTCGTGAAGGTTATAACCCAAGCATAGGTGATGAGGATGGCGCCAACAGCGATAGCAATTAACAGTAGTGTTGCGAGGATTGGCGAGATTCCCTTCTTTGACTTCAGCATTTTTATTACCTCACCTCTTTTTGCTAATAAATGACCTTTACTTTTATCGTATTTAACATGTATGAAGCGGGAGTATGTATTCTCTCTTCAATTTTGTGAATTCAGAATCTGAATAGTAAAGAAGTGAAGAAATAGTTGAAATAAACCTTTGAAAGATTATAGGATGGAGCTGGAATTAGTTAGAATTCGTTTGAGCTCTTCTTAATGGGCATCTGGAGCAGAAGGAGGAAATGATATGCTCGAAGTAAGCGGATGAGCGAACGATGTCTGTTAGGGTTAGTAAGCCGAGAAGATGAGTGTTTTCAACAATAGGAAGCTTTTTGATTCTCCGTTCAACCATAAGTCTCACGGCTTCACGGAGGTCAGTGTGAGGCTTTCCAACCATAAGAGGCTTGGACATTATACTGCTCACTCTAGTCCTTCGCGGGTCTTTGCGTTGGAGTAAAACCCGTTTAAGCATGTCTCTTTCAGTCACTATTCCAACGGGCTTCTCTTTATTCATTATGATTAAACATCCTATCTCATGTTTATTCATGAGTTCCACTGCCTTTTTCACTGAAGTCTTTGCTCCTATTGTTACGATATTTTTGACCATGACATCTTTAACCTTTAATGACATAACTAACACCTTAACTTTGCATGAAACACTCCATTATTTTAGTGCAGCCGAAACATTCGTCGGGAATAGGCGTATTCTTCGGCAGAGTTCTCAAATATCCGAAATAATGAGCGCATTCTGGAGGCGTACGTGTACTCGCAGTGTTCTCATCAACGGGTTTTAAAGGGGTTGCTGGAGTTTGGGTTGGAACTGGCATTAGAGGTTGTTTCTCTTCGGTTTTGGAGGGTTCTAGCTTCTCTGAAGATGTAGGAATCTCTTGGGTATATTCTCTGTTTTTATGGTTTTCTATGTATACC
>Ga0180300_10000557_pt1 | contig 16527 bp, 4 predicted proteins | sample GuaBasSediGuay15_FD_121798 | JGI IMG/M metagenome (GOLD analysis project Ga0180300, IMG submission 121798) | Subseafloor sediment microbial communities from Guaymas Basin, Gulf of California, Mexico - Guay15, Core 4569-2, 21-24 cm | ecosystem: Environmental > Aquatic > Marine > Hydrothermal... | reverse complement strand
TACAAGACCAAGTGTTATTCCAGATTCATGCCTTTCACCTGCTGCATCAATGATTGTCTGGGGAACATTCTTTGTTGTGTCAACCTTTATGTTTGTGAGCCCATACCTGTATGAACCTGATATCAATATATTTCTCTTTTCACCTATATACCTTCCTCCACTGAACTCAAATCCCTTTCTGTACTCAGTATAATATTCCCAGATTCTATAATTGGAAAAGATGCTTACCCCGACACTGGTGGGGGTGTCAAAGAGCCACGGTTCACGGAAACTAAAACTGATATTCTGGATGGGGGTATTGGTTTCACCAGAAACAAGTGTCCTCTCATAATTGAAACTTACTGCCTGTCCCCTGCCCATGAAGTTTGGGATATTGAAGGATATATTCCCTGTGAACCCAACATCACCTGAATACCCTATCCCTGCGTTGAATTGCCCTGTTTCCTTCTCCTTCACCTTGAATACAAGGGTGATTGAGTCCTTTGATTCTTCTGGTATCATCTCAAGACCGAGGTCTTCAAAGTAACCAAGCCTGAAAAGATTTTTTTGTGAGTTTATAATTTCTTCCCTGTTGAAGAGTTCACCTGGATAGATGGTCAGATTCCTCCTGATTACCTTGTCATAGGTTCTTTCATTCCCTTCAATGTTTATGTATTTAACATAAACCTTGTTGTTTTCCTGTATCTTTATCACCACATCAATGGTATCATTTCTGTACTTCATATCAGGTGAGACCTGAGCATAGAGATACCCCCTGTCTGTATAGTACTCATAAATCTTCTGGATACCTTCCTGAAATTTTTTCAGGTTGAACTTATCTCCTTCAATGAGTTTTATGAACTTCCCTGGGTTTTCAAGTGTCTTATTGCCCTCAAAGGATAGATTCCCCAGATAATATACCCCTCCCTCTGTAATAAAATAAACCAGTGTGGCTTTACTGTCCTCTGATTCAATCCTGTAAGAATCCACCTTTGCATCAAGAAATCCCAGTTCGTGGTAATAATCCTGGATGCCTTTTATGTCCTCTGTGATTAATGAGTCTTTTATTTCCCCGTCCCTCCAGAATGTCCACCAGTGTTTACCCCTGTGTTTCACCTTTTTCCCGAGTGTTCTATCCCCCACATTTGAATTTCCCCTGAATTCTATCCTTGTAAGTTTAAGCCTTTTCCCCTCATTGATAACCATTGTAATCTTCATTCCACCTTCAATCTCTTCCCTCTGAATTCTCACCTTTGTTCCCCTGAACCCCTTTTCTCTGTACAGTTCTTTAATCTTCACCTTGAGCCTGAAAAGTTTCCTGTCCGAAATAATAGAGGGAAGGTCATAGTCAATCAGTTCCTTCAGGTCTTTCTCCTTGACATGTTTGTTGCCTGCAAACACAATCTCCTTAACAATTGGGTATTCTTCAAGGTTTATAATGACCTTGATTCCTCCTCCCTCCCTCTCAGCCTGAAGTTTTATATCCTTAAACAGGTCAGTGGAATATAAAAACTTGATTGCGTCCTTACCCTTTTCACGGGTGAGTATGTCACCAATTCTGAGTCCAGACGCAGTTATAACAAGGGCTGTATCAACATTTTTCAGCCCCTTTACCTGGAGGTCAAGAATGACCTCATTATAAGGGAATGCTGCAATTATAAGGAATAGCATAAGTTGAAGTTATCAAAAAACCTGTTATTGTCAATAGGCTTTACTAATATGACATACCAGTTTAATGATTTGTTCCATTGTGGAAAATTTTTCCTTTGGTAGGGAAAAAAATTCACACCCCCTGTAAAGAAAATTGTTGTTTTTCAATGGATTGATTCTGGAATGGAAGTTGTATATAGTGATAAAAAAGGAGGTTTTTATGGTGTTGTTAATGTTGCTATCATATCTACTTTTTGGAAGCGAGATTCCCCCAGACCATATAATTTACCTGCAACCACGATGGAAGATGATTAACCCAAAACTAAAGTATGCTGAAATAATGATTCTTCCACCAGCAAAGGCGGCATTTTTGAGGCAGTTTTTGAAGGTTGAGGACAATATTCCTCAGGCTACACCTTTTTATCTTAATACCAAAGCGTTCGGTTTACCTGACGAAAAAATGAAGCCCATGATAATAACATCCCCCGTTGAAGCCATTGTTTTTGAAAAGGTTGAGAAAAGGATTGAGAATCTTCAGAGCAAGGTAAAACTATCAAAAGGGAAAAAATCCATTGAGTATCAAAAGAATATTGAAAGACTGAAGCTTGAAGGAATGAAACAGATAATGGAGTTTAAGGAAAGGGAGATTGAAAAGGTGAAAAAGGGAGGTATAAGATGACCATTTTTCTCCTGCTTTCTATATTGGCACCTTCACTCCAGACCAGGTTGGGTGAAATGAAGGGGAATGATAGCATAAATATTCTTATCAGGTTACCTTCAGCGGATTATTCATATGCCTGGGCATTGAAAAAGTCGAAGGGCGACTGGAAATCCTATCTCAAGGAGTTTACGAGCCAGTCACAGGCACCGATCATTGAATTTTTAAAGAAAGAAGGGGTCCCTCAGGAAAAAATTACCCAACTCTGGATTGCAAACAAGATTGGTGTTCGGAAACTCCAAAAGACGATAATACTTAAACTTGAAGATAAGTTTGGCAAGGATATCTTGGTCAGGGATGATGAGCCTGTGAAGGTAATACCTGATGTGGAAAGTGTAATCCTCTCAAACTTCTATCCTGGTGAGGATTATGTCTCTGGTTCAATGGAGAACATAAAGGCACCAATCGCCTGGGAAAGGGGGTACAGGGGAAACGGAATTGTGATTGGCCATATGGATACAGGTATGGATTACTACCATCCTGTATTGAGGCACAGGTGGAGGAAACAGGGTGGATGGCATGATGAGTTCACATACAATCCTTCAGATGTTCCATACGACGATGAAGGACATGGAACAGGCACAGCAGGTTTTGCTGTTGGTGAGCATGGGATAGGGGCTGCACCTGGTGCTCAGATTATTGTGTGCAAGGCACTGGATTCTCTGGGAAGGGCAACAGAGACACAACTTTCCAATGGAATGCAGTGGTTCTGCGACCTTCCTGATTCATTGAAGCCCGACCTGACCACCAACTCATGGGGGTATGCACAGAATGATACCCGTTTCTGGGATGAAATACAAACCATGTTGCTTGACGATATAATACCTGTTTTTGCCGTGGGTAACGAAGGTCCTGATGCCAATACAACAAGCTGTCCAGGTGAATACCCTATGGTTATTGGTGTGGGTGCAACTTACTGGGATGAGGAATGGATAGCCTGGTATTCCTCAAGGGGACCTGAACCCAACCAATCCCCCTGGAATAACACAAACTGGTGGCCCAGACCGGACTGGAACAGACATAAACCGGATATTATTGCACCTGCAGAACCAACATACACATCCGCTCCAGATGGTAATTTCCAATCCTTCAATGGAACATCTGCTGCAACGCCCCATGCTGCGGGCCTGATTGCGGACATTCTTCAGGCAAACACCTTTGGGGAGTATCAGGACACTGCAAGAATAAGGAGGCTCTATCAGTATCTCACGGATTATGCTTACCTGAATGGCGACATTGATGCATGGCCCAATGACTCCTTTGGATGGGGAAGGATTGATGCTGAAAAGGTCCTGAACAATCTTCCTGCACCAGAGGTTCCACATATCTTCATCTCTTCTGTTGTGGTTGAGGATGGGAACAATGGGGTTCTGGGTGGTGGTGATGGTAACCCCCATTTAAGGATAACATTGAAGAACACTGGTGCACCTGCAACAAATGTCTCTGCAAAACTTGTATATAAAGATAACTCAAGTATTCGCTGGAGGGCACAGGGACCGTTTTCCTTTGGAAATCTTGGGACAGGTGATTCAGCATCAAACAACTCCTTCCAGTTGAGGATGCCCGCAACCCTTGATGATACCCTGTGGGTTTACTTCACCCTCCGCATAACTGCGGACGGTGGTTACCAGGATTGGGACTTCTTCCACCTGGTTACGGACTTCTCAAACAAGCCCGGATACGAGGATACCCTTGTGAATGATGATGATACACCAACATATAATACAGGCAATGATGATGAGTATGCAAACTACAACTACTTTGCATCCTCCTTTGAGGTTGCCTCACCATGCACACTGATTGCAATCCAGCTATACTTTGACGGAACAGGGACAGGGGAGACGCTTTTTGTCTGGAAGGACAATTCAGCAAACAATGCACCTGATTCAGAACTCTGGGGTTATGCAATCATAGATGTGGGAACAGCAGATGCCTGGACAACCGTTGATGTGAACCCGGATATATACATTGGTAGCGCTGGGAGATTCTGGGTTGGCATAAGGAAGGTAAACTCCACATGTGTCCCATGGCAGGACGACAATTACGGTGTGAATCCACCATATGACCTTTCAACGAACGATAGAACAGACCCGACCTCTTGGTGGGGCTCGTCCTGGTGGGGAACATTCATGTGGAGACCGATTGTGAAAACTGAAGCAATAACAAAACCTTTTATAAGGTCTGTTTCATGCAACATAAAGGATAAACTTTATGGAAATGATGATGGATGGATTGACCCTGGCGAAAAGCTTGGACTATACATATCCTTAAAAAACAATGGAATCCCATGCTACAATACAACCCTCACCCTTGAACCTGCAAACACATACACATCCACCAGGGTGAACATTATAGACAATACATCCACTGTTGGCATTGTCCAGACGGGCGACGAGACAGCCAACAACTACAATGACCCGTGGGTAATAAGGTTCTGGGATCTGGACTCCCTCAAGGGAAGGACATTAACATTCAGGTGTATTGTTCAGGGGAGTTATGGTTCCGGGAGTACCTATAATGATACATTCACCTTTGATGTTGACGAGCCATGGCAACCAACACCTGGGGATACACTTTTTTACTCCGCAGGGACAGGTGGGCTTGTAGCCTTTGATATATGCAGTTATAACTTTAGCAGCTGGTATTTTGCAACAGACTTCTACATCGGGAATACTGAATTAGATTCTGTTTATGTGGAATCAATCGGTCTTATTTACTGGAGTAAATCATATATGTGTAACAACTCTAAAAATCCAGGGGAGTTTGACGCATACATATGGGCAGACAACAATGGACTGCCTGGTGCTGTCCTATGGTCACAGAGCTCGGATAATGAAGTTACAGACCCCTCCTGGCAATTCTTCTATGTGGGTATGAGACTCCCTGGCAGGTTCTGGGTGGGTTATAAGAACACTGCCACAAGGGTTGAAGGCCTTCAGAATGAGTATAACTATCCATTAAACAATGCCAGCCCTCTTATTGCATCGGTAACAGCATACAATGATGGTTCTGGTTGGGGATTATATGTGGACGCTCCAATGGCAGCATATGTATTCTTAAGAGAGGACCATCCAACCGTTTCCTACTTCAGGCCCAGTGGCTGGGATTGGTCTGTACTTCCCACGAATGCTACAGGCACCCATACCATTCCCTCAAACCTCTCGGGTTCATGGGTGGATGGCTCTGGAAATGTATATACCCACCTTGCATTGATAAACAGGTCTCCTGTGGATATCTCAACATCCTCCGGGACAGCAAGAGAAACATGGGAGAACTATTGCTTCCTGGACAACTATTCTGTCTGGTATGGGACAGCCACCAACCTTAATGCTTACACCAGCCTTACATACTCTGACCAGAGTGTTTATGTGCCGGGTGGAAGGCATACACTCCTTATGTGGGCCGACTACAATGACAATGTCCAGGGGAATGTGTTTAATGTTTCTTATAGATACTGGGGCAAGCAGTATAATTTCAGAGCGCCTGTTTTCCCCGTTGATACATCTGTTCTTGAATCATGGATTCCTCCAATGACAGGACCATTTGCAGGATATCTTGAGAACTGCACTGCTTACAAACTTAACCTTACTGAGCCAAGATGGTATGTGTTTGGTGTGAGGGATTTCAACATCAATGTTGCTGGAGATACATTTGATGTTGACCTTAAGGTGTATTCAGATGGTCCCACAGACCCATACACTGGATATTCCCATACTATAGGAGCCTCTGCATTGGGTCCTGGGATGGTGGACTTTGTTGTCATGGATGGAAGAAATATTGATTCTGTTTATGTTGGAATTTACAATTTCCTTGACAGCAGAGATTCTGCTTATGTGAATCTTTCAAAGACCAGATACAGATTCCAGAGCTGGAGCGCAACAAGAGTGGGTCAGCCAGATAGTTTCAATTATTCTTCTGATGTTGTGAAGGTATACGAATTGGCTGTTCCAACAACGGCCACATATGCATGTTCTGTTGTGAATACAAGTGGTTCTGACCTGGGAATTGGTGTCTATTACGGGAATAATGTGATGGGAAGGTCTAAGGGAACTGAATCGGATGTGAATGGTGCAGGAGGTGACGAAGGCCTATCTCTATCCCTTAATGCAAATGATACTATTGCAATAGTTGTCTGGAAGAATGACAATGTTACAGCAAAGGGAGCAAGCTTTACTGTATACATTAAAAACACTGGGACAGATGAATATGCCTCCGCTGCTCCCCTTGCCACACATTCTATGTATCTGAGTTACTCAATCACCATGGAAGGCGTGGTTATAAACATTGCTGGTAATGGGATTTTATCATCGGAGATATACAGATCAGAGGACAACCAGCATTTCTCACTTATCGGAAGAACCGGCGATTGCGTATTTCTTGATGCAGATGTTGATCCCGGCAGGGTTTACTGGTACAGAGTGAAATCAACCTTTGAAGATGGGCATGTTGAGACCAGAGAGACACGGGTGATTTTCAATCCCATAGACAAACTTTCATTTGCGTTTAGTCCAGCCAGTCATCTTCTCAATGTAAGTGTGCCGTCGAAAATGAGAATTGAACTCTCTCTGTTTGATATAACAGGAAGAAAGGTGTTAACATTGATAGATGGAAAGGAGATGAGAGCAGGAATATATAGATACAGCCTTGGAAACCTGGCAAGTGGACTTTATTTTGTTGTTCTCAGAGGTGAAAATAAGAGAATTTTGGATAAGGTGGTAATCCTGAAGTAAAAAGGGGGGCTGAATGCCCCCCTTTTTTATTACTTCAACTTCACTATTTTTATCTTGCCTATCTCCCCAATTCCTCTGGCAGTGGCTGTTATAAAGTAAACACCTGAAGGAAATTTCTCCCCATCAAAAGAGACCCTCGTTATGCCTGCTTTCATTTCACGGTTGTGGATGACCTGCCTTTTTCTGCCGGAAAGGTCATAAACCGATATAAGGACATCAGTTTTCTCTGGAAGCCCAATATTCAAGACAACCTTTGAAAGGAACAGATTACTGCTGGATGTTATAAAGGGTTTTTGGGGAATAAATTCAGGAACATCAGTGGCACCGATCAGGAAGCTATAAACCCTCTGGACAAAATCTTTTGTTGTCAGGGGATGGAGCCTCTGGATTGGGACAGAACTGCCAAAGGTCCTGTAGGTTCCGCTATCATAGTAATGTGCGATAGTATCTCCTCTCTGGTTGATAAGAGCGGCAACTGAAGTAACATTGGTTTTGAACCTATCCTGTGCAAGCTGTTCTTCTGAAACTATCGATGAAAACCCATCAAAAATTGTGCCTGCTTCACCATAAACACTATCAGAAGCCGGACCCATAAAGAGGGAAACCACATTGAAGAGCGTATCAAAGGAGTATGCATCTCTGTATCGGGGGTCATAATACCAGCATCTTGTTCCTTCAAGATACATTCCCATCTTATAGTTGTTCAAGAAGGACTTGATTATATCAACCTCTTCTGAGGTATCAGGAAGTATGTATCTGTCTGGATAATCACCGAAGGTTGCCCATAAGGTAAGAAAATTCCCAATATATGGTGCAAAAAATTTAAGGTCGCTTGTGTAGAAGCCTTTAAGTCCAAGTGAATCCCTTAATATTGAGTAAAGAGTCTTTCCAAACACCTCGTTGGGTGCTGGGTTCCAGAGAAGGAATTGACCGGATGGAACTCCTGAATAGACTGTTTCCACATATGTATTGTTGAAGATATTCTGGTCCTCGGAAGATTCAATCCTGGCAGTGATAATGTAATACACATCAAAGCCCATTGGTTTCCATTGTTCGTAGGTGATACTTAGGGTGTCCCCTGCGTTCAGATAAGTGGTGTCATAGGATGAAAATACCTCTATTCCACTTGAGTCAACACTCAGCCTTGATACACATGCAAAACCTGAATCCGAAACGTTTGCAACAATTACCTCTGGTGTGTAATAGACGCCAGGTTTTACTATTACCCATGGACTTGTGATGGAAAGAAGAGAAACATCATAATGAACTGTGCCCGTATCACAGAGAACACGGATCATGAAGTCCTCATCCGTGAAGTGATACCAGGAACCCTGATAATAGTAATAACTATTCCCAACACTTCCACTCTGGTCTGCTCCAAAAACAGGGTATTGGGATGAAGAAGTGTTCTCAGCGGACACATAGAATGGCTGGGGTATCTTTAGACTGGTATCAGGGACATCAACATAAGTGAATCCATAGGGCCTGGACTGATTCAACTGGTCACCTGGATAGAAGATTATATCAGAAGGTAATATCTTTTCCTGTGAAGGAAGCGTGTCTTCTTCTAAGAACAGATTAATCCCAACAGTATCGGGTGGAGTATCAAAATCTGTATACCAGTAGAAGAACAACTTCCTGGGTTGAATGAACTTATTTGCTCCAAAGGGTTCAAATCTTGATGCTATCCTATCCCCCTGTTCCCATATGTAGTATGCCTCAGGTTCACCATCGTCATAGGCAATTATAATTCCCTGGAAGTATGTTTGATGTGCTGTTTCAATAGCGTTGCCATTTGTATCAACCGCCTTCACCCAATAATCAATCCTGCTTCCAGTGGGCTGTTGTGGAATGTTGAAGAAGAAGGTATCACCATGGGAAGAATCAGGGATAATTCCAGATGCACCACCACCCTCCACAGAATAGAATAAGGTTTCTGCCTGGACACCATTTCTGTCAAAGATATAAACAGGTAGGTTCAATGAACCCGAAACGCCATCTCTATATGTGTCAGGCCCTCTATATCTCACTATTGGAGGTGTTACATCTGTGTCAAGACCCTCTATGAGGAATTCGTCCACAAACCATCCTTCTTCGTTGTATCCATAATCACTGACAAGTTTGAGTGTGAGTCTGTATTGAGTGCCTGTATAGTTACCAAGGGTGGATGTGATTTTGTACCAGTTTGCTGAATCTCCATTGAAGATGGCCAGTGTCTCCATCTTGCCACTTACAAGATCCTGTAAAATGAGGTAGCCATAGTCAAAACCTGCTTCAATGTAGTGCTTTGTCCAGAATGAGAGTTTTGCATCTGCAAATGATGAAAACTGTAGAGTTTCCTTTAATGATGACGCAAGAATAGATTGGTCAGGGTAATTGGCATAAGCAGTATCAGTATAGCTGTAATCCCCATCATAGGAATATTCATCTGTGATATCCCAGACACCTGTCCAGAGGTCAAGACCTGTTTCGTAGTCATCATATACGATAACATGAGTTGTGTATACCTGTCTTGAGAGAGTATCATTTGAATGGTCGCTGTCCTGGGAGAGGTTTGCATAAGCATATACGGTGAATGTATCCTTTGTGAATACGCTCCAGTCAGTAAGCTGGATCGTCGTATCACTGTTTGCTGGAAATCCATGGATTAAAAGGCTATCCCCATAAACAAGGTTTGAAAGTTTATCGTAAATCCTGACAACTGCATAGAAGTCAGGCACTGTGTCTGTGGAGATATTTGACAACTTAAAAATGACCGAATTTGGGCCGTCTATATTTGAGAACTTCTTTGGCCACATTATTGATACAGGGTAAAGGTCATAGGATTGGATAGTGACACCAAAGTAGCCGAACACAGAGGACATAAAATTGACCCTGTCAGACTTCCTCAATGCCTCAAATGGAGCACCAAAGAAGAACAGTTTTCCATTCTTTGTTGTTCCTGCACTATCAACCCTGTAACCAACTATGCCCCTGTGACCTGTATTCACTTTTACAGACCTAAAAGATGAATCAGCATTATTAGTATCAATGGTTATCTGGTCAGACCAATCACTGTTGGGATCGTTTGTAAGCCTTGATATGGAATCTAAGGGAAACACAAAGGCATCTCCAATAGTATCCCCTACTCCATACACAGTGTCACAACCTTCATCTGAATAGCTCAAAACATAGAGATAAGAGGGGATACCGGGCCCGTTCTCTAAATTGTAAAGCACATCTTCACCACTCAACCATAAATTTCCACCAGAATTAAGATAGGCGAGAAGATGGACCGTATCATCGGCGGTAAGAGAAGTATTGAAATCGGGTTCATTCCATATCACAATGGTGTAAGACTTCAGAAGATTGGAATCAGGCCTGAAAGTAGAATCATTAATGGAGAAGACCTCGTAGGAAATCCCAAGGCTCGAGATAATCTCCAGCCAGTAGGTTTCATATCCTACTCCCTCAGAGGATAATTGCCCGCCATCATCGTCAACAAAAAGGACTGTGGACTGTTTTGGTAAAGATTTTTCTGCCTTATTAAGTATCTGAATCTGTGGTGTAATTGGAAAAGACCTAACAACCTTTTCGTGAGTGATTGGGTGGGAGAAGGTATTTAGACCAACACTGAAAAGTAGTGTAATAAAAAACATAGACACCTCCTTTTAATACGGTTAAAGGTTGTTCACAATAAACCCGACCATAGGTTTCTGCACCCTTTGCTTTTTGACCGACCCCATTACTTTACCAGTATAAATTTGAGTACACCTCTTTTATGGCTCAAAAACATATACTTTGCAAAGTATACCCCTGCTCTGTCAGGCATACCAATTTTCAATGTGTTTTCACCAGCGTTAAGTTGATAAACCTTTGAGAAGACCATCCTTCCTGCAACATCGTAAACCTGAATACTGATTTTACCAACACAGGGAGAAACAATGTCAAGTTTGCAACTGCCTGATTTATAAATCATCCTGTTTTTTATACTGAACTTTAAATGCTTACTCAATCCAGTCATCCCTGCATTGGAACCAACAGAGAGATACAGAAGTTTTGGAATGGACGATGCCTTTGAGGAATCCCTGTAAAAATACGCATAAATGACAAGGGAATCATAACTCAATGTATCAAGCATGGTTATATCAAAGGAATCATATGTGGATGATGAATAAAATCCCTCCAGATTGCCTGGAAGCTCTGCATCAGGGACTGGTATAAGTGAATCTGAATAAACATATGCTACCCTGAAAACAATGGAGTCATCTGGTGATGATTTTATGTATTTTACCCATCCCCAATCTCTCCTTCCAGGTGATGTCATGGAGAGGGCACTGTATGATATGGGCGGTGAAACAAAGGTCCCTGAATAGATGTTATGGATTGTTTTAACCTGAACATTAACATTATCAATACCACACCCATAACTCCTTGAATTGGAATCCAGGTATCTCCAGCAGAATTTTGCACTATCAGAGGGAAGGTATCGGGATAGGTTAAGTTGGAGCCAGCCTTTAACACTATGCAGGTCTGTTCTCAAAACAAGGGTATCCCCCGTTCCACCAGAGTATCTAATCATGTAAGTATAGAGCGTCTCTTGAGGGGACTGGCTCATTTCCTTGAATCCAAGGCCAAATCTCAAAGTTAAAGAATCAGCAAATGAAAGGTCAATGCTGGGAGAAATGAGTGCTTCATCACAGAGGGTATCGGATGTACCTGCTGTGTAATCGGCATAGAATGCATATTTTGTTCCATACTGTGGTGGTTCATAACCTTGTATATCTGAAGTGGTGCCTCCCTGCCACCTCTTGCCATTTCCATTGCCATCTATCACAGTCCATCCAGATGGAGGAAATCTGCCTTCAAAATCCTGGTCAATTTTTTTAATCCATCCCATTATTGAATCTGGTAAAATAAGGCTGTCTCCATAAAGGGCAAGAGAATTCAGGGTTCCCAGTTCAAATTGCTTTGCACCCTTTATACTCCACACACTATAGGAAACTGATGTATCAATACGAACAGACACAACAGGGCTTATTGGAGAAGAAATGTTTGATCCCTTGTAATCCCTTGAAACAATACCTATGAAGTAGGTTGAGTCGTTTAATAATGCTATTGAAAGAGGATGTTCCACAAGTGAATTGCCACCAGAATAAACAATCTCAGAATCAACAATAGATGAGAAATCCCTATCCTTTGCTATATATATGATATTCATCAAGGAGTCTCCATCTCTGTCATATGCATGGAATTTAACCAAAGGGTTAGGTGTGTTTAATAATTCAAGGTTGAAGGGATGCACGATCTCAGGTATTTCAGGACCTTTATTCAATGGTCCTGTTATAACAAGTGCATAGGGTTGGGGTCCAAAAGGGGTCTTACTGGCTGAAACAGTTACACTGAAAGTAGTATCAGTGATCTTTGGAGCCGGAACCCAGACAACCTCAACAGGATTTATACTATCAGGCGAACCTCCGGTGGTTGAATATCCATTGCTGAATACATTACCAAGGTATGTTGAATCCTTTATTGTAACACAAAGGTCAAGGTCATTAACAAGGGGGTCAAGTGCAGATTGAATGCCTGGATAATCCATCCATACAAGCACAACCTTCAATGGAATTCCTTGACCCTGATATACCTTGAATGTATAGGTGTTTACCTCTCCCTCGCTTAATCCCTCTTGGTTATCATCAACATATAAAGCAGTAGAGTCTCCAGGGAAGTAAAGGGCTTTATCCAGAACAACAAGCCCCCACCCCTGTCCATAAGAAGGAACAGGATTTGTATAACCACCGGTCATATTTACCGTTGCTAAAATCATGGTTGCCTTTATCAGTGCACCTGATGGATTGATGGCATTATCTGGATTTTTAACACCCCCTGGATAATATCCATCTGTATAATACTGCCTTACCAGGGCAGCAAGTCCTGCTGCTGCCGGACATGCCATGGATGTGCCACCCATTTCACAAAGAAAGGTGCCATTGCTTGTTCCTCCTTCTGAATTACCAAGACCCGGGTTGCCAGTTGTGGGATCACCATCACTCCAGGCTGAATAAATGAAGTATCCACCAGGAACAGATATATCCGGTTTCAAAAGCCCTTCATCCGTTGGTCCATGGGATGAAAACCAGGCCATTGTCATTAGGTCATTGTCATTTATACCATCTGGTGACCAGTTTGCCCCATCCTCGTCGCCATGATAACCAGGATTCTGCCAAACAGTATTGATCCCATAATTGCTTTCAGAATTGTTGCAACCTGCACCAGCCTGGGAGGCTCCCACAGCTATCACCCCCTTTGCAGTTGCAGGGGATGTAATGGTATTTGAACCAGGTCCATCGTTCCCGGCAGAAAAAAAGATAACAAAATCTTTGTGGTTCCAAAGAAAGATGTCACATTGCTCTGCCTCTGTATCATAACCAGTAGCACCACCCCCCCAGGAGTTTGAATGGATTCTTGCACCTGCATTATATGCCCATAGAAAAAGGTTGTTTAAATCAAGGGGTAGTCCATCAAGTTGTTCAGATTCGTTATACTGGTCCTGAGGAGTAGTGGAAATATCCTGGAATGCTATTAAAGCCATTGGAGCCATTCCATCACCCCTGGCAAGAATACCATCCTGGGATGGATCATGACTGCTTGAATCACCGGCAATGGAACAGGCAGTATGGGTACCATGCCCACTTGTTCCTATCCACTCACTTCCATTCCAGTGTTCATTATTGGATGCACCATCGTGGTCATCTGACAGAATCTGGTATCCAGCAATCTTATGGCTATAAACACCTGCAAATGTCGTTCCAGGAGGGTTGAAGTTCATGCTTCCCAAAACCTCATCAAAATAGCGCGAATCCCAATCAATACCTGTATCTGCTATACCCACCACCTGGCCCTGGCCAAAGATACCTCTACTATATAAAGGCACTGCAAGGGCATCTACCTGGGATGAGGCATACCATCCTGTATTTACACTCCCCATGTCAAGGGTATCAAGGGATTGACATATCCATCGGGTCCATGCATTCTCCAGCCTCGGCTGATAATATCTTTCTATCCATTTAACCCCATTCATAGGAGCAATGGTTTTAATTGCATCCCAAACTCTGTCCTCTTCTATTGAGAGGAGCATATAATTGTAGTAACAACCTTTTTCCACCTTCAGGATATTAAATTTTCCATTGAGTCTTTTCACAAAACTTTCTATCGGGATTTCCGGGAATAGCTCAACTATGATTTTTATAAAACCTGGCTGGTCAAAGAACTTCTCACTTGTTGGAGTATTCAGAAGCCTCTTCTCAACCTTAAACACAGGGGAATAATCGCCAATCCATCTCGGACCAAGGCTTTTTATACTCTGAATATCCTTACAATAAACAAGATATGCGTTCTCCGAGATATAACCATAAAGGACATTGCCCCTCTCTTCAAGATACATTCTTTGTGCCTTTGTTAATCTGTGAAAGAACTGAACCACCTTGTAATCAGTTGCTTCATAATATTCTATTCCATCAATCTGGGGAACCTTCTCCAGTGGATCAAAATCAACCATTTTCAGGTTGATGTTCATAGAAACTATCACCAGGATTGATAAAGGCATAGTAACCTCTCTTTTTTAAGAATAAGAATTATAAAAAATTTGTCAATACATCTATTATGAGCTATGGGTAGCAATTTGATGATTTGTTCCATTTGGAAAAATTTTCCTTAAAATGGAAAAGTTTCACAACATTTGTAAAAAATCTTCTTGATTTTCAATGGGTTGATTCTGGAATAGAAATTGCATATCAAATATAGTAAATAATATAAAAGAAGGAGGTTTTTATGAGAAAGGTTTTGATAGTGCTTTTAATCGGTTGTTCTCTGTTGGCAGGGAGTATTGATCTGGATTTTAATTACTCACCGAGCAGCCTGACCTTTTCCAAAAAAAAGGGATATGATATTGTAAAGTTGAAAGGTGCATTTCTCACAGGAAAGATAGGTGAACCTACGTATCCTGTATTTTCTTATACAGTTGCGTTGCCACCAGGTGCAGAGGTTGAAAAAACTGAGATTTTAGAAATTGAAAAGAAAGTTATACCTGGCGTTTTTAATCTTTACCCGTATCAACCACCAGTTCCCTTTTCTAAAAGGCCTTCTGAATATAAATTCATTCCACTAAATCCTGATATGCCTGTAAGGAATACACCTTATCCTGATGAGATTATTCAAAATATACATACAGGGAATAAGAGTGGCTTCAGGCTCTGTAGGTTCCATGTATCACCGTTGATTTACACACCTGCAAAAAAGATGTTGGAGTTAATCACACATATTAAAATCAGGTTGTATTATAGTGAGGATAAAAGTAAGGAGAGGAGATTGCCTTCCAGGGTGATAGAGCATATGTCCAAGAGGGTGAAAGAAATAGTGATTAACCCGAAGGATGTTGACAAGTATAAATCAGAATTGATAAGAACAGAAAATAGTGGTTCAAAGGCTCTTCCTGCTGGTGATTATGATTATGTGATTATAACTCCCCAGAGTTGGGAGAATGCGTGGCAACCGCTGATAGACTGGAAAACAAAAAAGGGTGTCCGTGCCAGAACATACACATTACAGGATATAAATTCAAATTATTCTGGTTCCCACATCTATGATAAGATTAAGAATTTCATTATAGATGCAAACTCAACATGGGGAACAATGTGGTTTGTGCTTGCTGGCAATATTGATACCATACCCAATGCTCCTTGTTATGGCTATGTGAATACCTTTCCAGCAACAACGGATAATAACATAGCATCAACCAGATTCTTTGAAGATTTTGATAACTGGGATAAAGATGGTGATGGTCTTTATTGTGAATACAGCAGTGATTCACCAGATTTTTGGGCTGATTGTTATGTGGGCAGGGCTTATGTGTGGAATGTTGAGCAGGTTGACAGTTTTGTTTCCCGTATTCTCTTTTATGAAAAAAATGTACCGAATGATTATGAAAATAAGATGATGTGGTGGACAGAGCAGTTATGGAGTAGTAGTTCCAATGGAGGGGATTGGGCTGATATACTACAAACCAAGTTGGAGGATGGGGGGATTACCTGGCTGACCCATACGGAATATTATGATGATAGGGGAACTTTTCCAGGTGACGTTGAGGCTATAAATGAACAAGAACAGGGGTACGGTTGGACCGTTGTTCTTTCACATGGCGATTATCAGGAAGTAATGCAGGGCCAGAGTGACGGTGACGATATCACTGTGTCTGAATTGAGGAGGGATTTAGACAGGCCTAATGGAGGAAGGTTTGGTATCCATACAGGGATGTGTTGTATGAGTGGAGGGTATCATGAGGTTGATGCATGTTACAGTTCTGTATGGAATGGTGAGCAGTATGGAGGTGTGGCATCCATTTTCAATGCAGAATATGGTTGGGGATATGACCAGACAGATACAGATACAAGTTCAGGTAATTTCAAACTTTCT
>Ga0180300_10000556_pt1 | contig 16538 bp, 19 predicted proteins | sample GuaBasSediGuay15_FD_121798 | JGI IMG/M metagenome (GOLD analysis project Ga0180300, IMG submission 121798) | Subseafloor sediment microbial communities from Guaymas Basin, Gulf of California, Mexico - Guay15, Core 4569-2, 21-24 cm | ecosystem: Environmental > Aquatic > Marine > Hydrothermal... | reverse complement strand
CTCCGGGCCGCCATCGCCATCACCTCCTCGACGCTCCTGTCGAAGACCCCGATCTCGGTGGAGCCGCACTTCGGGCAGGCGAGCTTCTCGGGCAGCTCCTTCATGCGCCGGACCTCGAAGTGGTCGAGGCAGCTGGTGCACGCCAGGACTCTCACCTCGTTCAGTAGGCGGGCCCGGGCGGATTCGACGATGATGCGGGTCATCTTCTCCGTCGGCACGATGTCTGTCTTCATGCTCATGCTCTCGATGGCGACCCGGGCCAGGGGACTGACCTCGCCGCCCGTGTCGATCCTCACCACCTCGATCTCGCCCCGGGTCATCCGCCTCAGGAGGTCGACGGTCGCCTCGACGTCCAGGTCCTTCCGCATCGTGTCCTTCATCGCCTCCTCGAAGATGCACGTCCCCTCGAAGCTCTTCATCAGCCGCCCGAGGGTGATGTTGCTGAAGTTCGCGTACTTGCTGAGGGCCCCCGCCTTCCGGGCCACATTGATGAGGCGCCTCTTGAAGAGGCCCGTCTTCGTGATGGCGTCCCTCAGGATGGCCTCCAGGTCCGCCTCCGCCAGCCTCCTCAGCAGCCCGGCGACGAAGGCGGCGTCCACCTCGCCGACGGTCTGCGTCACCACCGTGTAGGTGCCCTGCTGGACGCCGACGGGGTACCCCGTCTCCTCGGATATGATGTGGCCGAGGAGCCTGGCCAGGGTCCTGTTCACCATGGTGCCGAAGTTCGCGTGGACGATGACGTTCTCGTCCCAGTCCTCGACGACGACCCTGCGGTCCGTCGGCACGGGGAGGCCCCGCTCGATGTGCTCGACGATCTCGGAGATGGCCCGCAGGATGGTCTCCCTCCCGGCGGGGTAGACCTCCTCCAGCTGGGCGGCGACCTCCTCGGGGGTCAGCCCCTCCTTGAGGCCGCGCTCCACCTGGGCCTTGATGCGTCCCACCTCCAGGGCGGCCTCCAGGGGGACGGGTATCTCCTCGCCGATCCAGCTGGGTATGGCGCCCGTGGGGTCGTCCTCCGCCCTGACGTATATCTTGTCGCTGTGGATGTTCAGGATCTTCCAGGGGGTGCCCCGGATGATGAACTTGACGCCGGGCTTCGCGTACTCGGCGACGAAGGCCTCGTGGAGGATGCCGACGGGGGTCTCGTCCTCGACGTCGATGACGAGGTAGTCCTTCTCGTCCGGTATCATGGAGAGGGTGTTGAAGAAGTAGCGGTAGATGGTCTTCCGGTTGCCCCGGGGCTTGATGATGACCTCGTCCCTCTCCGAGACCCAGGCGAGGCGGGGGAACCTGTTGTGCATGTAGCGGGCGACGAACCTGACGTCCTCCTCCGTCAGGTCGGCGTAGGGGTAGGCCCGGCTGAACAGGTTCTTCACCTGGAGGAAGTAGAGGCGCCCCCGGGGCATCAGCTCGGCGACGATCTGGTTGACGAGGACATCGTAGGGCTTATGGGGGATGGTGACGGGCTCCATCTCCTCCCTGAGGGCCCGGCGGCAGATGACCATCGACTCCAGGGTGTCGTCGCTGTTGAGGGTGATGACGACGCCCTTCGCCCGCCGTCCGATCCTGTGGCCGCTCCTGCCGACCCGCTGCAGCAGCCGGGTCACCTGCCGGGGCGAGTTGTACTGGATGACGAGGTCGATGCTGCCGATGTCGATGCCCAGCTCCAGGGAGGAGGTGCAGACCACGGTCCTCAGCTCGCCGCTCTTGAGACCCTTCTCAGCGGCGATGCGGCTCGTCTTCGCCAGCGACCCGTGGTGGATGCTGAGGGGGAAGTCCAGGTCCCAGACCTTGAACCGGCTCGCCAGCACCTCCGACGTCGACCGGGTGTTGGTGAAGATGAGGGTCGTCCTGTGCCTCTCGATGAGGTCCCTCATCACCCTGAGCCTCGCCGCGACCTCGGGCCGGGTGAACAGCCGGGAGGCCAGCTCGTAGTCGCCCGCCTCGGGGGCCGGGTAGATGATCTCGAACTCCGTCTCCCGGGCGGCGGAGACCTGGACGATCTCGACCTGCCGGTCGTTGCCGACGAGGAACTGCCCCACCTTCTCGGGGCTGCCGATGGTGGCGCTGAGGCCTATGAGCTGGGGCTCCTCGTCGGCGATCTCCCTCAGCCGCTCCAGGGCGAGGCTGAGCTGGCTCCCCCGCTTGTTGTCCGCCAGCTCGTGGATCTCGTCGATGACGATCCACCTGACGGCGCGGAGGTACCGCTTCAGCGTCCGCCCCAGCAGTATCGCCTGCAGCGTCTCCGGCGTCGTGATGAGCATGTCAGGCGGGCTCCGCCGCTGGCTGTTCCGCTCCCGGGTGGAGGTGTCGCCGTGCCTGACGGCGAGCCGTATGTCGAGGCTGGTGCACCACCAAGTGAGCCTGTCGAGGATGTCCCGGTTCAGCGCCCGCAGCGGGGTGATGTAGAGGATGCTGATGCCGGGGCGGTGCCCCCCGGTCATCAGGAACCGGTGGAGGACCGGCAGCATCGCGGCCTCCGTCTTGCCCGTCGCCGTCGGCGATATGAGGAGAACGTTCTTCCCGGCGAGGATGTGGGGGATGATCCTCTGCTGGGGCTCCGTCGGCTGGGTGAACCCTCGGTCCTCTACCAGCCTACGGACGGGACGGCACAGCAGGGAGAAGGCGTTCCCCTCAGTCAACTCAGCCCAGCCTGAAATACTGAGGAGCCCGCCCATAAAAACAATATCTAACGGGCTCCGGCGGCTGAAGCCCCGGGGGGCCTAACGCCCCTCTACGCGCCGGGGTCTATCTCCGAGTCAGCTCCTCGAAGGGGACCGCCGGCCGGGTGTTGTATTTGAAGCCGCCGGGGGGCAGCCATGACCCGAACTTCTCGATGCCCTTGGCGAGGTAGTAGCCCGAGGGGCGCTCGGGGCTGAACCGGGGGAAGCAGAACCGCGCCTCCTCGTCCGAGACGGGGGGCGCGACCAGCTCGTACTCCTTCGAGCCTGCGCCGAGGCGGCTGCAGGTGTTCACGGTGACCCACTGGCTGCGGCCGATGATGCCGGTGAACTTCTCGGCGCCGGGCTCCATCACCTCCCTCTCCTCGGCCTGGGAGCCGGGGATGCCGGGGGCCCTGTCGGCCATGTCGAGGGCGGCGGTGTCGAGGGCGACCATGTCCCGGGAGGCGAAGACGCCGAGGTTGGGGATGACGGGCCTGTCGGCGCCGGGGGCGCAGTCGCAGGCGGGGGTGATGTCGAGGGCGTAGGTGATGAAGCCGACCCTCTCCCCGCCGAGGTGGCGGACGTAGCCGGTGGCGGCGTCCCCCATGGCGATGAGGAACCAGTTCCGGAAGTCCTGATACTTCTCGTCCCCCCAGACCTTGCACTGGAAGAAGGGGCGGAGGTGGCCGAAGCAGCCGATGCACTTCCCGGGGTCCCACTCCATCGTGTCGTCGGTGATGTGGATGGCGCCGGAGGGGCAGAGGTTGTCGCAGAGGACCCAGTCGGGGCACTCCCTGCCGACGCAGTTCTCGGGGTGGAAGCTCCAGTGGTTCATCCCGACCTCGGGGTGGGTGGTGAGGTGGACGTTCAGCTTCCCCCTCTTGCTGCTGCAGCCGATGGCGACGTTCTTGATGGCGCCGCCGTAGACGCCGCTCGCGTGCCCCTTGAAGTGGCTGACGACGATGACCGCGTCGGCGTGGGCGATGCCCGAGGCGAGGAATCCCTCCTTGAGGATGATGCCGTCGGGTATCTCGACGCGGACGTCGTCGGTGCCGTAGCTGCCGTCGGCGATGACGATGGGGCAGCCCATGGACTCCCGTGTGAAGCCGTTGGCAGCCGCCGTCTCCAGGTAGAACTGGGCGGTGCTCCGGGACCCGTAGTGGTAGTAGGGGGCCGTCGTCGTGTCGGTGACGAAGGGGACGCCCCCGTGCTCCTTCACCTTGTCGACGATGGCCCTGACGAGGATGGGGCGGAGGTAGCCGGTGTTATACCACTCCCCCATGTGGCACTTGACGGCCACCGAGTCCCCCGGATCGAAGCAGTCCCCGAGGCCGGCGTGGTCGAAGAGCTGCGCCGCCTTGGCCGGCAGGCTGGAGGGGAGGCCCGTGTACCGGTCGTCCATGAAGTAGACCTTGCTGGGCAAAACAATCAACCTACAGAACCCTATCAATTTTGGATCGGGATGCAGGTTGTATTTAACGATGCAGCCTCAGGCAGAGCGGCTGAGCAGGTGGAGGAGCAGCGAGACGAGGGAGACGATGATGAGCAGCGGCGACGTGATGAAATAGAAGCCGTCCCTCCTGTAGACCCAGACGATGATCCACGGCAGCCTCTCCAAGCTCGGCAGGTGGCGGGCGAGGATCGGCAGCGCTATGAGGAGGGCACCGCTGACGATGAGGAGGAGACCCAGCACCGTGAAGGGCCTGTACCACGGCTCCAACACAGGCACCACCTCAACCATTCGAGCCGAACTTATATAAACCTAGACGCATGTCTGAGGAGCGGTATCGAAACTGTTATAATCAGCTTTATTATCCCCCTCTAAGATTCCTACGGGGGCGTGGAGTGAGACGAGGATAGTCATGATGGGGCCGCCCGGCTCGGGGAAGGGGACCTGCGCCAGGATCATAAGCAAGATCTACGGCATCCCCCACATCACCACCGGCGACCTGCTCCGGGAGGTTGCCTCTGAGGAGACCGAGCGCGGGAGGATGGTGAGGGGTTATATGGAGCGGGGCGAGCTCGTCCCCGACGAGATCGTCATCGGCATCATGGAGGAGCGGCTCAGCAGGCCCGACTGCGAAGGCGGCTTCGTCCTCGACGGGTTCCCTCGGAACCTCGGGCAGGCGGAGGCCCTCGACCGCATCCTTGAGGGGAAGGGGGTGAGCCTCACCCATGTGCTGAACCTCGTCGTCGGCGATGACGTCATCATCAGCCGGCTCTCCCTCCGCCGGTCGTGTCCCCGGTGCGGCGCCGTCTACCACCTGAAGAACAACCCCCCGAGGAGGGACGAGGTCTGCGACGAGTGCGGCGCCAAGTTGGTCCAGCGGTCCGACGACAGGGAGGAGATCGTCAGGCACAGGCTGGAGGTCTACGAGGAGAAGACCCGGCCGCTGCTGGAGCGGTACAGGAGGGCGGGGCTGGTCAGGGAGATGAGCGGCGACCTCCCCATCGACGAGATACCGGAGGCCGTCCGCCGGGTGCTGGAGTCAGGCTAGGTCTTGTAGCCGATCTTCCTGAGGAACTCCTTCCGCCACTTGACGCCTTCCTCGCCCTCGACGCCCACGGGCTTCTGGCCGTCGATGACGCCGAGGACGCCCCTCCCCTGATCGGTCTCGGCGACGATGACCTCCAGGGGGTTGGCGGTGGCAGCGTAGATGGTGCAGACCTCGGGCACCACCTTCAGCTGGTTCAGCACGTTGATGGGGTAGGCGTCCCGCATCAGCACCACGAAGGAGTGGCCGCACCCCAGCCTCAACGCGTTCTCGGTCGCCGCCTTTTTTAGGTCGTCGTCGTTGCCCTCGACCCTGACGAGGCGCTCCCCAGACGACTCGCAGAAGGCGAGGCCGAACTTGACCGTGGGCGTCGAGGTGGTCATCGCCTCGTAGATGTCCTCCACCGTCTTGATGAAGTGGCTCTGGCCGAGGATGAGGTTGCACCCCTCCGGTGTCTCCAACTTCACAACTTTCAGCTCCACGCTCAAACACCAAGGAGGATCAGGGGCATCGGATTAAAGAGCCTTCCGCGCCGCGGATGGAACAAAGATATTAATGGCGTTGGAGGGGATCAAAAACGGGTTATGTCCTCCGACCGGCGCCGCAAGAGGTCCCGCATCGACGAGCCCGTGGGGGCTAGGGTTAGGAACTACTCCCTCGGCTGGGGGGACACCCCGTCGAGCGTGGCGCCCTACGTCCCGACCCCCATGCGCGTCGTGAGGCGGATGCTGGAGCTGGCCGGCGCCGGCGCCGATGACGTGGTCTACGATCTCGGGTGCGGGGACGGCCGCATCCTGTTCACGGCGGTCGAGGAGTTCGACGTCAAGAAGGCGGTGGGCTACGACCTCAACCCCTCCCTCTGCGAGTCGGTGCAGCGGAGGGTGGACAGCAAGGGCCTCCGCGGCAGGATCGAGGTCTTCAACGAGAACTTCTTCCTCGCCGACCTCTCCCAGGCGACGCTGGTCACCCTCTACCTCACCACCTCGGGCAACTCCAAGCTGAGGCCCAAGTTCGAGAAGGAGCTTCAGGACGGGGCGAGGGTCGTCAGCCACGACTTCCCCATCCACGGGTGGACGACGATGAAGGCGGGCTCGCCGGACCACTTCATCGTCGGCTCCCACAGGATATACCTCTACCGCGTCCCCGAGGCCCAGTTGACGGAGAGGCCCATCCCCCGGAGCCCCGAGGAGGAGAGCCGCTGGAGGAGGATCAGGGAGGTCTTCCTCAGGTTCGACAGCGGGTGCTAGAGGGCGCCGAGGACGAGGCCAAGCAGCGCCATCCTCACGTAGATGCCGTGCCTCGCCTGCCTGAAGTACCAGGCGTGGGGGGTGTCATCGACGTCGGTCGCGATCTCCGTCACCCTCGGCAGCGGGTGCATCACCACCAGGTCCTTCTTGGCCCCCGCCAGGAACGCCCTGTCGATCCTGAAGGCGTCCTTCACCTTCTCGTAGTCGGCGGGGTCGGAGAACCGCTCCTTCTGCACCCGGGTGGCGTATAGGATGTCGAGCTTCGGGAGGATGGCCTTGAGGTCCCCCGTCTCGACGTAGTCGAGCCTTCCCTTCACATCGTCTATGACGTCTTTCCTCATCCTCAGCTCCGGCGGCGAGACGAAGTAGACCTTGACGTCGTAGTTCCTGAGGGCGACGGCGAGGGAGTGGACCGTCCTGCCGTAGAGGAGGTCGCCGACGAGGGCTATGGTGAGGCCGTCGATGCCGCCCTTCGCCGCCCTCATGGTGTGGAGGTCGAGGAGGGCCTGGGTCGGATGCTCCCACGGGCCGGAGCCGCCGTTGATCACCGGGATGGAGGCCGCCTCCGCCGCGACCACCGCGGCGTCCTCCGAGGGGTGCCGCATCGCGATGACGTCGGCGTAGCTCTCCACCACCTTGATGGTGTCGGTGAGGGTCTCCCCCTTCGCCACCGACGAGACCTTGGGCTCGGCGAAGCCGAGGACGCCGCCGCCCAGCCTCAGCATCGCGGACTCGAAGCTGAGGCGGGTCCGGGTGCTCGGCTCGAAGAAGAGGGTGGCGAGAATCTTTCCCTTCAGCAGGTCTGATCCCTTCTCGGCGAGGGGCTGCACCTCCGTCGCCTTGTCAAGGATGAAGTCGAGCTCCTCCCTGTTGAAATCCCGCATGGAGATGATGTCCCTGCCCTTGAAGGATGCTGCATCAACCAATCTAGACACCGATCCATCCAATAGCCGAGGTGTTTAAAAAGCTTGAGCGACCCTCCGGGGGTCACCGGGAGCCGGGTCTTCCGCCCACCTTCTTGACCTTGTAGACCAGAGGGCCGTCCAGCCCCTCCCTGAAAAGGGTGATGATGTAGCCGTTCTTCTTCACGCAGCGCCCGCCGCCGACGAACCCCGAAGACCCCATGGCAGCCACCTCGGATCGTTGAGACTATAATACGTTGATGGATCACTGATACAGGTCTGGGCGACCCCGGCTAACCCTCGGGGTATATCCCCACCCTTCTCAGGAGCTCCACCAGGGTGGGCGACAGCTCATAATCGGGCAGCTCCTCGGCCTTGACCCAGCAGGCGTCCAGCGCGTCCGAGGCCGCCTTCATCGAGCCGCCCCTCGGCTCGGCGAGGTAGTCGACGATGACGAAGTGGAACTTGACGCGGGACGCCTCGTCCCTGACGATCTTGTCGACGACGCCGAGGAGATCCACGATCTCGACGTCGAGCCCCGTCTCCTCCTTCGCCTCCCGTATGGCGGCGTCCGACGCCCTCTCCCCGACCTCGACGAGGCCGCCGGGTATCGACCAGAGGCCGGCGTCCGGCTCCGCGGCCCGCTTTACGATGAGATACCGATCTCCGTCGCGTATGAGGACGCCGACGCCCACCATGGGCGTGTCCGGGTAGAGGCGCCCCCGGCTCAAGGCTGACCGCTGAAATAGGCGGAGCAGATGCTTAATAAACCGTTCCCAGGGGCCCACTAGGTTTATAGCCCATCCATCCGAAGAGACCAGGAGGGACATCGTTGAGGCTTCTCATATTCACCCAGGGGCCGTACGGACAGCGCATCCTCGAAAACATAGGGAGGCACACGCCCTCAGGCTGGACGATCCGACACACGCCCCTGCCCGGGCCTCTACCTCAGATCATCGAGAACCCCGACGAGGTCGTGGAGGGCCTCGGCCTCGCAGGCGAGTGGGATCTAATCGTCTTCCTCGGGGAGAGCCCCCAGGCCTTCTCCCTCCTCCCCGCCATCCTGGAGCGAGTCCATGCCGGAGCGGTCATCGCCCCCGCCGACGACTACTCTTGGCTGCCCCTGGGCCTGGAGCGCCAGATCAGGACGGAGCTGGAGGACCTCGGCGTGAGGGTTGTCTTCCCCCGCACCTTCTGCACCCTCGCCCCCATCGGCGTCCCTCCCGTGGACAAGTTCGCCCAGAGGTTCGGCTCGCCGAAGCTGGAGATGAAGACGGAGGACGGCGTCGTCAAAGAGGTGAGGGTGCTGCGGGGCGCGCCGTGCGGCTCCACGTGGTACCTGGCAGAGAGGCTGCCGGGCACGAGGGTGGAGGACGCAGCCGACAGGGCGGGCCTGCTCGTGCAAACCTACCCCTGCCTCGCGTCCCGCCGGGTCGACCGATTCTTCTCCGACGCCCCCATCCACATCGCGGGGCGGGTGGCCCAGCGGGCCGTTGAGGACGCCCTAAAAGAGAGCTCTCGACGGGGCTAATCGTCCGCCGTCACCGGCTCCGCCGCTCTCGCCTCTGCCTGTGAGGCCTGCTCCATGTGGATGAACCGGCTCATGGGGGTCGCGATGGCGGAGGCGGGGTAGACCTCGGGGAGGACCTTCACCCAGATGGGGAACCGGCATTTGAGGGCGGTCCCCTTGACGATGGCCTCGCCCTGGGGGAGGTCGCCGATAAGCCTGACGAACTCCTCGCCCACGATCTCCCCGAGCCTCTGCTTGTCCAGGTCCTCCAGGGAGTGGCAGATGATGTTGTTGGCGCACTGGGTGACCACCGTCTTCTCCACCGTGGCCAGCCGCTGGGTCACGATCCAGAGGCCGACGCCGTTCCGCCCGCCGTTGGTCGCGATCTCCTTCACCACGCCGAGGAGCTTACCCCTGCTCTCCTTCGTCCCGATCTCGAAGACACCCCGCTGGGGCGCGTAGTACATCGCCTCCTCCAGCACGATGACGCAGCCGAACCGCCGGTTCTCCAGGGCCTCGCCGAAGATGCGGCGGAGGACCTGGGCGACGACGAGGTGCTTCTGAGCCCAGGTGTCCCTGCCCTGGGAGAGGTCCATGATGACGACCCGCCTCCCCCTCAGCAGCTCCACGGGGTCCAGGGGGCTGAGGTCGCCCTCGGGGATGAGCCGAGAGCCGTTGACGGCGACCAGCACCTGCTGCCTGTAGTTCTCGAACTCCTCCGCCTTCTTGCCGAAGCCGAGGGAGTCGGGGCTCACGTAGCCGACGGCCCGTCGGAGGTTCACCTTGTTGACCGCGCCCGCCTGCGCGTACAGGATCTTCAGCGCCTTCACCAGGATCTTCGCGTTCCACCAGGTCTTCTGCCAGCCGAACTCGGCGAGGTAGTCCTCCCAGGGGATGTCGGAGGGCTGGAAGAAGCGTATCCACGGCACCTTCAGCACCTTGTCCGGGCCCAGCCTGTCGATGAGGCTGGTGTACTCGCCGTCCTTGTCGACGATGAAGAAGCGGACCGGCGGGTTCAGGCTCGCCGCCCTGCAGACCATGGAGACGGCGGTGGTCGTCTTCCCCGTCCCGACGGCGCCGCAGATGAGGCAGGACTGCCTGATGAGGGGGTAGACCCCGAGCTCCACGTCGAGGTCGGTGCTGGGGTCGGTGCCCAGCAGCAGCTTCCAATCCCCGTTCGGCTTCGTGAACCGGGCCACGACCTCCCTCTCGGCCCTGAACACCGGCGTGTTCGGCGGGAGCGGGTGCCTGAGGGGCCTGAGGCTCCCCGCCCCGTCGATCCACCCCCACTGGTACGCCTCCGCGTGCACGGTCGTGTCCTCGAAGTCGCGGATGACGCGCCCCTCCCTGAGGAGGGCCTCCTCGTACTCCCTCACCCGCTTGTGCGGGTAGACCCGGGTCACCTGGTAGACGACGGGGGAGCCGTTCTTCGGGTGGCGGACGTAGACGAGGTCGCCCCGGGCCAGCTCCCGTCCCCTCATGAGAACGATGGTGATCTCGTCGAGCTGGTAGTCCCCCGTCCCGCTGTAGGTGTGGCCTACGGCTAGGCTCCCATCCACCGACTCTCACCCCAGTAGGGCGCCAGGTGCGAGACCTCACCCGTGCGCCTCCCCACCAGGCTCACGATCTCGGCGTAGATCTCGCCCATGAACCGCTTCGAGATGCGGACCTCCTCGTCCGCCCTGACGATGGGAACCGGGACGCCGTTCCAGAAGCTCGAGCCGTAGCAGTAGTCGGCGATCTCGTCGAGGTAGCCGAGGGAGAAGGCGGGGACGTCGATCCTGACGGGCGGAATCGACCACTCCCGGGAGAAACGCCCGTAGAAGGAGTAGATGGGGCAGTCGATGGCGTCCATGAAGGGGGACGAACCCGCCGCCCGCCGCAGCGCCGCCCTCGGGGAGAAGACCTCCGTCCTCTCCCCCGGCTTCAGGGCCTGCAGGAGCAGGAAGGCGTCGGGGAGGTCGGTCTCGTCCTGCAGCTTCAGGTGGTGGATTAGGTATCGAGCCGATGGGCGCTTGACGACTCCAGCGACGACGACCTCCTCCTCCATGCAGAGGCGGAGGAACCGGTTGACGGCGTCTATGAGCCTCTGGCGGTCGCGCCTTCGCCCCGTCATGCTCCACCAGTTGCTGAAGGCCAGCGGCCCGTCGATCAGCACGAGCTGGACGCCAGGGCGCGTCTCGATGAAGCCGCGAGCCGTCTCGTAGAGCTTCGCCTCCCGCCTCACGCTCACCGTCCCCCTGAACCCCTCCCCCGACATCGTGTAGGGGAAGGAGAGGGACTCCGGGGGGAGGAAGAACCGGGAGCCCGACGGGAGCGCGTAGACCAGGGCGCTAATGATGGCGTAGCGCCTGGAGGCGAGCGGCAGGATCTGGCTCCCGGCGTCGGCCCCCGCCACGGCCTGGAAAGGGTCGCGCTTGATCATCGGGAAGAGGGAGAGCTCCCGCCGGAGACGGGCGGCCAGCTCCCTGACCGCGGGTGTCTCCTCCACGACCTCCCTCGACACCTCCCTGAGCATCAGGTTCCTGATGGCGAGGCAGAGGTTTGGATGGGGCGCTGGGACCTCGCTCGGGATCTGGGCGCCCCCGGGTCTCTGGCGGTAAGTTTGCACTTGGCCTCGCCTCTAGAACGGCTTACATACAACACTTCCTTTCTTAGATATTTAAATCCTCTGGTACCTTCGAGCATAATTTCCGATAAATGCTGGTTCATTTATATACTCGGAAATTACAACGCTCAAAGCAACATGTTGGGACGTTCTGGTCGGTCTTGTAACCAAAAGTAAAGTTAATAAGAAGTTCGTCGAAGTATGAGGTGTACTAACATGAGTGAGGAATATACTCTCCGCGAGGCGGTTTTCAGGGCGTTTCTGAGGAATCCGAGCCTGGGGCCGAAGGAGATGGCGGGCCACCTCGGGGCCAAGTACAACTCCGTTAAGGCGGTCTTCGCGAAGCTGTGCGAGGAGGGGCTGCTCAGCCGGGAGGGGCGCGGCAACTACGCGCCAAACCTTCCGGGGATCGTCCTCCACCTCATGGACAGGATAGAGGCCCTGGAGAAGGGGAAGTAGGGATGGCGGATCTACTCGAAAGGGCCGTCAGGGATCTCTCGCCGACCACGAGCCGGTTCAAGGTGCTCGTCTACCTCGCCTTCAAGGGGCCGAGCCTGCCCGGTCAGATCGCCGACGAGACGGGGATACCCCGGGGCACCGTGCGCCCCGCCCTCAGGTTTCTGCTCGGGAAGAAGTTCGTGGTCCAGCAGAGGGATGGGGCCTACAGATCGAAGATCGCCTTCACAGACATCATCTCAGACCTGTACGCGCGCCTGGAGCAGAAGAGGTAGCCCTGTGAGGCCGGGTCGCCTTGGTCGGTTCCGACGAGCTGGAGGGGCTTAGGAGGGCGGAGAGCCAGCGCCAGGTCCTGCTCTGCCTGGTGGAGCATGGGGAGCCCATGTCATCCAAGGCCGTCGCCGAGGAGCTCTCCATGTCGGTGAATGCCGTCAACATCGCCCTCTTCAACCTCTACAACAAGGGGCTCGTCGACAGGGTCTCCCGCGGCGTCTACAGGTACAAGCTGGGCCCCATCCTCGTGACCCTGCTGAGGGAGTATTTCGAGAGGTAGATCCATGCCGAGGGATGGAGGGAGGGAGCTGGACGCGCTGAGGCTGGACACCTCAGCCTTCAAGGTCCTCTGCTACCTGTCCTTCAGGGAGGGCGGCCTGAAGCCGTCGAAGATCGCGGAGGGGGTGGGGGAGAAGGCGTCCACCGTGCGGGCGAGGCTGACGGAGCTGAAGAGCGCCGGCCTGGTCTCGGCGACGCCCGACGGCTACGTCTCGAACCTGACCCCCTACGATATCCTCATGAAGCTGTACCGTGAGATTAAGAGGGAGTTGAGGGAGTGAATCGATGTCCGAAGAGAGGATCGAGGAGTTGAGGGAGAGGACGGACGCCCTGCTCAAGCTCAGGCGGGCGCCGAGCCAGTTCACCATCCTGTTCCACCTCCTGGGGACCGGGAGGGCGATGACCATCAAGGAGATCGCGGGCGAGATAGGCTTGACGCCTAAGGCGACGGAGCGGGCCGTGGCGAAGCTGCTGGACAAGGGGCTCATCCAGCGGACCCGCTTCAGGGACGGCGCCTACACCTGCGACAGCAGGCAGGTCCTCCTTGGCCTCCTGCTGGTGGTCGCCGACCTCCACGAACGCCTGGAGAAGCAGAGAAAGTAGCGGGCTACTTCTTCTTGAGCTGGGGGAGGACCTCCTCCTCGATCCACTTGACGCCCTTCGTCGATAGCTTGTAGTATGGCGCCTTCTCCACGGGCTTGAAGATGTGCCCCCGCCGCCTCATCTCGTGGAGCCTGGCGGGGACGGTGACCTTCTTCCCGCTCGCCGCCAGCCGCCTCTTGAGCTCCCTGGAGCTCGACTGGTGGTCCTTCATGCTGTAGAGGATGAGGCCTATCGCCTCGTAGTGGGAGAGCCTCTTCTTCGTCACGATGACGGGGCCGTCCCGTCCTATGTCGACGATGCCCTTCAGGTCGTCCCTCGCCTGGGTCGCGAGGAGGGCCGAGACCCTCTCGTTGATCTCGGCGAGGAACTCCTGGTCCAGCCTCTCCAGCGCGTCGAGGACCTCCGATGGGGTCTCGCCGCTCACCTCGATGGAGCCGAAGGGGGTCTTTATTCCGAGCTTGATCCGGGCCATCAGCTTCCCTCCGCCTCGTTGAGGACGTAGAGGTAGCCCCTCTTCTTATCCTTCCACCGCCTGATCTTCCCCTTCTTCACGAGCCAGACAAGGACGCCTGAGAGGGTGGTCTTGGGGAAGAAGATGGCGTTCGCCTCCATCGCCTCCCTCAGCTCCGCGATGGTCCGCGGGGTCCTGCCCCACTCCGTCGAGAGGAGAGCGACGACGGCCTCGCCGCACTGGCTCGTCCGGGGGATCCGGGGGAACATGATGGGCTGGGACCGCGCCTTCGCCTCTGTCTTCCGGGCCGTGGCCCTGTTCTCCATTTTGAAGGCTTCGGAGACCTTCTCCACGATGGCGTCGAGCTCGTCGAGGGTGGAGATGACCTCCTCCTTCGCTCCGCCCAGCTCCACTTCCATCTCACCGATCCTGACACGGAGGCGGAAGGGGGGGCGACTCATGACCACCACAACAGAACCTTAAACCAATAATTATTACAGCCCTCAGCCTATAATACTTTACTCCCCGCTCAAAGAAGAAAGGGCAGTCCTCAGAACCTCCCTCAGCAGGGCCTGGACGTCACCGGCGCGAGCCCTCCCCCGCACCTCGCTCATGACCGCGCCCATCAGCGGGCCCAACGCCCTCTCACCCATCCGCTCGACCAGCTCCATCTTCTCCCTGACCTTCGCCTCCACGAGCCGCCTCAGCTCGTCCCGGGGGAGGAGCTCAAGGCCCAGGGCCCTCACCGCGTCCCTCGGCGACGCCTCTGGATGAGCCGCCAGCCACGTGAATATCTCGGGGAGGGACTCCTTCACGGCGAGCCCCTCGTCCAGGAGCCTGAAGGCGCCGCGTATCGCCTCGTCGCTCAGACTGCCGACCTGGACGCCGTCCCTCTCCAGGCTCCTGAAGGTCTCGGTCAGGGTGACCGCTATGAGGGTCGGCGAAGCCCCCGTCTCCTTCGCCAGCTCCTCGAAGAGCACGCCGTAGTCGGAGTCGACGACCTGCCTCGCGAGCTTCTCGTTGAGCCCGTACTCGGACCTGAGCCGTCTGAGCTTCGCCTCGGGCATCTCGGGCAGCGCCGCCCTCAGCCTCTCAAGGCGATCCGGAGTGATGGAGATGGCGACCACATCGGTCTCGGGGTACATCCGCGCCGCTCCCGGCCGGGGCCTCGTGTAGTGGGTCGTGCCGTCGGCGTCCGCGGCCCTCGTCTCGCTCGGGACGCCGACTAGGGCCTCCCTCGCCCTATCGAGGACGGCGGAGAGGGCCCTCCGACACCTCCCGGCCTCATCGGCCACGACGACGACGGCGTCCCCCTCCGACGCCCCAACCCTCTCCCTGAGGGCGCGCACCTCCTCGGCGGAGATGTCGTAGCCAGGCAGCTCGTCGGTGTGGAAGAGGCCGCGGACGCCGCCCCAGAACCGGGCGCGGTCCGCCATCTCAGTCCCGAGCCGCCGGTTCGGGCAGAGCTCCCTGCCGACGAGGCCCGCGAACCCGGGGAGTCTCAGGGCGTAGACGCGCTGCCCCCTCTTGAGGGCGCCCCGGATGATGCGGCACCTCGTGGAGGCGAAGACCTCCGAGACGTCGACGTACTCCTCCGCTAGGTCGGAGGGCTCGACGCCCCGCGCCCTCAGCTCGGAGACGATGTCGAGGAGGCGGGCCTGCCTCATGGCCTCGTACTCGACGACCTTGGAGATGAGGGCGAGGTCCTGCACCCCCTTGATCTCGATGAGGGCGCCGCCCTCGATGGAGACGTTCAGGTCCTGGCGGATGGTCCCCAGCCCCCGCCGGACCCGGCCCGTGGCCCTGAGGATGCGGCCGATGGCGAGGGCGACCTCCTCCGCCTCCTTGGGGGAGCGGATGTCGGGGGCGGTGGTCACCTCGATGAGGGGTATGCCGAGCCTGTCGATGCGATAGCGGCTGACCTGCCCCTCCTCCGCGATCTTCCTCGCCGCGTCCTCCTCAAGGCAGACCTGCTGGAGCCTGTAGGGCCTGCCGCCGACCTCGACGGAGCCGCCGAGGGAGACGACGCAGGTCCTCTGGAAGCCGGTGGTGTTGGAGCCGTCGACCACCGTCTTCCGCATCACGTGGACCTCATCGACGGGCCGGGACCCCACCATCAGGGCGAAGGTGAGGCAGATGTCCAGGGCCTCCCCGTTCAGCGGCCCCGGGGGCTCCTCGTCCATCTCCACCAGGCAGGAGGTCTCCCTGTTCGCCTCGTAGACGATGGTCTTCCCCTGCATGAACTCGAAGAGGGCGGCGGGGTCGACCTCGCCCAGCTCGCTCTGGCTGGGGCGGAGGCGGCGGACGAAGGTGTACTCCGGCTCCTCCCTGAAGAGCTTGGGCGGGCAGGCGCAGAACAGCTTCTGCCTCGTGTCGAGCTCCTGGTGGACCTCCAGGCCGACCTTGAGGCCGAGCTTCCCGTAGTCCATCAGCCGAACCTCCCCCCGTACAGGGTCCTGTCCGAGTACTCGCCGGCGATGTTCCGCCTCATCAGCTCCAGCGCGCCTTCGGCGTCGCCGGCCTCGCCGAGGGCCCACATCAGCTTGACGAGGGCGGTCTCGGGGAGCATGTCGCCGAGGGGCTCGACGCCCATGCGGAGGAGCTCCCGGCCGGTGGTGTAGACGTTCATGTCGACCCTCCCCCAGATGCACTGGGAGGCCATCCCCACCACGACGCCCTCCTTCACCGCCCTCTCCACCGGCCCGTAGCACCGGGAGCTGACGTGGCCGAGGCCCGACCCCTCCAGGATGATGCCCCTGTAGCCCTCGTCGAGGAGCCAGTTGAGGATGCCAGGGTCGAAGCCCGGGTGGAACTTGACCAGCGCCACCCTCCTCTCGAAGCGGTCCCGGACCTCCAGGTCGCCCTCGCCCCGCGGCCTGTATTCGGACGCGACCATCTCGACGCGGCCGTCCACGACCCTCGCGAGGGGGTCGGCGTTGACGGACTGGAAGGCGTACCTGGCGCTCGTGTGGCACTTCCTCACCTTGGTCCCCCTGTGGAGGACAATGCTGGTGTCCGAGGTGGTCTCGTGCATCGCGAGGACGACCTCGG
>Ga0180300_10000555_pt1 | contig 16555 bp, 16 predicted proteins | sample GuaBasSediGuay15_FD_121798 | JGI IMG/M metagenome (GOLD analysis project Ga0180300, IMG submission 121798) | Subseafloor sediment microbial communities from Guaymas Basin, Gulf of California, Mexico - Guay15, Core 4569-2, 21-24 cm | ecosystem: Environmental > Aquatic > Marine > Hydrothermal... | reverse complement strand
GAAAAATTACAGACCCAACCAAGTGGAGGGAGGCAAAGTGAAAGTTAAAGGTAAAACATGGAAGTTCGGCGACGACATAAATACGGACATCATAATCTCAGGAAAATACAAGTTTAAAACGCTTGACATGAAGGAGCTTGCCAAGCATGCGATGGAAGCCTTAGACCCAAACTTCTCTAAGAAGGTTAAGCCGGGAGACCTGATGGTGGCAGGTAAAAACTTCGGCTGCGGCTCCAGTAGGGAGCATGCTCCAAGGGTGCTTAAAGAGCTTGGCATAGGCGCTGTCATCGCCAAGTCCTTTGCCAGGATCTTCTACAGGAACGCTGTGAACGTTGGGCTTCCGGTGGTTGAAGCCCCGGAGGCAGCGGAGAGGATAGCTGAGGGAAGCATGGTTGAGGTTGACTTGGAGAAGGGCGTGATAAGAGATTTAACGGAGGGTAAAACCTACAGTTTCAAGCCTATACCCTCTGCCCTCATGGAAATCTTGAGGGAGGGAGGCTTAGTAGAGTATTTGAGGAAGGCTGGAGACTACAAGCTTTAAAGCCTTCAAGTCTAATAGGATTATCAGTCTTTAGAAGGTGCACAGCAGATTGGAGAAGGTTGTTTTCGCCTATTCAGGAGGCTTAGACACCTCCGTCATGATTAGATGGCTTATAGAGAAGTATGATGTTGATGTTGTAACGGTAACCGTTGACGTTGGACAGCAGGAGGACCTTAAAGCCATAGAGGAGAAAGCCTTAAAGGTAGGTGCCTCCCGCCACTACTCCATAGACGCTCGGAAAGAGTTTGCAGAAAAATTCCTTTGGGCTTCCGTGAAGGCTAACGCCCTATACCAGGGAAAGTATCCTCTAAGCACAGCCCTGTCACGTCCCCTGATAGCCTCAAAACTGGTGGAAGTGGCGAGGAAAGAGAAGGCTGAAGCTATAGCCCACGGCTGCACCGGGAGAGGAAACGACCAGGTAAGGTTTGAAGTAAGCCTGAAAGCCTTAGCCCCTGAAATGAAGATTATCGCTCCAGTTCGAGAGTGGAACCTCTCAAGGGAAATGGAGATAGCCTATGCCCGGGAGAAGGGAATCCCCATACCCGTAAAGGACAAACCCTACAGCATAGACCAGAACCTTTGGGGACGCTCAGTTGAATGCGGCCCCCTAGACGACCCTGCCGTTGAGCCTCCTGAAGACGCCTTCGAATGGACTGTTCAACCTGAAAAAGCCCCTGACACACCTCAATATATTACGTTAGGATTTGATAATGGAGTTCCAGTGGCTCTAAACGGTCGGGAGATGGAGGCTGTCAAGCTTATAGAGGAGCTTAACAGCCTTGCTGGAAGGCATGGAGTAGGCCGGATAGACCATGTGGAGGACAGAACCGTAGGGTTGAAAACCAGGGAAGTCTACGAGTGTCCTGCAGCCTTAACTCTCATAGAAGCCCACCGCGACCTTGAAAAGCTCACCCTCACAAGAAGCGAGTTAACCTTCAAGCATCTAGTAGACTTGGAGTGGACCTGGCTTGTCTACTCAGGGCTGTGGGTTGACCCCTTAAGGCGTGAGCTTGAAGCCTTCATAGAGGAAAGCCAGAAGGGGGTTACAGGCGAAGTTAAAATTAAACTTTTCAAGGGAAGTCTGTCCGTGGTAGGACGTAAAGCCTTAACCCGCGACCTGTCGCTTACAACACGCCGCCTCGCAGAAGCCATAGACCAAACCCTAGCCAAAGGGTTCATAGAGCACTGGGGTCTTCAAGCAGTAGCCCGCTCCCTAGGAAAAACCGAAGAAGACCGGTGAGCCCCTCCAGCTTTCCCCTCTTCTCCTTTAAGCGGTTTACGATAGTTTTCCTTCAAGCCTACGCTTCAGGGATGCGATGGAGGAAATGGGCGTCGGGTCCACCCCGTTCAGGACTGCCAGGTAAAAGCTTACGTAGTCGGCTAGGTGGATAAGGTAGAGCATTCTTGAAAGCCTGGTTTCCCCTTCAGCGTAGACTTCGGTGATTTGAAGGCTGAACTGGCTTACAACTTCCTGGAAGGCTTCAATCATAGCTTTGATTTCAGCTGGCTCCCTTCCATCTCTGAGGATTACCAGGTGAAGCTTCCCGGACAGGAAGGGCTGAAGCTTCTCCATTCCTACAATCTCGTTATGGTTGAGCTCGGGGAAAACATCGTATTTGCAGAAGATTTTGCTGTTCTCGTTAAGCTGGGTTTTAAACCTGTAAGCCACGCTGGCGTATTCTCTGAAGCCGTAAACAGCGGGAAGACTGCCGTAAAGAGTGACGGCAAGCCTCTTAGCAGGATTCTCGTCCACTGAGGTTTCAGGCTTCATGCTTCCTCCAGCCTTCCCAAGCAGCCTGACAGCATCCTCAACCTCTCTTCTGAAGCCCTCGAAAACTCCAAGCCTCTCCAAGACGGCTCCCGCAGGTATCATCAAATAGGGTAAAGCCGCTCTAGGCTGAAAACCTCCCGGGACCTTCAGGTGCACCAGTCCGCGGCGGCTGCTTTCCTCAGCCAGCTTCCCCCCTGAGCTGACGGTTAGCACAGGGCTTCCCCGGTCCGCTACCTCCCTGAAAGCCCTAAGCGTCTCATAAGTGTTTCCAGAGTAGCTTACCGCGATAGTTAAGGTTTCCTCGTTGAGAAAGCTGGGAGCCTTTGGGTTTCTGCAAACTTCGACGGGAACCTTAAGCCTGTCGTAAGCCCAATCCTTCAGGAGGCTCCCACCGATGGCAGAGCCTCCCATGCCGAGGAAGACCAGGCTTGAAATCTTCCTAATCCTTTTTTCTAGAGGTTCAAGGTTTACTTCCATCCCAAGCTTTAAGGCTTCCATGCAGTAGCCTGGAAAACTTCTAATTGCCTCCTCCATTTTATGCTTGTCTAGGGCGGCGATACTGCTTGGGGCTTCCAATATTTCAGCCAACGTTTAAACCCTCGGAAATATGATATGCTAGAAGGTTCTTTAAAGCCTATAGTGGGAGGATTAAGGCTTTGGATTTACCGCCTAGAAGAGTTCCCTCCCTAACAGTTGCGATTCCAGCTTCAACCCTGTCTGAAACACCCCACCTACGCGAGAAAACCGTTAAAACCGCCATGATAGGCAGAGCCCTAGCCATTTTCAGGGTGGATAAAGTCGCCATATACAGGGACCAGCTTCAAAGCCAACGAGGCGAAGTAAAGCTCATGGCAACCCTTCTAAGCTACATGGCTACCCCCCAATACCTGAGGAAAAGCCTCTTCAAAATAATCCCTGAACTGAAGTTTTCAGGACTGCTGCCCCCGCTGAGGATTCCAAGCCACCCCCTAGAGGCGAAGGCCTCAAAGCTTAAGCCTGGAAGCTTCAGGCAGGGGCTGGTGATAGGACGCTTGGAAGAAGTAAGCCTCGTAGACGTAGGAGTTGAAAAGCCTGCAAGGGTTAAAGGCAAGCACCCGCTTGGGAAGCTTCTTAACGTGAAGATTTTGAGGGTTGAAAAAGGGCTGGTGGAAGCTGAAGCTGTTGAAACCTGGGAAATCCCCTACTACTGGGGATTCAAAGTTGAAGCGGAAGGCGTAGGGCTCCCTGAACTTGTTAGGAAGGGAGGCTACTCGCTGACGTTGGCCACCTCTAGGTACGGTGAACCCTTAGAGGCTGTTGAAGACGAAGTATACGAGCGGTGGAGGAAGGCTGAAAGCGTTCTAGTAGCCTTCGGCTCCCCCAGAGAAGGCTTAAAGGAAATTCTAGCCCGCCATGGCATGAAGCCTCAAGACCTCTTCGACTTCACGGTCAACACCATCAAGCTTCAGGGGACGGAAACCGTGAGGGTTGAGGAAGCCTTAACAGCAACCCTAGCCGTGCTAAACCATATTGTCCCCTAGCCGGAGGGAACCTTTGGAACGGTTAATCCGGCGTCAGGAATCACAAGCACCCTCGCGTTTCCACCTTTAACTTTCAAAGCTTCATCCAAGGCTTTCTGAACGTTCCGGTAAGGCTTCATGAAGGCTTTCTCCAGAATGCTCCTCTCAAGGCTTGTTACAGCCCAGATTTCAGCTTTTAAAGCCAGCTCAGCAATTTTGGCAGCCTTATGGTAGCCAAGCCGATACCGCCTTCTAACTGCTTCTAAAACTTTTTCAGGTTTGCCGTAGCGTGCTAGAAGCCTGTAAAATTGTTCGTCTCCAACGCCTTGGCTGCACGACGCAACGAGAATCATTATCCCTCCGTCCTTTAAGGCTAGCTTACCGTGCTCTATGGCCTTGTGGGCTTGGTAGAGGTTTAAGTCTAAGGGGTGGCCTGCAACGGAAACCACTATGTCCGCCTTCTCCTCAGCCTCCACGGTGTAAAGCTTCTCCGCTTCTCTGGCAGCCTGATGGAAGGCTTGGTGGAGGTCTCCTGCGAAGGCTGAGGCAACCCTGTGCCTTCCGTCTAAAATCATGAGGAGGCTGTAGATTTCTCTTCCTTCAGCGTAGGCTTCCGCGGCTTCTGCTAGGTCTTCATGGACGGGGTTGCCTTGGAGAGCCATCGTTCTCACCCCGGCTTCAAGGGCCAACCTGTGGTTCTGCTCTATGCTGCTGTAGGAGGCTACACCTGGGAAAACAGACTTTCTTCCTCCGGTGAAACCGGCAAAATAGTGAGGTTCAACAGAGCTTACAATAAAAACCTTCTCAGCCTTCAAAGCCTCCCTGTTCAGCCGGATACTTGTACCCCGCTTCGTCTGCCCCAGCTCCACAAAGCCTTCAGCCCTTGAAAGGTTAAACTTGACCCGCGATTCATACCTTGCCAGGAACCTGCCGAAAATCCTTTCAAGCTCCGCTCTAGTAGGCGGAGGATGGGCTCCGCAGGCGACTAGGAAGGACGGCTCAGCTTTCCGTAGGAAGCCTTCTAATGCTTGGAGGGCTAACCATGTGGGAGTAGGCCTCGCCCCATCGTTCACCAAGAAAAGAGGCTTGCTTCCCGGGCTTAGAAACTCCTCTACAGCCTCAGCCTTCAAGGGTTTCCTTAAAGCCTCAGCTAGGCTTTCGAATCCTCCAGCCTTTCTGCTGCTTGGAGTTAAAACTCCGATTAGGTTTTCCTGTTTAACGGAGATTCTCTCTACGCGTCCTGCGTAAGGTATCTCAACCTGAAGGGTCATGGCTGGACTCCCGGTTAAAGCCAGGGAGGCTTCCCTGAGAGAAATCTGGCTAGAAAGCCTTTGAAGCTTGGATGGCGGCGGTAGAAGCTGGCTATTTCGCTTCCAACGTACACTTTAAAGCCGTGGCTTACGATGGATTCAGCTATCCGGCTGGCTACGCCAAGCCTTCTTCCTCCCGAAGAAAGCTCCTCAAGAAGCATAGCTTTAGCGTCCGTATGTTTACGCTTTAAAAGCACAACCCATCTGCCCTCCTCAATGTAGGGTCCTGAAACCGTAAGCCTTCCTCCAGCATACTTTTCTAGGAAGCGTTTCTCCTCCTGCGAGGATACTGGAGGCCCAACATGCCTTCTAACGTTAGCAATCTTGAAGGCCTCCAGCTCGTAAACTATCACGGAATTTTTCTCCTCATCACTCCATACAGAGCTTCTTAAAACCTTGAAGCCGTAGAATCCGAGGAGTCTCGCTAAAGTTTTCTCCGTCTTGTAGAGCTGCCCCCATAAAATGTCTGGCACCGCTTCGACTTTTCTGAAGGCTATGAAGAGCAGGTCTGAGCCTCGTTCCCCCAGAAGCTTCTTCAGCCTCTCATAGGTTGGAGGCCTAGGCTTAGGAGGATAAAAGAATTTCAGGTGGGGGGTTTCCAGGAAGAATCTGGCTGAAGCTCTGAAGAGGTTGAAGGTTTCAGGTCTTAAGGGTGAAGCCACGTTTCTAGCCTTGTCGACAGGGTCTACAACGATTAGGCAGTGGCCTCCGAAAAGGCTTTCAGCCTCTTCAAGCCGCCCCCTGTAGAAGCCTTCAACATCCAGAATCTCTCCATGCCTCCAGGAGGAGGCTGCTTTAAGGGCTTCAAGGAATCCTCCGAAGGCTATGACTAGGAGTTCTGCTAGGTAGCCGCTGAAGCCTCCCACCTTTATGTCTGAACCGTAGACTTCAACCCCCTTCATAAAGCGTTTCAGAAGCCTGACCTCGTCTCTTGCTTCCACGCTCAGCTTAGAGTTCACGTACTGGGTGTGGTATGGCGTCCGGTCGGTGGCAGACTTCCAGTTTGGAGGCTTAACCTTGTAGCATGGGACAATGTTTATTTTGGCAGTTTTAGATATTGAAGCCTCCACGTAGGGGTGCTCGGCAAACCTTTCCACAATCCTGTAGCCTCTAAGGCTTCTCCGGGCAGCCTCCAGGTAGGCGGTGGAAAGCGTTTCCCTTGCAACTTCAGCTGGGGCAAGTATGAAAAGGTCTATGTCCGCGTCTCCCCTAAGCCAGGTGTCCTTCGCTATGGAGCCCTCAAGGCAAACCTCTCCTTCAAGCCTCATCCTTTCAAGTTCAGCTTTAACCCTGGCCCTAAACTTTTCAGCAGCCCGCATTATCCAGCGTCTTTCCTGCGGAGTGGGAACTACCCTAACTTTAACCTGCTCCAAGATTTCCCGCAGGCTTCGCTTACTCAACAGCCTTAACCTCGTAAAGGTTGCTGTAGATAGGACCCTTAGGTGTTAAAAGGCTTCTTTTAAGCCTTACGGCTGAAACCTTCATCACGCCAACTTCAACTTTGGAAAGCTCATGCAGAACCTTTGAAAGGCTGGGAAGGTTTCTCCTAGACTTAACCCTTGCCAGCGTTAAATGTGGTGTGAAACCTTTAGGGTCCCTCGGTATCCCAGCCTCAGCCACGATTTTTTCAACCTTCCCAGCCAGCTCTTTAAACTCTTCAGCACCCTGAGAGACGCCAACCCACACAACCCTAGGCCGGCTGAGGCTTGGAAAGGCGCCGACCCCCTCAAACCTGGCATTGAAAGGCTTAAACTCCAGTTTTTCCAGTCCGCTGACCAAGACTTCAATCTTAGGTCGAGGTATCTCCCCGAGAAAGCGTAGGGTTAAATGGAGGTTTTCCAGGTGTACAAGCCTGAGGTCTGCGCCTGAGGATGCTATTTGCCCTTGAAGCCTTCTGAAGCCTTCCAGCAGCTCTTTTTCTATGTCCACAGCTATGAAGCTTCGGATAAGCTCACCCAACACGGTTCTCCCCGCACCCATATTTTTTCAGTTCAGGCTAGCCTTAAATTTTATGGGGGAATTAAGTTTTCAAGATTTAACCTGTCAATGTTAAAGGTAGGCTGCAGGGTTGCAGAGGAGGAAGGTTGTAGGCGTAACGGGAATGCCGGGCTCGGGCAAGACAACTCTTGCTGAGGCTGCAGAAGAGCTGGGCTTCAAAGTTGTAGTCATGGGAGACTTCGTGAGGGCTGAAGCTAAACGTAGAGGCTTAGAGCCTACAGCTGAAAACCTTGGAAGCCTGATGTTCAAGCTCAGAGAGGAAATGGGTGAAGCAGCCCTAGCCAAGCTTACAGCCGAAGCCATAGAGAAGCTTGACGTGAAACTGGTGTTCATAGACGGAATTAGAAGCCCGGCTGAAATAAGAGAGTTTAAACGTAGGTTTCCAGGTTTCAAGCTTATAGCCGTCCGCACCCCAGATGAAATCAGATTTAGAAGGCTTACCGGGAGGGGGAGAAGCGACGACCCTGAAGCCTGGGAGGCCTTTCTTCAAAGGGATTCAAGAGAACTTAAGGTAGGAGTTGGCGAAGCCATGAACCTAGCTGACGAAAACCTGGAAAACCTCGGGGAAATGGAGGAGTTTAAGGCTGAGGCAAGCCGGGTTTTAAGGAGGCTGGCTGAGAATTGTTCAGGCTGAAGGGCAGAGTTCAGGTTAACCCTACCGAGGACCTGGAGAAAGTTAAGGCGGCAGTTGAAAATGTTCTGGGAAACCTGGAGTTTAAGTTTAGAGCTGAACGGGAGAAGGGAACCATGCTTTTTACGTCTCTCACCCAGGATTCTCTCTCAAAATTCAAGCGTATAGTCAGACAGGACCTCATAAGAGACGCTGTTAGAAGCCATTTGAAGGCTAGGATAGAAGGCGGACGCATAAGGTTTTTCCTGAACAAGCAGGTTGCCTACGCCGGGCATATATCCCTCTGCGATCCTGAAGGCGAATCACCGCTTGGACCCATAGAAATCGAAATCGAATGCTCCGACCCCGGCGGGCTGGTGAACTGGCTTACAGAGAAAGCCTAAGGTGAGCAGGATGAAGCCCGGGCTGTCCCTTCTATACCTTGTCGGAAGCACACCCGAACAAATGTTTTCCGCCATGGAGAGGCTGGGAGAGGAATGCAGAGTCTGGGAGCTTGTAGACGACGGAAACCTTAAACTTGACAGGGAAATAATGGAGAAACTGGAGGAGTACGCTGCCTCCTACAGGTTTGAATACTCCGTTCACACGCCCTTCACAGACCTGAACATAGCCTCCCTAAACCCTCACGTTAGAAAGCTGTCCCTGAAAGCAGTGGGAGAATCCATTGAAAAAGCTTACAAGATTAACGCTGAAACCGTCGTAATCCATCCAGGCTTCAAAGGCCCCCTAGAATATTTCTACCCTAAGAAATCCCTCCAAGTGAACTTAGAGTCGGTTCGCATACTTCTAGAGCAGGCTGAAAACCTGGGCGTACACCTCGCCATCGAAAACATGCCCAGAGGAAACTGGGCTCTCCTGTCAACCGTTGAAGAATTTGAGGTCTTCTTCTCGGAGAAGCCCTTGGAGGGTCTGGGTTTAGCCCTAGACGTAGGCCACGCTCAAACCGTGGGGCAGGTGGAATCCTTCATTAGAAGGTTTAAAGGGAAAATAAGGCACATCCACCTTCACGATAACCTTGGAGACAAAGACTCCCACCTGAAAATTGGAAACGGCACCATAGACTGGGCTTCAACCATTAAAGCCTTAAAGGAAACCTCCTTCAGCGGCTACCTAATCGTGGAATCCGTTCAGGAACCCTATGAAAGCCTTAAAACCCTTAAAAGCATGGTTCAAAGCCTAACGCTAAAAAAATAAAAGACTTTTATTCTTAGAAACCGCTTTAAACCATTCAGGTGAAACTTCTTGCCCATGGCGTACGTTCTGATAAACGTGGAAATGGGAGCTGAACCGGAGGTCCTTAAGAAACTGCGTAAGCTTCCGAAGGTCAAGGAAGCTCACTCCGTCTACGGCCTCTACGACCTCATCGCCGAGGTTGAATTTGAAACTTTAAGCGGGCTTAAAAATTACATTTACAGGCACATCAGGAACCTAGATAAAGTGCGGTCGACATTAACCATGATAGTCTCCGAATAGCCTTCAACCTTAAAGCTCAAGCTTCATCAGGTCTCTGGCAACCAGTGTTTTAGGAAAGTTTCTCCTAGCCTGCTCCAGTAAGGCTTCATCATCCCTGTACCGGGTGCTGAGATGGGTTAAAATAAGCTGTTTAACGCCTGCTTTCAGGGCTAGGGTTGAAGCCCCCTTCGGCGTGCTGTGGTATTCTGCTTCCGCCCTTTCAGCCAGGCTGTCGTCGAAGGTGCACTCGTGAATAAGAAGGTCGGCACCCCTCGCCAGTTCGAGAACAGCCCTACACGGCTTGGTATCCCCCGAATAGACTATTTTCAACCCGGGTTTTGGAGGGTCTACCACCTGGCTTGGCTTTATCTCTCTTCCGTCAGGAAGCTTAACTTTTCTACCGTGCTGAAGCCTATGCCATAGGGGCCCCTTAGGTATTCCAAGCCTTAACGCCTTTTCAACATGGAATTTCCCGGGGCGTTTATCTTCTTCAAAGCAGTAGGCTAGGTTGGGGATGGAGTGCATGGCAAGCCTAGCCTTAACCTTAAAGCCTTCCCCTTTAACCGTTGAACCTCCTGAGATCTCCCTTACTTCTAGGGGGAACCTTAACCCTGCCAGCGAGTAGTCCATAGCCGACTCGAGGAAGCCTTTCAGGCCTACGGGACCGTAGATTTCAAGCTCTCTTTCACGGCCTAGCAGGTTCATGGTTTGGAGAAGCCCTAGAAGACCGAAGACATGGTCTCCGTGAAGATGGGTTATGAAGATTTTCATGGGCTTCGAGAAGCCTATTCGAGCCTTCATCATCTGCGTCTGGGTTCCCTCGCCGCAGTCAAACAGCAGAATCCAGCGTTTATACTTTAGGGCTATGCTTGGGAGGCTTCGCTCAACCGACGGGATGCCTGCACTTGTGCCGAGAAAGGTTAAGCTGAGCCTCAACCTACTTCAGCCTCAGCACGACTACAAGCCTGGTAAGGCTTCTGTGAATATGTATTGCATGTTCCTCCACGGTTTTAAATCCTAGGTTCTCAGCCATAGCGGGAACCCCAGCCTCCAGGGGGGAAGCCATACACAGAAAGCCGTCGTCCGATAGAATCTCAGCTGAAGCCGCGAGGAAGCCTTCCAGAAGCTCTTTAAGACTTCTGCCCGCCGTGCTGGCAGACCTGCCGTAGGGAGGGTCCGTGGCTATGGCGTTCACAAGCCTGACCGGAGGATGAAGCGCGTCTGCAACAGTTAGAAGGAAGCTTCCAACCCTGTAATGGAGCAGGTTCTCTCGGGCACCCATAACCATTCCAGCCTGGAGGTCTACGCCTAAAGGTTTAACCCCTATAAGTCCGGCTTCCACAAGGATGGTTCCGGTGCCGCAGAAAGGGTCATACAGGACGCCTCCACGTTTAACCCTTGAAAGGTTAACCATGCACCTTGCAAATTTAGGCTGGAGGGTTGAAGGATGGGAGAAGGGTTTTCTCGCAGGCTTCCTGGCTGAGAAATCTTTGAGGGGAACCTGCCAGAGGGAAACCCCGAAAAGGAAGCTTCCATTTTTAAGTGTTAGACCTAGGAAAAGCTTCCCAGGCGTTTTCAAGTCCACCTTTAACCCTTTAACCCTACGCCATATTATAGCCCCAATACTTCTTTCAAGCTCAAGAGGATTCTCAACCTTCTCCGCACCGCAAACCCTTCTAACCCTGACAGCGAAGCTTTCACCTGGACTTATGAAGTCTTCGAAGGGGGTCTCCCTGCATTTCTCCAAGATTTCCCCGTCTTCAGCCTTGCAGCTGAAGATTTCTATTCCGCAGAGGCGGCTGTAGGCGGCTCTAAGCTTGATGGCTTCCAAAGCCCTCTGGGAAGCCTCAAACCTTAGGAGGCATGGCAGTTCTCCGACCTCCCTGTAAGGTACGGATTCAGCTTTAAGGATGGCTCTAACCTCGGCTGCTGGAAGCGTTGGGTGCTCCCCAGATAGAACGGTGAAAAGCCTCATTTCCCAGCCGGTCTCCCGCTATAATGTTTTATATTGGAACTTTTAGATAGCTTATGCTATGTCTGGAAGGGGCTGAAGTTTGAAGCTTAAAACGTTTACACCCTTAATCTTCGGGGTTTCCTTAGGACTTTTAAGCCTGACCCTGTGGTATGGGCTGCTGGCCAGCTTCGTTCTGCCCAAAATGTATAGGCCCCTTCACCATTGGATGTACGGCGTAGCCATGATAGCCCTCGGAGCCTGGAGGCATAGGAAAAACTATGGGAGGTTTTCTATGGCCATGGGAGCCATCTTGCTCTGGGATGACTTCCACGACCTAATACAGACTCTATCCATCACGTTAGCCTTCTAAGCGTTTCAGCCAGAAGCCCTGCAACCGAAACCTTGCTGGTGAAGGTTGGAATCGTATCCGTGGAAACAACTTCTTCAACTCCTGAACCCAAGATTTTCCTGTAGGCTTCCTCGCTCATGAGGGCGTGAGTGCAGGCTGCGTAAACCCGTTTTGCGCCTGCCCCTTTAAGCGTCCTGGCAGCCATCATAACCGTTCCACCGCTGCTGATGATGTCGTCGAAAATCACGATTTCACGGTTTTCAGCCTCCCCCTGCTCAAGCACCATGGAAACCTCGCCTGTAACCCTGTCCCTCTGCTTGCTGAACCAGCCGTAGCCTCCACCCAGAATCTTGGAGGCTTCCTCAGCCATCCTAGCAGCCTTCCTATCCGGAGCAAAGGATGAGGCACCCTTAAAACCTAAATCGAGAAAGTGTCGGGCTAGAATCCCTATGGCTGAAAGGTTAACATGCTCCACCGCAACCCTGCCGAAAACTTCAGGGCTGTGCACATCAACCGTAACTATTCTCCTAACTTTAAGCGCCTTCAAAATCTTCAAGACCACTTCAGCGCTCACAGGCTCGTTGGACCTGAAAACTTTATCCTGCCTTGCATAGGCCATATATGGAATCACAACGGTGACCTCTGAAGCCTTAGAGCGGACGGCAGCGTCCACTAGGAGGAGGAGCTGAACCAGATGGGTGTCCTGTGGGGGATAGGTTGACTGCACTATAACGGCTTTCTCGTTTCTAACCTCCCCTGCAAGCCTGATATAGGATTCTCCGTCTGGAAACCTTTTGGTTTCAACCTCCACGAATCCGCAGTCAGCCAGCCGTGCAACTTCCCGTGCAAGCTCTGCCGAGGCAGGACCGCCAACGACAAGCATCAAACCGCCTCCAGCATGAAATCTGCGGTTGAAAAGAAAAGCTTTACTGGGAGCCCCCCTGGAAAAGGGCTGATTAAATTAAAGTTCAGCCATTGTGAAAAAAATACTTGTGAGGCTGCAGTCTTTGTGGAGGATAATGCGTCCTGACGCCTTAGATGTTCTGGGAGATGAAAGATGTCGTAGAAGTCTTAAACGGTATTTCGCCATCCTCGAAGGACGTAAACATGCTAAGTTTAGAATCGCCAGAAGAATCGAGGCAGACTTCAGCCCTGACACACCCCTAGAAGACCTTTGGAGCCTCCACGAAAAACTCTCCAACCAACACCGTAAACTAGAAGAAAAACTGGATGCCGGCGAAACCGACTTTGAGAGTCTTCCCCCTCCGAAGCTTTCATACTTAAGTTTGAAAGCTGAAATTGCAAGGCGCATCCTCAGGGAATGCCACCTATGTGAGAGGCGTTGCGGGGTTAACAGGCTTAAAGGCGAGAAGGGTTTCTGTCAGTGCGGTGTTCAGGCTGAGGTTTCAAGCTACTTCGCCCATCTTGGGGAAGAGCCTGAGCTTGTCCCTTCCGGAACCATTTTCACCATGGGATGCACCATCCGCTGCCTCCACTGCCAGAACTGGACAATATGTTTAGCAGGAGACACGCTTGTTCCACTTAGTGACGGGTCTTTAACAGAAATATCTGAACTCTTTGACAATGAAGTAAAAGGGAAAAACTTAAAGCTTATTAATGGAAGCTTATGTAGCTCCTCCAATTTAAGCCTGTTCACCATTGACCACAGAGGTAAAATTTTAACATGTAAAGGCAATGGATTATCCAAAAGAAAAAATAATATTCTCTTGAAAATAGTAACTAGGACTGGAAAAGAAATAAAAGCAACACCAAATCATGAATTGTATACCTGCGTTAATGGAATTATTACGCCTATTAGGGTAGGGACGTTAAAGGAAGGAGATTTCATAGCTACTGTTCGCCGCATTCCAGAGGTAAATCATATTCCCAAAATAGTTTGGAAAGTAGAGAGCAAAAATAAAAGTCATTGCATAAAAATCACAAAAACATTATTACCTGATCTGTGCAGATTTTACGGATATCTAGTTGGTGATGGGCATGTATACGAGAGAAAGAACAAGGGAATCTATGAAATCGTTTTTACGAACGCTGATCAAAAACTACTTGAAGACTACTGCAAATGTTTTTTAAATGTTTTCAATTTAAAGCCTAAAATTGTAGAGGGAGCTACCTATAAAAGAGCAGTAATTCATTCTAAAAAAATCTACAATGTTTTAAATCAATACAGCCCCCAACTGTTAGAACGATCAGGAAGGAAAGAAGTCCCAAACGTTGTAATGCAGTGTAAGAATAGTTTAGTGGCGCATTTTTTGAAAGCACTTTTTGACTGTGATTCTACGGTTCACCTAACAAATAGGGAGGTAACTCTTTACTCGTCAAGTAAAAAATTACTGCAACAAATACATTTTCTCTTATTAAGATTTGGTATAACATCACAAATCCATATGGTTATTTGCAATAGAAAAGAACGTGTGGAAAGAAGTTATAAGCTGACAATTAGTGGTGAAAACCTATACCGTTACAGGCAGCATATTGGGTTTCTTTCCTCTGAAAAAATGAGGAGATTGGACTACCTTTTAAATATAGGAATAAAACCTCGACCCCATATAGACGTAATCCCGAATGTTAGCCCTTTACTAAAAATTATCAGGGAAAAACTACGCCTTACGCAACGTAACCTTAGAAAGGTTGTAAAAAGCTATAACTATTACGAATCTGGAGGCAATCCCCCAACATTAAGACTGAAACAAATAATTCTGATTTTTAAAAACAGACTTAACGAAATTAAGAGAACAGGTCAGCGGATTAGTGAAAAGTTTGATTATGATACATTCATTGAGGTTAGGAGAATTTTAAAAATTTCTCAGCAGAAAGTTGCAGGGTTATTAGGTGTTTCACGAAGTTTAATGAATTACTATAAGAACCGCAAGAAAGGAAGAAATTATAAAAAAATTTTAAAGAGGACCCAGTTAATTCTTAAAAAATTGTGTAAGCAAATATTAACCGATAACGTATTGAACGAATATTTAAGTAGGTTAGAAATGCTCGTAAATTCTGATATTCTTTGGGATAAAATTGTTAAAATAGAACATGTAAAAAACACAAATTTGTGGGTTTATGATCTAAAGATACCTAAATATCACCGATTCATTGCAAATACTTTTCTAGTCCATAATAGTCAATGGTTTGAGAAGGGAGAGAAATGCAGCCCCGAAGCCTTAGCTCAGATAGTTAGAGAGCTGAAAAGGCAGGGCTGCAGAAACGCGAATCTGGTAGGTGGAGAGCCGACGCCGTGGCTGGCAGCATGGCTTGAAACCTTCAACCTTTTAGACATAGACATCCCGGTGGTCTGGAACAGCAACTCCTACTATAGCGAGGAGGCTGCGAGAATGCTGGCAGACTTCGCAGACGTATACCTTTTAGACTTCAAATATGGAAGCAACGAGTGTGCGGAGCGTATCTCCTCAGCTCCAAAATACGTTGAAACAGCCAGAAGAAACCACCTGTACGCGGTGAAAAACGGCGAACTCATCATAAGGGTGCTGGTTCTCCCAGGACATCTGGAATGCTGCACTAAACCCATTCTCGAATGGATAGCTGAAAACCTTGGAACCTGGGTTAGAGTCAACCTCATGGACCAATACAGGCCTGAATGGAGGGCAGGCGAAATCCCGGAGTTGAGAAGAAGGCTTAAACCGGAAGAATTCGAGGAAGCCTTATCCTACGCAAAGCAGCTGGGCTTGACAAACTTGTGCTTCTAAACCCTTATTTTACGTAGGTCAGCCATTTATCGTATTTCGGCTTCCGGCCGTGGACTACCTCCTTGTATTCCTTTAGGAGTTTCATGGTTATGGGTCCAGGCTGTCCTCCGCCTACAGGCCTATCGTCTATTTCCCTTATCGGGGTTACTTCCGCCGCTGTGCCGGTGAAGAAGGCTTCGTCAGCCGTGTAGAGCATGGACCTGGTTAGGTCTTCCTCAGCCACCTTGTAGCCCATGTCATTAGCCAAAACCATCACGGTGTCCCGGGTTATGCCGAGAAGGATGCTGGCGTAGAGGGGAGGAGTGTAGAGCACTCCATCTTTAACTATGAAAATGTTTTCTCCCGAACCTTCAGAGACGAAGCCCCTATGGTCCAGCATTATCGCTTCGTCGTAGCCGGCTTTCACCGCCTCCATCTTGGCGAGAATGGAGGAAAGGTAGTGTCCTCCAGCCTTAGCGTTCATGGGTAAACTGTGGGGTGGAGGCCTGATGTAGGAGGAAACTTTAACCCTTATGCCTTTCTTCTGGCCTTCCTCTCCAAGGTAGGGCCCCCACGGCCAGGCTGCCATGGCCATTTCCACGGGGTTTTGAGCTTGAAGTCCCATTTCACCTGTCCCACGGAAGGCTATAGGACGGATGTAGCATTCCTTTAAGCCGTTAGCCTTCACGACTTCCACAGCCGCCATACATAATTCTTCAACCGTGTATGGAAGTTTCATCATGTAGATTTTAGCGGATTTTTCAAGCCTCTCCATGTGCTCCTTAAGCCTGAAGATGGCTGGTCCTCTACTAGTCTCATAGCATCTTATCCCCTCGAAAACGCTGCTTCCATAGTGGAGGGCGTGAGTTAAAACGTGGACTTTAGCTTCATCCCAGCCTACAAGCCTGCCGTTCACCCAAACATACTTGGTTTTAGCGAGACCCATAGAGCCTCCACTCTCCCCTAAACCAAACCTAAAATACACTGCAACAGAAATTTAAAAGTAATTCGGAGCCTCTACTCTCATGGAATAAGCCTTGGGATACCTCGCAGGCTTCCACAGCCAGGAAAAAACAGAAGCCGCACCCCTCCTAACCCAAACCCTAAAAGAACTGAAAAACCACGGTGAAAACTGGCATGTCTGGACATACCTTGACGGGGAAATCCTGGAAAATCCTTCCCCTGAAGAGCTGGAAGACGTTAAAGCTTCCACAGGGCTTCTCGGAGGCTTCCTCGAAGAGGCTTCAGACGGCTGCCCTCCCATGGAAATTGCCGCAGGAACCTTCCTAGCAGGTTCGGGAAGAATTTTCAAGCCGGAGGGGTGGAAGCAGCTTGCGGAAGGCTTAGCT
>Ga0180300_10000554_pt1 | contig 16583 bp, 14 predicted proteins | sample GuaBasSediGuay15_FD_121798 | JGI IMG/M metagenome (GOLD analysis project Ga0180300, IMG submission 121798) | Subseafloor sediment microbial communities from Guaymas Basin, Gulf of California, Mexico - Guay15, Core 4569-2, 21-24 cm | ecosystem: Environmental > Aquatic > Marine > Hydrothermal... | reverse complement strand
GCTGGATTTCCTGCAACTATGTTTAAACCTGATATATCTGCGTAAGATGAAATGATGTCTAAAAGTTTATTTATGGTTGCTTTGCCGGTTTTACTGTTGACATCAAAGTTTCTAGACCTTGAAGCAATTGTCATTATAATTTTAGTTTTGTTAGAAAAGTTTTCTGATGTTTCTAGGAGTTTTTTGAATTCCTCTACGCTGAGATTATATTGTGGCCATTCGAAGTCAAAAAACACGTAGCTTAGAAATTTCGAAATCGTTTCCCTTATCGTCATAACTGTTTTATTCCATCTTTCTTCACTTTTTTCTCCGAATTTAGACCTTTTTACTGCTAATCCTATCTGGAACTAAGTCACTTCCCAAAAAAGTCACCTCCAAAAACGCGTACAGACATAGATATGTATAGTTTGGAGAAAAGCAATAGTCCTTTAGCATCGCGGAAGTGGAACGAGATCCCTCATTTCACCTACCTCTTGGCTTGTTTATTTATCGTATTTCTTTTAAAGTTTTTGTTATGCTTTCATAACTAAATTTTGTCAAAGATATTTAAACTTCTATCCAGTTAGTTTTCTTATATTTCAAGACATTTTTACGAATTTTAGCTCATTGAAGATTTGTTTTTTGGATTATCTATATAGTTGCATTTAATTTTATTTTTAGGGGCTTTGTCAATCAATTTTGGTTTGTTTAATTTTGGATGTTTTGTTATACAGAGGGTTTTTTATTAAACATTGATATAAAAATTATATGATATTTTATTTAATTAGAAAAATGCTTATATAATTCCATGTTACTATGAATTAGTGGTGAGGGGAATGTCTAATGAACAGAAAGCAAAAGAAAAAATCAATCAAAAACTGTATATAGTAGCTTACTGGCTAGCTTCCAACAATCTTAGAGAAGCGGTAATATTTCTAAAAGAGTTTCTACGGGAAGACAAACTTGTTAAAGAAGTCTTAAGAAAAATTTTAAAAGATATGTGGTCCTTAGAGATAGAAATTACCGACGAAATGATAGAAAAACTGATTTCAGGAGCCTAAACAATAATTCACTTACATATTTATCAAAGTATTACGTTAAGATATACAAGCGAAAAATTAATGATTAAGTAAGACGAATAAAATAATGTGACAACGATAATTTAGCAGACTATAAATTTCGGATGTGTGGGGATTTGAGTACGTGGAATGACCTTTGGAAAAAAATTTGGAACGTATGGGTTGAAAGTAGAATTAGACCATGGGGAGGCAGTTCTGGGCTTATCATTCCATCCTCAATTAATGCTGTTCAAGGCCCCGTACTAATTCATAAAGAGAAAAGCACTCTTTTAGTTCTTTTCCTTAATGCTCCTTTAGGCGAATTTTTAGAATTTATTAAAGGAAAATTGGAAGAAGCTCTGGAGGATATGGGACCTATAGGTGAGGTTGTTGACGAAAGAGAAGAAAAAGCGTTAATTAATATATTGTTTGTTGCTAAAGCATTAAAGCAACGTTCATCCGATGATTTTAAAGACATTGTCGGAGATCCAGACGACATACGGGGCATTTTCTCAAGTATTTCCGAAGAAATTTTCGCCTACCTAGAATTACTATCTAGGAGCAAGAAAATTGTCGAAAGAGAATATCACTGGGAAAGATTGAAGGAAACTGTGAAATTTGCTATAAAATCTCTTGAAAATCTAATTAAGAAAGGAAGCAAACAAAAAACATTAAAAATAAGTTAATTATGAGCAGAATAAATTAAGTTTAATATTTTGGGTTACGATGTTTATTTTATTGCAGTTTGTCCTTTGGGAATTAAACCAATGTGTATCTCTTTATTTCCTCTTCAACTCTGTCTAGAGCACTTTTTAGTTCTGCGTATCTTTTAACGAAATCGTCGGAAGCTATTTTTCCTGCTTTGTAGTCTGCTTCTAATTTTTTCATTTCTTCTTCTATTGCTGTTCTTCTTTCTTCTAGCCTTCTGATTTTTTCTTCTAGTTTTTCTCCTGCTGGGTAGCCTACTGCTTCTAGTTCTGCAGGTGTTACCGTTGAAACTATTACTCCGTCTTCAATTCTACTGATTTTATGTGCGATAGTTGCGATTGCTAGGTCATGTGTTACTATTATTATTGTTTTTCCAAGTTCTCCGTTTAGTTGTTTGAATAGTTGTGCTACTTGTCTGCTTGTTTTTGTGTCTAGTTCTCCTGTTGGCTCGTCTGCTAGGATTATTGGTGGATCGTTTGCGAGTGCCGCTGCTATTGCTACACGTTGTTGTTCACCGCCGCTAAGTTCATCTGGTTTGTGATGTGCTCTATCTTCTAATCCAACTAGTGCAAGTAGTTCCATTGCTCTTTTATGTCTTTGAGATCTTGGAACTCCTGCTATTGCCATTGGTAACTCAACATTTTCCATTGCGGTTAGATTTGGAACTAGGTTGAAAAATTGGAAAACGAAACCGACTCTTTTCCTTCTATATTCAACTAACTGAGCGTCAGTTAATGTTGTTAAATCTATGCCATCCACAATTACTTTGCCAGCACTAGGTCTATCAACTCCACCTATAATGTTTAGAAGTGTTGTTTTCCCGCTTCCAGAAGGTCCTACTATTGCTCGAATTTCCCCCTCTTCCACTGTTAAATATAGTCCTCGAAGAGCTACAACTTCTACTTTTCCTGTTTTATAAATTTTTACAAGATCTTTACAAACAATACTCATTTCTTCTCCTCCTAATGGTGGATTCTTAAAACTTCAGCTATTCTCTTCTTAGTTAGATACCATGCTGGTACGAGAGATGCTGTTATTGATGCAATTAATCCTATAATTAACAGTATGTAGAGATCGAAAGGTATCACTAAGGATATTTTAAATGGTATTTCGAATCCTGGTAAGGGGAACATGAAGGTTTTTAGGAAGCCGTAAGCTATGGATAACCCCTCTACTATGCCGAGTGCAAAAGATATCACAACTATTAAGATAATTTCTCCTAAGAATATCTTTATTATTTGTTTCTTGTTTACTCCTCTTGCTACTAATAGTCCTACTTCTCTTTGCCTTTCTAGTGCTGCCATCATCATTATTAGCGATAACCCGGTTATAGCAATTATAAGCGCGAAGATAAACTCAATGTAGTAAAACTTCGGAAATACTGGTTGTAACGATTCATATAGGGTTTCGTGTACTCTTTCTTCAAAGGAAACTGCATTATAGATTTCATCGTATTCCGTTCTTAGCTTTTCAGCAATTGCGGTACTATTGGCATTGTCTGCTACATCAATCAAAAGTTGTATTGGTGTTATTTCTTGGGGATTGAAATAGTTTTGAGCACACTTAGAACTAATAATTATCACTTCGTTATAGTATAGGTCAGATATCCAGTACTGTAGTCCTGGGAGAACTTTCGCAATAGCTACAACTGTCAAATCCATTCTGATCTGCTTTTCCCCTACGTTCAATGTTATTCTTAAAATATCCCCCGGTTCGTATGTATATTCTTCATTTATGTACTGGCTTATTATGCAGCTGTTTTCGCCGTTCTTAAACAGCTTGTAAATCTCTTCAATGGAACTACCCTTTTGGTATTCTAAGTATTCTTTTCTTATGAAAGATACGTTGAAGTAATTTTCGTCAACTATGATAAGCCTTGCGTAGCTAATTGTTCCGCTTGCACCAGTCTCTCTAATCGTAGTTATTGCTTCCACTCCTTCAATACTGCTAATATTGTTAAGTAGTTGTGTTTCGTTTGTTGGATATGCTGAAGGTACTTTTATATCCGCGCCAACCTCTATTTCTAGTGTTCTAATTGTGAATTGCGTTGAGGACGCTGATGTGGTCACCATTATTATTCCGAAGGAAAGTGTCAACGCTATTAGAAACATTACTCTTGCCGTTCTTGTTGATTTTCTCATGAAGTTTTTGACAGCTACATCACTGAGTTCTCCGAGAAATGGCTTTACAATTGCTCTGAAGAACTTTTGAAGTTTTGAAGCGTAGTGTGTAATTATTCTACTCAAGCCATAAATGAAGAATAAGGGTCCAAGAGGGATTAAAATCATGTCAATAAAGTTTAGAAGTATTAAAAGCAAGATGACAAATATATTTCTGGTGTAGAAGTCTGTTTGCATCATTATTTTTAGTACTGATAATCCTAGTGCCATTTCAATAGTTTTAGCCGATCCAAGTAAGAAAAGTATCCATGTTAACCTTGGCTTCCATTTCTCCGCTTCTATTTCCTCTAAATATTCTTGTAAACATTTTTGTAGTTCCATATTTGCAACTCTTCTTGCTGGGATAAACGCAGCAAAGAGAGATATAATGACGCCGGCAATTACGCTGAAACCTATGTAAAATGGCAGAAGTTCAAAAAGTACCTCTTTTGGGATCAGAGTCTCTGCAAATTTCTCTGCCAGAATTTTTATGAAATATATGCTGCTTAAATAGCCGATAAGAACCCCAACTATCCCTCCGAGAACCCCAACTATGACGGTCTCCAGTACTATTGATGTGAATATTTGTTTGTTGGTTGCTCCTCTAACTTTTAGTAGACCGATTTCCCTTCTTCTTTCATTTACCGATATCCAGTTTGCAGTTAAAGCAAAGAACCAAGCCAAAAACAGAACAGGCAAGCTACTTAAGCCAAAACTATATTTTAAGCTTTCCATTTGAAACCTATAACGGTAAGTTGCGTATCTTAAATTATTTGAAGTATAATAGTAGTATCCGTAGTAACTGCATATGTTTCCTATTTTAATTTCTAATCTATCTAAGTTTTTTAGAGTTTCATCTATATCCCAAGGGTTCAAGACGATATCACGATCAACAAAAACCCAATACCTTATGTTTATTAACTCTTCTTCTTGAGCTTTAAACTCGGATTGTATCATAAGAGATTTTGGCACGATAATAGGCTCGGGTTCAACATAATAATATTCTTTTGCCAAGCCCAACTTATTGGCAAATTCTATGGAAGTCACAATGTAACCGGTAGCTCCAAACCGAATTCGGTCATATGTTGGTTGCTCTATTATTTCTTTTAACTTACCTTCGATATTTATGGTGGCGCAAACAGTTGCATTTATTTTTTTAATTTCTCTGGTTGTTTCTCTCCATTCCATGTGAGAAAATGTTATTCTATCTCCTGGTTTTACTTTAAGAATTTCAGCTAGTTCACTTGTTATTGCTATATTGTTCCCGGTAAGGTTTAGAGTTCCTTCCAACGCTACTATTTCTCCGATGGACATATTTTCTCTGAAACCGTAGGTAACTATCATTTCTCCATAAGTCGTGATTCCCGTTGTTTCATTGTATTTTGGCCATATGAGCTCTCCATCCTTTGTTATGTTATAACCCCATAGGTACCCTGAGATGTAGGGTTCTACTATCTTTATTTCTTCCAGTTCTTCTAGTTGTTGTAGGACCTTTTCATATTCGGATATTTCTTTATGCGCTATAGTAATTTCTAAATCAACTTTTACTTCCTTTAATGCTTCTATTAAAAGTGCATGTCCCATGTAATCTGCGGTTAAAAATACACCTACCACTAAGGTTATTGCCAAAACGATTCCTATACTTATTGTTAATGATCTTCTAGGATTTCTAACTATTGAACGTAAAACTATTCCAAGTATGCCCAACTTTATTCAATCCCCAAAGTCGCTCAACCTGAATAAACTTGAGATATAAGATTTAGGTTAGCTTGGAACTTGAGACATATAATTCTAACATTTAGAACACTATGTTCTAACTTTAATACATCCCCCGGTTTAACATAATATTTGTTAGTTAAATAAATTATAACGGTCGGTACATGACCTATCAACTTCTATATTGCTACTAAGATAGATTCGAAGACCTGTTCTTGTTAGATTTAATATATAATTTCTTGATTATTAAAGATAATTAGTCTATTGGCACTTTTTCTCCTTTTACTTTCTTTCTAAATTTTATTGTAAGAATTCCTGCGTCCATTTTGGCTTTACCAGAATTTGGTTCAATGGTTATAGGCATTGAAATTCTCCATTTTATTACGATTTTCCCGTTCTCAAGATATCTTCTCCAATAATGTTTTTCAAATTCATCTACAGCTGGCTTTTCTGCTTTCACGTATATTTCCTCTTTATCTGCTCTTATTTCAATATGTTCCTTTTTAAATCCAGGCAGAACTACCTTTATAGTAACTGTGTCATCCTCCTCGTCTATCCATACATCTTTTTCCGTAAAATAGGGAGGAAATAAAGTCTTCACACCTAGAAATACGTCAATTAACGGTTTAAATGGACCTATTCGAAAAACACCTCTATCAAAGTACATTTGATTCCCCCTATTCAACTTTTATTTTCACCATTCTTTTTCTTTTCTCCTCGATAGATCTTTCAGTTTCGCTTATTGATGATATTATTTTATGTAATCTTCTCTCTAGCATTTCCCTAGCATATTGTAGCTTTCTTAATTGTTCACTTGGATCTAAAAGCCTTATTTTCCTTATGGCTACATCTAGGGTTTCAAATGTTTTATCCAACATTTTTTCAATGAATCTTTTAGCGTATCTTGGTGCAAATTCCTCTAAGAATTTATAGTTAGCCATTTGGACAAATCTATCTAAAAACTCTGCTTCTTTATCGAAGTTCTCAGCGATTTCTCTTAATATTTCGATTCCTTTATCAGTTAGCGCATATAGCTTCCTGTTTCCTCTTATTACTCCTTTTATGTATCCTTTTTCTTCCAGTCGGGAAAGAGATGGATAAAGGGTGCCGCTTCTTGGTGTCCACACGTTTTCAAATTTTTCTTCAAGTTCTTTCATTATATCGTAGCCGTGTTTTGGTTTTTCAAGTAGACTTAAGAGTATTAGAAACTCTACAGGGCTTATTTGATATTTTAAGTCTCTGAGAAAGCCTCTTCCACGCCATATAAACATTTTAAGTACCCTTGTTATTTCTACTTGTTAACTCAACATATAGAAATATAAAAATATCGATGTGGGTCGTGAAGCATTTAGTTGTTTTGTGATAAATAGACGGGTTTTTTAAGAATTTGAGGATGTTTCTGCTTTATTTTCTGAATCTTAAGATGTAAAATATAGATCTATATTCTTACTAAATTTGTTATAGGTTATAGCAAATAGGATGCAGCAAAATATAAATAGGATAAATGGTTGATGCCGTCTATTCATAAGTCGTCTGGTTAATGCAAATTATGGTTGGTGTGGCAGTTTGACTACATTAACCTTTGTTGAGGGTATTAAATTACTCTTAAAAAAACGAGGGATTAAGGTATCCGTTTGTTTCAACAGTTATCTTTATTATATTTTATTATTCTGTACTTTTAAGTTTAGGATTGCCTTCGTCGACTCCAGTTTATTTAGGAGAACTAAATATCTACGTCTTTTCATTTTTATTATTAGTAACATTTTCTGTCTACTTGTTATTGATTACGCTGCTCATGGCAATTACTGTTTCTCGAACTAAACTTTTAGCTGGGAAAACTGATTTAAAATTACTATTTTTTTAAACATACTATCCTTCGTTTCAGCTATGTTCATTCCACCTTCCGTGTTTTTAGTGATTTACTTTGTTCCTTTCGTGTTTTGGACAATCTTCTCCTCGCTTTTTATGGTAATGCTCCTATGGGAAACTTCAGAGCGTATCAATAATGTTGTTAAAAACGTAGCGAGAAATTAAAACTAGGACTATTTGCGCTATTTTCTTATTATTGATCTTGGTTTATTTGGCATGTTATACGGTTCACTGAAGAATTTGAGCGTCATGTTCGAAAGCACTATGATCCTTTTGTTTTTCCCATTGTTTATTGTGTTACTTCCAATTTTTGCAGTTGTTACAATACTACGTGGAAAAGATTTGAAGCAAGTTATGTTGTTTGGGTTTTTAGTATTTACTGTGGTTAGCTATTATTTTGCTAAAGTTAACAGTTTAATACCATTTGGCAAAGCAGGAGAAATAGACCTCGTTAATGTTGTTGTTCAAGTGTTTCTTGTTGTTTATGGTCTGGGATCGTTAGCGTATAGAGGTGAAAAAATTTCAACCGCTTTGAGGCTGCCTTTTGAGATTGTTTTGGTTCCACTACTGTGGTTTAAAGTTTCTTCCTTGATAGTTCTAATTGCTGTTAGTGAGATATCAATTATGGGCTATTCTCCTATAGTTGGAGAACAGTTATCTACTATGTTTAGTTTAATTGTGGTAGGTACGATATACAGCATTTATCAATTGATTAAAAAATAGAATTAATTTGTTGTTGGAGGAAATCGTATATTATGTTATGTGACCCAACCCTTTGGTTTGCTGTAGAAGTACAAATTCCTCAAAGGTTAATTTTTGTTTTCTTTTGAGTTTTTCTTCTATCTCCGCTAATTTTCTTTGTATTAATTCTTGTTCTTTCTTCTTTCTTTCAAGCACTTCTCTAGCTTTCTCCTCAATTTTTGCTTCTTGCAGTTTTGTTATGGTTTCTCCTAGTTGAGCTGAGATTTTATCGAGTTCCTCTTGGAGGCTTTTTATTCTTGTCATGAGTTCTATGTAGTTGTTGTGGTATGCGTTTGCTTCCTGTCTGAGTTCATCTCTTTGCTTTCCGAGTTCAAGTATTTTTAACCTGTATGTTTGGCTTTCTGCTTTTTTCTGAATGAGATTTTGTTGAATCTCTTTTACTTGTGCTCGGAGTTCTCTTATTTCCTGTTTTATTTTGTTTATTTTCTGTTTTATTTTTTGGTTTTCCTCGTAGTCGACGAGTTTTGCACTTATTTGCGCTATTTCTTCAACTAGTCTGTTTTCCTCTTCCAAAGGTAGTGGTTCTGTTTGTATTCGCCACTCCAGTTTTTCTCGAAGACTAAGGAGTTTCTTAGGGTTGAAGTCCAGTTTTTTCATGGATTGTGATAACTCTTTTATTTTTTCCATTTTCTCTTCGATTTGAGCATTTAATTCAGCTTTTATTTGTTTTAGAAGGTTTATTTCTTCGTTTACTGCTTTTCTTTTTTCCCTTTCTTCTTTTATTTTCTCTGCTATCTCTTTGACCTTACTGTTTATTTGATCTCGCTTTTCTCTGTATTCTCTTGCCCTCTCCCTTAGTTTTTTTAATTCTTCTATTATTAGAAATCGTTTTTCTCTGAGGGATGTCACTTGGGATCGTAGTAGCTGTAATCTACTTGCTGTCAAGCTGCCTCAACCTCAGAAAATTGTCTTGGACGCAGATCATTAATATAACATCTCGATGTATGTGTCTCCAAACCCTATGACGCGCTCATGTCGCTAAACTTGTTCTTGCTCACATTATGCTACTTTATTTTTAAGGTTTTTGTATTGTGATAAAGGTTACAATTTATAATTTTAATTTAAAATGTGTACATTGCTAATTTTCATGTAAGGAGCACCACTACTTATGGGGTTCCCCTTCTCCAAACCGGGTTTGAATGTAATGTTTCTTCCTATGCCCTCAATTCCCTGCAAGACTCTCTTAACCTTACCTGCTATCTTTATTTCTTTAACAGGAACTTTTATTTCACCTTGTTCTATAAGGTAGGCTATTTCAGGTTCAATAATTATATCGTCTCCCCTTAACTCCGCTTTAACTAAGCCTTCAAGGTAAAAACCGATTTTTATATCTTCTATCATTTCTTTAAACTTCCAGTCCGAAGGTTTTGCATAAATGTTGCTCATTAGGCTTCTTGGAACATAAGTTAGTCCCCTAGCGCTCCCATTTGGCTCCTCGTTTGCTATTGCTGCTGTCCACCGTGTATGAAATAAATTTACTACGATACCATTTTCAACCAAAGTTTTTCTTTCTCCAATTACTCCTTCATCATCAACAACGTATGACCCGTAGCCTCCCAACATTCTTGGATTGTCAACTACAGTCAGTTCTTCAGATCCTATTTTTGACCCTATAAACATGTGTATGTTAGTTTTTGTCTCTATTAAACGGTCTGCTTCGAGCATGTGTCCAATTGCTTCATGGATTAATGCTCCAGCTGATTCTCCATCTAGTATGACTGGTAGTTTTCTTCCCCTCCACATTGGGTTCAACAGTCGTGCTTGTGTAAGCATTTTTGCTCTCTCAGCTATTTTTACTGCTTCCTCCTTAATTTTTTCTCCTAAAATTAATTCGTATCCTCCTGTTCCTCCTTCAATTATGCTTGCTGTTGAGAGTTTTCCGTAAGGGCCTTTAGCAACTGTATATAGAACTAGGTCTGTTAACGGTTTTTCTTCGGTGACGTTTGTTCCTTCACATGTTATTATTTGCTTCTTTATTTTTCTATATGTTATTATTGCTTCGCACCAACTGTATCTTGGCCCTAAAGTATCTATTTGCAATGCTTTCAGCTTTAAGAGGAAATCTGTAAGATCCTCTTCACCGACGTTTTCTGGTGTAATTCTCTCAGGATGTTTATAGGTTCCTTTTACTTGTTTTGTTGGCGCTAACTGAATCGGGATTTCCCATTTTTTCTCTAAGGGGATTGTTGCTGTTTTTGATATTTTATATGCTTTTTCAGCTGCTTTCTTAAGGCTTTCTCTATCCAGCTTGTTCGTTGTCGCTATTCCCCACCCTTCGCGGCTTAAAACTCTTATAACAGCGTATTTCGTTGAATTTTGGTGTGTTTCAACAGATCTGCTTCTCAGTGCAACTTCGCTTTGCCGCTCAGATACTAAAATTAGATCTGCGTAAATTACTTTACTAAGAAGAGATGGCGGAAAAGTTTTTTCTAAATTTCCAGACATATCAATATTACAATAATATTGTTCGCATTTTAAATTTATTCTTTAAGTAATGATTGTGCGATTAAAAACACTACAACATTGACCAATAGTATAGGTACCCATACGGATGGTTGAAGCTTTATAAGCATTGCTGGCGTGCAAATAAAGACAATTATTGAAATGCCGTAGAGAACATACGGGAAGAGGTACGCTTTACTACGCTCTTTTCCTTCCTCGCTTTTTTCTACCTTTTTTTCAGCCAAAGAGTTCACCTCTCCTTTCGACAAATGAAAATGCTGCACAGCAAAGTTTTATTAAACTTCTTTAGATACAAGTTGCGATAACAATTTTAAAATTAACGCTTAACATTTAGAGGAAGTAAGTTTCATTTATTTCAACTGGTGTTAGCATTGAAGATTTTTGTTTTAGGTTCATGCACCGCTAAGAAAAAGTTTAAACGCTTAGATATTACTTGCGAAGTTATCGATAAGTTTGGTAGAGAGAAATTAATTGAACGAGAAGATCTTAAGGACATGGTTTTACCTGCTAGAGACATGTACTTGGGCGGTCAACATCTATACACTATTAAAGCTGTGGACATTTTACGTTCAATTCCAAGCATTGAGTGCGTTGATTTTTACATTCTTTCCGCCGGATTCGGCCTTTTAGAAGAACAAACTTTAATTCCACCCTATGAATGTACCTTTGGTATTATGAGTAAAGAGGAGATTAGACATAGAAGCAAGAGACTTAGAATAGAAGAAAAACTGCTTAAAATACTTGAGAGGGAAAATTATGATATAGCCTTTTTTCTACTTGGAGTGAAATATTTAATTGCAATTGAAGAAGCATTAAAAAGCTTTCCGACCAATACGTTTTACTACTTTTATGTTTCTAGAGGAGGAAGCAGGATCATTCCTCGAAAAGAAAACTTTAGTCTCATTTTTATTGATAAGTTTAAAGCAAGGAAATATCATGTTTCTCGTTTTGAAATTAAAGGATTCCTTTTTTATAATTTAGCAAGAAAATTACTGGGACAACACGATAAAATTAAAGAAATACTGAAAAAACCTTCAAACGTCATGAGGCTCTATTTAACGAACTAGTTGCGATTATTGCTTAAAACAGCAAACCAGACTATTAGAAGTTGAAAGATTAAAAATAAAAGATGAAAAGGTGTTTATTCTGCACTCATCATCATTGTAACTTCTTCTGCAGTAAAGTATGCAATTATACCTGTTGGGATCACTGCAGATGTCACTAGTGCTGCGGCTACTTTAGCTAGTAAAGCTGCTGATATGAATGATGTTACTACGCCGTAGAGACCTGCAATTAGAATTATGAGAAGTGAAAGTTTCTCTTTCTTTCCCCATTGTATCGAACGTACCTTATAGAATACGTATCTCCGTATAAAGAGGCTTAGACCTGCCTCTGCTAAAGTGAAACCTATAACTGCTGTGACTAGCATTACAAGCAGGGTTAGGGGCGCAGATAATCCATATGCAATAGCAGCTGCTCCAGAACCAGTTATGGCGCCGATTATAGCTAAAGCTATAGTCATCTTTATGGTGTTTTTCGGAGGAGGTATTTCTTCCTTTTTCTTTTTACGTTTAAGTTTTCTGAGTTTTAATAAATACTTGAGATATTTCCATGAGAATTTATTCCTAGCGCTTTCAAACCCTTTTGTTGCCTCTTCACCTGGCACAAGGCTTGGAGCAGCAACTTGTCCCACGGAAGTAGTCACTGTGGATACACCGCTAACGCCCGCGGCTGTGGCTACAGCTGCAGTTGCGGAAATAATTCCCGAGATAGCCCCAGATGTTGATGTTGCTACAGTCGTTGCAGTTATTTCAGGGAACGTTTCGTTTTCAGTAGGTTGTTCTGGGGCTGTTTCGTTTTCACTTGGTTGCTCTGCCACTTCTGTTTCCCAGTAGGTAAAACTGCTATTTGTTATCCAAAGTGTTTCCGTTAAGTTATAATACTCTATTAAACTATTATTCACGTAGTAGTAATGTTCATAAAAGCAGTTTTCTTCCAGAAGAATCCCTGTTTTCTTACCGTATTTCCCTTTAACGTTCATGAGCGACATATATGTGTAATTTGTGTTATCTGATGTGTATGACTCTGTCTTGTTCATTTCCACTGTAATGAAAATTATATCTACAGGTTTATCTCCTATATATTCTCTAGATATCTCTTTGAAGTACACTACTGCATCTTTGTTTGTCTCGTTAAGTTGTTTTAAAATGTTTTCGATTAAACTCCAGTTTATTGGTAATATGCACGGGAACTTTGATGATATGTATGGGGGTTCCTCTGTCATTATTGTTTCGTTTAGGAATTTTGTGAAATCAGTTAGATTGTAAGTGTATACCTCTGCCTCTGTATAGTTATATGTATCTGTTTTATTTTGCCATTGGTACTGATACGTGGTTTCTCCAAAAACTGAACGGTTTAAATATATCGTATTTCCCGTAACGTTTAGAAATATTATCGTCATATTTGAAATGTCCGTTTCACGTCCTGTTTCCCCTTCTGACTCCCATGCTGAAACAGTTTCACGGTGTAACGTCCATGTGGCTCCTTCTTCAACTCCAAATGTCAATGTTTCTTGCGCAGAGGTTGGTAGTATGAACAACAGAAGCATTAATGTTATAGAAATAGCAAACCAAATTTTAACGGTGTTGTTCTTATGTGTACTCAACGATTTGCACCCTCTTGGTTTAGTGCAACTTGGATTTATTGTCTCGATATATTTTATTGGGGGTTTAAAAATGTAGTGGTTTACCTTACTACTATACTTTAAAGCATATATGTCAAGGCTATCCTACTTAAATAAACCGTGAAAAGGAGGCTTTAAATCATCGACTTTTCTACGAGACAGTTTTTACCTTATATCTTTAATAAGCTGCCCTTCTTTCATATATGTTATCTCGGAAAGGTAACTTTAGAATGTTTTAGGAGTATTGGTGGCCTCTGCAGTGGCGCAGCTTCCTCTTGCCCTTTTCTCGATTTTATGGTTAATTTTCCTGCGTTTAGTTTACAATAGGAATTAAGGTAGGTATATCGCTTACTACGAGAAAAATGCTCCTAATGCCGCTTTTAATACGGTACATAGGAGCAATATTGTTACTATATTTTCCTAAGAAACCATTGTGTTGAAATTTTAGCTTTTTACATAAGAGACAAGTGTTAAATTATTAGTGTTTAATGTTAAATTTTCAGTTTGCTGTTTTAGAGCCTAATTACAATTTTGCAGAGAAAAATTAAAATAAGTAGCAATTTAAAGCATCTACTTACATGGTATATCTCTAATAGTTAACTATGGAGGGAGCATTGTGCAATACCTTGGGAAAATAATTTTACTTGTTTGCGATGGCATGGCCGATAGACAGGTTAAGGAACTTGGTGATAAAACTCCTTTGGAGTATGCTGAGACTCCAAATATGGATGAACTTGCTAGTAAGGGAGTTACAGGTTTGATGGATCCTATTGCACCTGGCGTTCCTCCGAGTAGTGATACTTCTCATTTAGCTATTTTTGGTTATGATCCTGAAAAAGAATATCCGGGTAGAGGTTTGTTTGAAGCTGCAGGATATGGCTATAAAATTTCAGATGATGAAGTCGCATTTAGATGTAATTTTTCTACCGTTAGGAAGAGGAATGATGAACTTATTGTTGTTGATAGGCGTGCTGGTAGGATCAGCGGTATTGAGGCAGAAGCTTTGGCTAAGGAGATCCAGAAAATAGGTGAGATTGATGGGGTTAAAGTGAGGTTTGTCCATACGTTGGAGCATAGGGGATTTTTAATATTGAAGGGTGAAGGTTTAAGTGCAAATATTACTGATTCTGATCCTCATGAGGTTGGTGCTCCCGTTCTCGAGTCTGTTCCTCTTGAGTCAGCTGTTGATTTCGAGGCCGCTCAAAAAACTGCTCAAATAGTTAACAAATTTGTTTTACAGACTTTTAGTGTTTTGAATACGCATCCCATTAATGTGGAAAGGATAAAACGTGGTAAGCTACCAGCTAATATCGTGTTGCCAAGAGGGGCTGGTAAAAGAATTAAACTTGAGAATTTTGAGGATAGATGGGGCATGAAGCCTGCTTGTGTCGCTGCTGGACCTTTATATCGTGGTGTGGCCTTTGAATTAGGTTTTAAGTTAATCGATGTTGAAGGTGCTACTGGTTTACCGAATACCAATATTAAGGGGAAATTTGAAGCTGCTGTTAATGCTTTGGAAAACTACGATTTTGTTTTTGTTCATATTAAGGGTACAGATAATTTATCTCATAGTAAAGACGCTAAAGGTAAAGCTGAAATGATTAGTAGAATAGATAATGCGCTGCCAATAATAATGGATGTAGTAAAGGAAGGAGTTACTTTCGTACTCACAGCTGATCATACAACACCATGTAGTATAGGTATTCATAGTGGAGACCCCGTGCCATTGCTAATTGTAGGACCTAACGTTCGTAGAGATCTTGTGAAAAACTTTGATGAGATCAGCGTAGTAAGAGGAGGGTTGCATAGAATAAGAGGGAAAGAGTTAATGAACATCTTGTTAGATGTGACACATAGAGCCCCCGAGTACGGTCTTAGACCAAGTCCAAAACGTGTAAGATATTTGCCAAAAACATGGAATGCACTAAAACTTAATAAATAAGATGAACATGATGAATTACTACGTTTGGATTATTCTAAGGATAATTCCTTCTCTAAGCCTTCTTCAGGATATTTAAAAAGAATTACGTATTCTGGTGGAAAAGAAGCATAAATTTTATCTCCATCTTTATACATTTTTTCGGCTTCTGTTAACGTGAATACTTCTATTCCATTTTCTAGTTTCACCTTATAATAAATGTAGCTTCCAGTGTAAAATTTCTCAACAATTTTACCTTCTATGACATTTTTTTCATTTTCGTTCATCGTTTGAGACAATTTAATGAATTCCGGTCTTATAGCAAGCACTACACGTTCTCTTACAAGTCTTCCTCTTACCTTAGTTCTTATCCTAACACCGCCAGATACTTCTACCACACATCCTCCTCCGGAAGACTCTCTTACCATGCCTTCCATGAAATTCATTTTTCCAAGAAAATGAGCTGTAAATATTGTTCGCGGCCCCAAGTATAATTCCACTGGAGATCCTACTTCAATTATCTTTCCATGTTTCATTATTGCTATGCGATCGCTAATTGACATAGCTTCTTCCTGATCATGTGTAACATGTATAGCTGTTACTCCAAGCTCTTTTACCAGTCTCCGTAACTCATATCGTAGCTCTAGTCTTACTCGCGAGTCTAATGCTGATAGAGGTTCATCGAGAAGAAATAGATTTGTTTCCGATGCTATTGCCCTAGCTAAGCTAACTTTTTGCTGCGCTCCTCTACTAAGCTCATCTGGAAAAGCTGTAGACCTTAATGTTAGTTTTAACATTGAAACTATTTCTTCTACTATTTTCACCCTTCTTTCTCTTTCTATTCCTTTAACTCTAGGAGCATACCCTATGTTTTCCTCTACATTCATGTGAGGAAATAGGAGTATGTTTTGAAATACCATGGCGATGCGTCTCTCTTCTATTGGAACATCATTGATAAGTTTTCCACCAACGTAAACTTCTCCCTCATCTGGTTTAACGATGCCTGCTATAATTTTTAGCAGGGTGCTTTTTCCACATCCTGAGGGCCCTAAAATTGTAAAGTATTCTCCGTCTTTAATTTCTAAATTAACTTTGTCGGCAGCAATAATTTTACCTTTTCCGTATCTCTTCGATATGTTAACAAGTTTAACGTCGGGCATATTTTCCCCCTACTCTACTATTAGTTCTTCAGCTAATCCTGCTCTAGGATATGAGTAAACAATTGTTTTCGTGGGCTCAAAGTTTACGGTTATGCGGTCTCCAAGTTC
>Ga0180300_10000553_pt1 | contig 16588 bp, 23 predicted proteins | sample GuaBasSediGuay15_FD_121798 | JGI IMG/M metagenome (GOLD analysis project Ga0180300, IMG submission 121798) | Subseafloor sediment microbial communities from Guaymas Basin, Gulf of California, Mexico - Guay15, Core 4569-2, 21-24 cm | ecosystem: Environmental > Aquatic > Marine > Hydrothermal... | reverse complement strand
GGACCTAAAAAAACCTTCTTATTTGGATATGCTCAAAGTAAAGGAGGTTTTGGAAGGTAGCGGCCTCAGGTGTGTGATTTGTCAAACAGAGTTTGGGAGGATAGGTCCTTAGCTGTGATTGGAGATGCTGCGTGTACTGGCTGATACTTTCCCTTTTGTTGAGCCGGATACACAATATTCAGCAAGAAAAGCGGTAAAAGTTGCTGAAAAATTCACTAATAGTGACGTCTCTAACAAGGATATCATCATCTCTTTTGACGTGAATGGTACTTTTAATAGGAGGACCATCCGCAGGAGCTGCTATTGCTGTTGCGACTGTTGCAGCGATAGAAGGGAAGAACGTAAGCAAAGATGCTGTTATTACTGGAACCATAGAAGAAGGAGGGTATATAGGAGAGGTAGGGGGTGTGTTTGAAAAGCCAAAGATATTTTGGTTCACATTCGTAAGTGTTTGGGCCTTAAAGAATATAAGAAAGGGAAGATGGAAGTAGAGGAAGTATCAACCATTGACGACGCGGTAGCGTATAGGATCCGATGATTTATTTTATATCTCGCACTACATGCGCGGAGAATGCCCTTATGCCATCAAGTCAATATTTGTTCAAGAGATCGTTTACGCTAAACCAGAGACAACAACCCTATCGCACCGGTAGGGCAGTGGTCAACGCAAGCTCTGCAAAACTCTGGTGGTTCAAATGCTCTCTTACACTTCTTCGCATCTACTAACCTCGCTTTTCCTTCTTCTACTCTCAAAACCAACTTATCTTCGTATCTCCCTCCTTTGCCGTATATCACTTCCTCGTTCATCCTGTTCTCATCGCACACGACAACACAGATTCCACAGCCTATGCATTTCTCATCTTCTATTATCAACCCCGCAAGTTCTTCTTCCATATTTACTTAAAATTTTCCGTTAACTTTATATACTATCATTTTATTTTTAATAATTGATGACGAAAAGAAAAGTTAAGAAGCAAGGTTTGAGAGGATTGGGCACTGTGCTTCACATCCTGGATGATAAATTGATTGTAAAGGGGGGTAGGGTAAACGTTGAGCGTATAATAAATTCTGTGGTTATAACAAAGGAGAAAAGGAGAATTGGGAAAGTTTATGATATCTTTGGACCTGTAAACCAGCCTTATATTGGTATAAAGGCATTTGAGGGTGTAAAAGAAGAGGAGATAAAAAGGCTTGCAGATAAAGAAATATTCGTTCTCTGAGGTGTAAAAGCGAGAGAAGAAAAGAAGAAGAAAGATGTATGAAAACGTAGAGGATAAGAAAGAAAGCATTAGAAGGATAAGGAAAGAGAAAATATCAGGGTCGGATAGGGAACGTTTATACAGACTGAGTGAGCATCAAAAAAGAAAAAAGGTAAGCACAGCAATTGCAAGACAGCGTTTAGTTGCGCAAACGGAAATAGATAGATTGTCCTCGTTGCTTTCCATACCAGAGAAAACGAGGGAAGGCAGCATGAAAATATACCGTGAAGCATGGGAGAATGATTTGATTCATGGACGTTCAATCGAGAAGATACTAGCGGCGTCTATGTACATGGCGTGTCGTAAACATAATGTGCCAAGAACGCTTGACGAGATAGAAGATGCGACAAGGGTAGGAAGAAAGGATATAATAAAGACATGCAAGTTATTGGCAAACCGGCTGGGGATGAGGCTTGCTCCAACGTCGCCTCTGGAATATGTAAGCAGATTTTGCGCTAAATTGAATTTGAAGAAGCATGTTGAGGAACGTGCAAGGGAGATAGTGCAGAAGGCGTTAGAAAAGGATATAACCAGTGGGAGAGGTCCTACGGGCATAGCCGCATCGGCAATTTACATCGCGGCAATCTTGTGCGACACAAGGAAGACACAAAAAGAGGTTGCTGAGGCTACTGGCGTCACTGAAGTGACTCTACGTGTAAGATATAAAGAGATAGCGAGGGAATTAGGTATAAAAGTAGAGTAGATGGAGAAATTTGAGGTAATACCTGCGATAGATCTTCGAGATGGCAGATGTGTTCAACTGAGACAGGGTAAAAAAGAAGCGGTGATATTTTCTTCAGCCGAGAATCCCATAGAAATAGCGAGGAAATGGGTTATGCTCGGTGCGACCCGGTTACACATAATTGATTTGGACGGTGCGTTTCAGGAGGAGAAGAACAACTTCGAGTTGATTAAAGACATTGCAGAATCGAACTGGGTAAAGGGAGAAGCAAAGCTTCAGGTGGGTGGCGGAATCAGGTCTTACGAAACTGCGGTTATGCTTCTTGAGTTAGGCGTGGATAGGATAATATTTGGGACTGCTGTACTAAAGTCTCCACATCTTATCGAAAGGATAGCGAGTGAGTTCTCTTCTGAAAGGGTAATGGTCGCACTGGATGTGAGAAAAGGGAAAGTCGCAATCGATGGATGGAGGGAAACAACGAGGTTGGTGGCAAAGGACGCAGCGAAGGAAGCAGAGAGAACAGGTGCTGGTAGTTTGCTGTTCACAAACATAGACGTTGAAGGTTTGATGAAGGGCATAGAGCCTGGAATAATAGAGGAGTTCGTGAGTTCTGTGAGCATTCCGGTAGTAATATCAGGAGGAGTAAGTAGTGTGGAAGATGTGATGCGGGTAAGAGAAGCGGGGGCATGCGGAGTGGTGATAGGTAGCGCATTGTATAAGGGGAAAATAGATTTTAAGGAAGTGATGGAGAGTAGCAGATAGCTATTGCGGCATCGTCAAATCCCCTGAAATCTATCAGCTCATCAACATCTAATGCTTCTTCACCTTTACGAATCCGAGGAGGTCTTTTAGCGGGTCGTATCCCATTGGCTTAACCAAACCAAAGACAATTATTTTGCGTGCTTTCCAATTTTCTACTTTTCAATTCTGTTCTGAAAGAAGGCACTGCCGGTCACTTAAAAAGAGCAAGGAATTTGTAAAGCTCTTGGGGATCTGCATTGGCTACAACAATATCGCCCTCAGAAACAGCCTCTTGTGGATCGAGCTTCCCTAAGACCACCTTCTTCCACACCAATGATTCCGCGGTGACGGCAGAACTTCTAAAATACCACGGCGAACATGCATGGTATAGTCTGCGGGCTCTGTGGTGTTAGTCATGTTGGTTAAGCAGAGCCCGGCGACGATATCCTTGTCCAATGATTTAGAGGAGTTGAGACTAACAGCCATGATTCCGAATAATGTGTCCATGGGCATGTAAACAACAAGGTTTATTTTTTCACGCCAGAAAGAAGCAAAGAGAAAAGATTTTGAATACAATTTTCAGAATGTACTCAACAAAAGGGTAGAAAGCGCCGCCGACAGGACTCGAACCTGTGACAAGCCGGTTAACAGCCGGGCACTCTACCAACTGAGTTACGGCGGCAGGCATTTTACATTATTCTATTGTTATTTAATTTAAACACTTTCTCTTTAAATCAAAAAATCCCTAACATTTCTTCCTTGTCCACGGTAGCAACGCAAACTACACTATCCGCACCACCGTAATATACATAGTATTTATCCCTTACCTCACATGCACCGCAGGTAAAAACAACATGAGGGACTTCTCCTCGTATTTCATAATCCGCTTCCGGCTCGAGAATGGGGTCTGGATGCCGGTACAAAATCTTTGCCGGCTCATCCAGGCTCAGCATCGCTGCTCCCAATCGGTATACTTTATCCTCGTCAACGCCATGATATAGCAGCAGCCACCCCTTCTCAGTCTTTATTGGCGGAGCACCCGCTCCGATCTTCTCACTTTCCCAACTCCCTTCTTCTTCGCTCGGTGCCATTATCTCTTGCTCTCCATACCACTTGGTTAAGTCATTTGAATATGCAATCCAGATACCCATACGCTCCCCTTCTCGTGTTGGTCTGTGAAGAAGCACGTATTCCCCTCCAATCTTATCAGGGAAGAGTACAGCATCTTTGTTATCCATCTCTGGCCACCATGCCTCATATCGCTGCCAACTGATAAAGTTATCCGAGACTGCTAAACCTACACGTATTCCTCTCTCAGAATAAGCGGTATAAGTCATATAATAGTGGCTTTCAAGTTTTACCACTCGCGGGTCTTCACACCCCCGTGGTTCGAGGATCAATTTCGGCGTGAAAACGGGTTTGTCAAAACGAAAGAAGTTGAAGCCATCCATACTTACCGCATAACCAATTCTTGAAATTCCGTCCCTTCCCACACCTCGATAGAGGAGATGGAATAACCCTCCATCATAAACAACCGCAGGATTAAACACATCTTCCGACTCCCAGTCATTCTCTGGCTTGGGCTTCAATATTGGATTACCTTCATAACGTCTCAACTTCATCCAATTATAACCCCCTCTCCTTTAATACCCCGGTAAAAGTGTCTATGTATATCTCTGCTATCTTCTCCGCAGACCTTATATGTGTGTACACCTCTTCCGCTTCTATAACGCGCTTTGCGATACTCTCATCTTCACAAAAGTCAACCAATTTCCGGCACAGGTCGTCCGTATCACTATAATAGACCACTTCATCCTTTAATGGCTGGAAGTACTCGGATTGCTGTGGAAGAAAGATTGGGCAACCAGCACCTATCGCCTGAAAGATGGTAGCGGAAACCAGCCTGGGGTATTTGACATGGTATTTATGGAATATAACGGCATCCGAAGCAAATAGATACTCGTCAAACCGCTCATCAGACAACGCCCCTTCTTCACGAACAATCATCCATGGCGGTGCAAACTCTCTCTCAAGCATCTCGTAGCCTGGATAAATCACAAATAATAAAATCGCTTTAAACTTCAACTCTTCACACAGGTATCTCAGGTATGGTCGAAATTCCCTCTGACAGAAAGCGAAGATTATCTTCTTATCCATAGGTAAACTAAGCCGTTTTCTGCTTTCATATTTATCCCCACGCCTTACAGGGAAACAAGGAAAGGGGATGTATACCGCATCGGGATACACATCGCGCAGGAAATCCTGCCGCTCATCAAAATAAATCACTTTATCCCAGGGGAGCTGATAAAACCACGCTTCCTTTGGTAACTTATTTTCGTGAACGACATGAACCGTTCGTGCCCGCTCTTTAATCATCGGGAAGATCATAGCGAGTTCCTCTACGGGAAGAGACTTTAAATCCTCCACGACAAAGATGTCAAATTCTGTCGTGAGAATAGGTCTAGGATCCAGAGTGTTTTTTCCAAAGCACCTTATTACGTAACGCTCATCTTTACCCGTAATTTTATCTTTCTCAATCTCCTCCATGAAAAAACTGAATATGGTCACCTTATGTCCCATCTCCACCCATGCATTTACCAGTGCTTTTGCATGTACCGCAGCACCGGTTTCATCATTCCAGTGGGTCATCACCGCGATCTTCATTCTTATACACCCTCATCATCACATATTATTAGCAATGGATTAAAGGCATTATATATAGTTTTCTATATTTCATTTCAAAAACCATCTATGCTTCTGCTTCTTTTTTTCAAATAAGGAAGGCAAATGAATTGCGTAAGAACCATTCTCTTTTATCCCCATAATTATCCCCTCCCTCTCTAACAACGCATCCAAATTGAGTTCATACACCCCGGGGCTCAAAATCCGTAGACTCTCTATTCTCTCCCCTTCTAAGGGTACTTTCTCCTCTATTTTTATCTTGTCCACCAAATCCGCTGCGCTTATATCCTCTCCTTCCTTTAGATACAGGAAAAGATTCCCACCACACTCCGGGCAACCTCTCAACATCTCTTTCGTCAGCTTTTCAAATTTCTTCCCGCATTTCAAACACTTGTGCATTTTATATCGCAGAAATCATCGCACTTATTAAGTCCTTTTCCTTCTTTATCGTGCGCATCACCTTCGCAGGTCCTACCACGGTGAGCCGAGTCTTTCTTCTCAAATTTAAAAAACCTCTTTTAGTTGGATATCCACTCATCTCTATTCCCGGGAAATCCTCGTTCACCTCCGTCATCGTGAGCTCTATCAGTTTCATCTGCTCCTCTGGCGTCAAACCACCTTCCAAGACCACTATGTTCCCAGACTTCACTCCATCCAGCACAAATCTCAGCTTCTCCATCGAGCTCATTGAATTGATTTTGTCTTCCGATATCATGTCCATCTTTATTTCCATTTCACCTGAACCTCCTCGCCATTTCCTCATACAGCTCCTCCATATTCTCTCCTTTCAATGCCGATATAGGTATGACAGGATGCTGAGGAAACGCATTTATTATCCTTTGCGGCGCCGCATCCGCTAAGTCCACTTTATTTGCAGCGATGATGACAGGCGTGCCTCTTGCCTCCATATTCCCGACGATCACAATGTTAGTTTGCGTATAGGGGTCTTTCGTAGCATCCATCAGGAGCACAATGCCGTCAATATCATCGAGCCATTTTATCGCCTCTATAACTCCTTCTGTCGCTTCCTTCGCCCTCTTTTTTGCCTCTTCCTCTTCTAATCCATAAGCCATGAACTCATGAAAATCTATCTTGGTCGCTAATCCAGGGGTATCAACCACGTCCAGCTTTAGTTTTGCTTTTGATTTTCTTTCCTCTGTCTTCGAGTGCGGAGTTGGATTTTGATTTTGCACGGACTTAGATTTCAGGTCTATGATTATCCCGCCCCTTCTGACTGCTCTTCTCGTTTCATGTGGTATCTCCGTAGATACCCCGATATCCTCGTTCTCATCCACAAAAGTATGAATTATTCTATTCGCCAAAGTCGTTTTCCCTGCATTCGGCGGCCCGTAGATGCCAATTTTTGCCGTTTTCTTCCTGAAAAACAAAGCGTCAATTAGCCGTGATAAAATGCCCTTCCTCCTTCTCTTTGACTTCATCTCTTTTTCCATCCTCCTTTTTATATAAAAAAACTTTTTCTGCGGTAAGTTTGAAATGCGACAAAGCCAGGTTAATATTGCAATAGCCTTATCTTTCTTAAGACCCACATTTAATTTAAATATTTTGCAAGATTTAGAGCAAAAGCATGAATAAGAGCCAAAGGAGGGATGGTCGTCGAAGAGGAGGAAAAATTGGATAAAACCGAAGGAACAGAAGAAGTAATACGTGTACGTATCCCACAAAAAAGGAATAGGGAGGTGTTAGCCGTAGTGGAGAAGATGTTAGGTGGGAGAAGAGTAACGGTGCAGTGCGTGGATGGAATAGAAAGAATGGCTAGAATACCCGGCAGGTTAAAAAGGAGACAATGGATAAAAGTTGGAGATGTAGTAATAATCGTTCCCTGGGACTTCCAGGATGAAAAGGCTGACCTCATCTATCGATATACAAGTCCTCAAGCAGAATGGTTAAGAAAGAAGGGTTACTTGAAGTAGAGAAATGGCTACGGAGGGAAGAAAGACAACTACCCAAAGGTAAGAAGCGGATTAAGGACTATCGGGATAGAAAGACGGAGATGTCCGTTCTCGACATCCCGACTTTGGAAACACTGTATAAATTCTCAAAAAGAGGAATAATAAAAGCGTTGGGTGGTCCCATAAGTAGCGGTAAGGAAGCCGTTATATTTCATGGGATAGGAGCAGAAGAGGAGGAATTGGCGATAAAGATGTATAAAGTAAGCACCTCTAACTTTAATGTCATGCTTGACTACATTATTGGCGACCCGAGGTTTGAAAATATAAAGAAGGACCGCAAAAGTATCGTATACACTTGGGCTCGTAAGGAGCTAAAGAATCTGAAAAGGGCTTTTGACATCGGTGTTAGGGTTCCCAAGCCGATTGCATGTGATAGGAACGTGCTGATAATGGAGTTTATAGGAAAAGAGGGGGTAGCAGCACCAATCTTGAAAGACGTCCCGGTAGAAGTGCTTGAGCTCGATTTTGACCTCGAAGAGCTCTTTTCTCGCATCATTTCATATATGAAAAACATGTATGCGCGCGGGACGATGGTGCATGCAGACCTCAGTGAGTTCAATATATTGATGAAAGGATATGCAGAGAGAGAAGTTGCAGGTGTAAATGCAGGTGAAATTGAAATAGAGCCTGTAATAATAGATATGGGACAATCCCTGCTTTTAGAGCATCCAAACGCTGACGCTTTCTTCAAGCGTGACGTGAGAAATATCGTTACATTCTTTAACAAGCTTGGTTTAGACTGCTCAGCCAATGAAGTAATGAGGATAATAAAGGAGTAAGAGGTCAAAAATGGTAACGCAATATGTGAAGATTCCTCTGGATAGAATAGGCGTGTTAATCGGTCATAACGGAATCGTAAAAGAAGGCATAGAGAAGAAATCAGAGACCAGAATAGAAGTAGATAGTAAAGAGGGTGAGGTGTGTATAGAAAGCATAGAGGGCGGAGACCCTGTAAAGGCGCTCAGAGTTGTAGATGTGATAAAGGCGATAGGCAGAGGTTTTTCGCCTGAAAAAGCTTTTGCACTCCTTGAAGATGATTTTCTCTTAATTGATGTCATTTCCATCGCTCATCTCACGCCGAAGATGCTAAAAAGAGTGAAAGGGCGTGTAATAGGGCGAAATGGGAGAACGAGACGGGTGATAGAGAACCTGGCGGATGTTAAAATCTCTGTTTATGGAAAGACAATAGGCATAATTGGTTATTCGCACCAGATAAGAACTGCGCATGAGGCAATAGAGATGCTGATAAATGGTGCACCACATAGTGCAGTTTACTCGTTATTGGAGAGGAAGAGGAGAGAAGAGGAAAGGAATTTTTTCGCCGATGAAAGCAGAGAAAGAGAACAGGGAAAGGAATTTTGAAGAGGAAAGGAGGAAGATGGTGGAGCTTCTCAGGTCGTATGGTATCGGTGAGGAAGTGTTAGAAGCGATGATGCACGTTAAAAGACACCTTTTTGTCCCTGGTCATCTTAGAGATCAAGCATATGGCGATTATCCACTGCCTATTGGAGAGGGTCAAACGATAAGTGCGCCACACATGGTTGCGATGATGTGTGATTACCTGGAGCTGGGGAAGGGCGAGAAAGTGCTTGAAGTTGGCGCTGGCTCGGGATACCATGCCGCGGTCATTGCAGAGATAATAGGAGAAGTGGGACATGTATATTCCGTAGAAAGGATACAGTGGTTGGTGGATTTTTCGAGAGAGAACCTGAAACGAGCAGGCTATAAGCATGTGACGGTGACGCTTGGTGACGGAACGCTTGGACTGCCGAAATATGCTCCTTATGACAAAATAAGCGTAACCTGTGCCGCTCCTGACGTGCCTCCACCACTGCTTGAGCAGTTGAGAAACGGTGGAAAAATGGTCATACCTATTGGTAGATACATGCAAGAGTTGTATCTGGTGAAGAAGAGAAACGGAGTAGAGAGGGAGAGAAAATGCAGTGTAGTTTTTGTGCCACTGGTAGGAAGATATGGATTTCATTAAAAATGGTATATATGGGGATTTGGGATTTCAAAAGAATATGATCGAACATATGCTCTCGCCTGCAAGCGGGAGGGTAATAAGGATACAAACGTTTAAAGAACGTTTGATCAAAAATGCTTCGCAGGGGGAAAACAAGACGGTTTCTATATTTATGCATCTTCATAATGTCCACATCACTGCGGCACCATTGGACGGCGTGGTGAAAAAAATAATTCCTGAGAAGGGCAATTTTAAGCCTGCTTTCCTCAGAAGCAGCGATTTCAACACGAAAAACACGATAGAAATAGAGACAAAATATGGCGACATAAAAATTGTACAAATAGCCGGGTTTTTTACAAGGAAAATAAAGTGCGAAGTGAAAGAAGGGCAGAAGGTTGCAAAAGCTGAAAGAATGGGTAAGATTTGTTTCGGCTCGCGTGTGGATGTGAGCATTCCCGAAGGTTTTGAGATCCTGGTGAAAAAAGGCGACAAGGTGAAGTGCAGGAAAACTGTGATAGCTATTGCGTCACCGAGTGCTGCCACCATTCCATAATATACTCAGGTAGCTTGAACCCACGTTGCCGCAATCTTTCCACTAAATGCAGTGGCAGAGGACTGAGTGCAAATGTCGCTCGCTCGTAGAAAGTGGTAGGTGAGGCTTCTATTATAAAACTATCTGACTCCCTCGATAAGGTGGATTCATTCCCTACGATAGAATAAACACAGCCTCCAAATTCTTTTTGCTCTCTACACCACCCCAAAAGTGGTTCTGTCTCCCCAGACCATGAGATTAAAAATAGAATATCCCCCGCGCGTGGTCTTGGTGCAAAGGGTCCGGATAAGTATGCTTCGTCGCCTATGGCTCTTTTGACATGCTGCAGCCTTATTGCAGTCATCTTTGCCACATTTCTCGCAGACCCCAGTCCACCCATGGTTATGCGGCTTCTCGTCTCCAACCGGTCAATAATTCCTTTATAAATATCAGAACTGACAAACCCATCCACAATTTTGCCTATAACCTTTGATTCCTCATCCATCTTCTCAAATACCGCATTATAATCCTTCTTCTCGTTTATTGCCTCCTTTGTTTTCTGAAATAAGAGCAATGAACCTAATTCATAAACATCGTTCATTATGCCGTGTTTGAGATATGCATTGGAGGTATTTGGTTTTCTCTCCCTCCCTTTCAGTTCGACCACAGTCCCATAGTCTTTCTCTTTTATCATCCCGATCGAGGAATTCGTGTTCGATACAACCGCATCAATGGTAAATTTATCACTTTTCTCTTGCTCGATATAATCAGAAAGTTGTTTAACCACTATCTTTGGCGTTGAAGTTTCACCGCTTCCGGAATTAACAAGCAGCGCTATTTTATCATACTTTTTCGCCAAAACCGGTGCTGCTTCCACTATGTCTCTGCCTGGAAAATCCACGTCAACCATTGTTCGTATCCACTTATCCATTTGTCCCATCCCTATGTACAATGCGCTTTGCGACCTTCCTTCTCCAACGAGAATGATACAATCAGCAGAGTTGAGGTCGTCATAAAAAGCTTTAAACTCATTCTTGTTCACGTTACGTACATTCTTTATTATCCCGTTTATATACCCAACCCTTTTTCTGCTTTTTCTCACTTTCATAAAACCTCTTCTTGAGAAGAGATCCATTTAGATGTTTTAAGCTTTTCGATTTTTTTCAATATGCCCTTGCAACATATACCCTCTTCGCCTTTCTCGAACATATCATGCATTTCCCCTCGCTTTTTCCTCCTTCTCTATTCTCGTTTCCATCGTCGTATATCGCCTCCCCTAACACACTCACACCAAGGTGCTCCTCTACTTCCTGTCCACATCTTTGGCTTCCGCACAAAAATATAGAAACGATGCCATGAGCAGCCTTTGTACTCAACTCTTTCATCTCCTCTTCGCCTTTACCTGCCTCATAGCCTTCGGTTTTATAGATATTTGCGAAGAAAATTTCTTTTGCTCGTTTGGCGATACAGTCATGGATTTCATTTAATGTTCCCTTCACTTTTGACACCACTTCGCTGAGAGGAACTCGCATTCTTGAGAAATCATCCCTCCTTACGCATTCACATCTGTTGTCTCTTACATCCCTTGGGCCTACCTCAATCCTCAGAGGCACCCCTTTCATCTCCCATCGGTAATACTTCGCTCCCGGTCTATCCACAGAGTTATCAAAGAATGCTCTTATGCCTGCTTTTTTCAATTTCTCATACACCGCGAGGCAAACTTTTTCCACTTCCTTCACTCCACTTTCTTCTCCTTCCGCATTTTTCCCCTTGCTTGAATAGATAATAGGCACGATAACAACCTGTATAGGTGCGACTTCAGGGGGTAGCATCAAACCATGATCGTCACCATGAACAGATATTACCGCAGCAATGCACCTTTCTGAAATGCCATAACATGTTTGATTTACGTACTTCAGCGAGCCGTCTTTATCCTCATATTGTATATCAAAAGTTCTTGCAAAGCTCTCGCCAAGCAAATGGATTGTAGCAATCTGCATTGTCTTACCATCTGGCATAAGCGTATCAAATGCAATAGAATATTCCGCCCCCGGGAATTTATCCCACTCCGGTCTTTTTGTGATCACATAAGGGATAGCAAGCTCATCGAAGAACTTTTTGTATAAGGCTACCGCCTTTTTTACTTGCTCCTCTGCATCTGCTCTATCTGCATGTGCAGTATGCGCCTCCTTGAAGGAGGTTATCTCACGCAGTCGAATAAGAGGTCTTGTATGCCTCGTTTCATATCTAAATGTGTTTACTATCTGATATATTCGAAGAGGTAAGTCGCGATGCGACCTTATCCATACCTTAAACACCGGGTATATCGCAGTCTCTGAGGTAGGGCGAAGTGCAAGCGGAATATCTAACTCTGTGCTTCCGCCTTTCGTCACCCAGAAGACTTCTTCTTCAAACCCTTTTATGTGCTCGCGCTCTTTCATCAACTCCTCTTTTGGTATCAATAGAGGAAACAGCGTCTCTTTGTGTTCCTTATCCATTAGGGACCTTAAAATCGTGTAAATAAGATTCCTCAATTTATAGCCGTATGGATACCACACATATACTCCCTTCACTGGGTATCGGACATCTAATATCTCCGCACGTTTCAGTATCTCGTTATACCATTCACTGAAATTATTTTCCTTTTGCAGTAGTGTTTTGGTTTTAGGCTGCATGTTCATGTTGCGTTGTGATACGATAAAGCCGCTGGTGGGATTTGAACCCACGACCTGCTGATTACGAATCAGCCGCTCTACCTCTAAGCCACAGCGGCACTTGAGAATATTTTTTGTGAATGACAATATTTATATATTCATAAGTCAAAAACATAAAGTGTGTGAAACATGAAAAAAGAAGAGCTGGTACATTTGCATTTGTTATTGGCTCAGTTGAAGAAGTACTGTGAGGAGAATGGCGTGGACTGTGATTTCGCGAAATACAACGAGCTGGGCATCTCGCCTTTCCAGGTGCACCGAAGCAAAGAAGAGCACAAGCAGGCAGTTTTCGTCCTCGGAACCGAACTTGCATCGCTGACAGCGAGGAACAATAGCAATTTCTTGACAGGTAATAAATAGGTAAATCCTGCCTGGCAGAGCGTGATTCTCCGATAAAGAGCAGGTTGATTTGAGTTGTTGCGAAGGGGATAGCAAAAGGCATTATCGCTGACACGCTTTGTGTTATTTTTTTAAAAAAAGGTGCTATGTAAAAGAAGCAGTGGAAGTATCATGATGAGATTATTGATTGATATGCCTCTATTATCTCCTTTCCTTCCATAAAGATTAAATCTCGTTCCGATGCGAAAGTGATTGCATTAGCCTTTGAAAGCGCGTTTCCCGATTCGCGGTCCAGCATTTCGCATATCACCATTGCAGGAGGTAAACCTGCAAGCAACGCCAATACCACGGAGAGTTCGGTCTGTCCTCTTCTCTCCTCCAGTAATCCCTCCGCTGCTCTTAATATTGAAACATGCCCTGGAGTTCGGAATTCGTTGTAAAAGTCGTAGGAGTTTCCGCTTAATACTTTATCCACTGCTTCACCTATCTTTTTTATCGTCAATGCTCGGTCTCTATCTGTTATACCTGTGAATGTGTCACGATGATTCACCCAGAGAGAGAAAGAGGAACGTTTATCATACGAAAGATCGCCCTTCTCCTCTACGATTTTCCTTAGGGAAGAGAAGTTGGAGTTAACGTTTCTCAAAATCTCGCTCATGAGTGGAAGACCGAGTTTTTCTGCTGCAATGGGATGAATAGCAACACATATAAGTCCCCCTGCCTCTTTTCTAAAATAAGCGACCTTTTGTGGCGTGATAAAAGAAGCGGGTATTACGAAGTCAGTCTCGCCTTCTCTATCTTCGGCATCAAATATTAATACGAGCTTTCCCTTTTTCACGTGCTCAATCCCTTTTTTTACTGACTCCGGGATGTTAATACTACTCATATTCATATCACCACGCTTATTCTTAGCTCGTCTCCGTCTCTCAGAGCGAGTTCGCCTCGCAGGAATACAGGCGAAATTATCTCTAGAATATCATCAGGATAATGTGTGCGGTGTGGAATAATAACGGCACTTTTAATCCCTTCAGCTCGCTCATCCAATATCTTACAGGGAAAACACTTGGCACCGCCAAAAGTCCGGTTTTCTAATTCAAAACCTTCTATTTCTATCCCTCTTCGCGCATCCAGCTTCTTCCTTGTTACTATACAAAGCAAGTCAAGACTGAGATTTAGAGTGCCTGGAAAAGGAGTAAAACCTAATTTAGCCTCGAATTGCTTTCTATACCCGTCCAAAGTCGTATAATATTCCCCCTCTCCCATACCGGTAATCAAGCGCCCACTGATCTCAACTTCTATTTTCGGCGTGGAAAAAAATAGCTCCTGGTATTCATAGCATTCACGCTTTAATTGCTCTATCCCTCTTTTTGTCAGTATTACCCACTGCCCATCCGCGATTATTCTTCTATGCACGAAACCTTCTTTTTCAAGCTCTTGGAGTCGTCTCGCCGCTGTTTGTACGCTTGATTTAATAACTTTGGCGAAATGAACAGAAGATAACTTAACTGGTTGTTCTACCGCGCCTAACAAGGCAAGCTTCCTTAACGAAAGCATTATGTCTCCGTTCATTTTCATATTCGTCTATATCAATTTTAGGACATAACTCATAAATAGGAAATATGTATATAAAAACTTTTGAGGTTGGAGATTGGAAAATTTTATAGCACGGGATATCAAAGATAAAAGTAGGATGAGCAAAGAAAAAGAGAGGATAGTCAAAGCAGTAATTGAAGAGCTACAACTGAAAGGAGGAAGTAAAAAGCGATTATTGGAGAAGCTCGTGGATGAATACGGGTATGACGAGGCGAAAGTAAAGTATAAAGCAAAACGAGCTTTTATAACAGAGCGATATGAAAGAGAGAAGGAGAGAGAAAGAGAAGTGGAGTAAATTTTGCCCCAAATGTGGTAAAAAAACGAACGACCTTTTTGATTCTTTATGTAAGGAGTGCTTTATAAAACAGACAAGCTTAATCGAAGCCGATTTTAAGGTGAATGTAAACGTATGTGTGAATTGTGGAGGTTATTTTAAAGGTAAAGAGAGGACGAGCATAGAAGAAGCGGTTGCGGATTCGGTAAGGAAAGAAATAAGAAAGCGGTATGGATATGAGTGCAAAGTTGAAATAGAAGAGGAGCAAAAAGAAAATGATAGCCGGGCGATTGTTTATTTGAACGTAAAAGCAGAGATAAAAGGTGTAGAGATAGAAGAAAGAGGGATAGTAGAAGTTATTTTCAAAAAAGAGATTTGTGAAAGGTGTAGTAGAATAGCAGGTGGATATTACGAGGGTATAGTGCAAATAAGAGCAAAAAATAGGATTCCGACGGAAGGGGAGCTCGCTATGGCGGAAGAAATTGCATATTCTTCGGTAGGAGAAAAGGATTTTATTTCTAAAGAAAGGAAGTTAAAAGGGGGGCTGGATGTATATGTCAGCAGCATGGAATGTGGACGCAGGATTTCGAGGCAGATAGTGAAGAAATTAGGGGGTAGTTTTTCAGAGAGTCGGAAATTATATGGTAGGAAAGACGGGCGGAATATATACCGAGTGTCTTTTTCTGTTAGGCTACCGAGGAGCTCGTAGAGAACAATCTCATATCAGCGCTCTCGGCGGTAATTAAACACCGGTATCTTCTCTCTTTTATGCTTTGACGCTGCCATCATCTGTTTTACTCTTTTCACTAATTCCGGGTTGCAACCACTAAGATCTCCACTTTCCATCGCTAAGAGGATTTTATCCAGCTCATCATAACCCATTCCAATCTCGGATTCATCTGTTTGACCCGCCCACAGACCTGCACTGGGGGCCTTCTCTATTATTGCTTTTGGAATGTCAAGCTCCTCTGCCAATTTCCTTTCTTCTGTTTTCAGTAAGTCGCCAAGCGGCAGTATATCCGCAGCACCATCGCCGTATTTTGTAAAATACCCAACAGAAAGTTCGCTTTTGTTTCCAGTACCCACCACCAAATAATTGAGCTTATTTGCGAAGTAATAAAGGCAAATCATCCGGATACGAGGTTTCAGGTTGGCAACAGCAATATCCATCCATTCTCTCGCTTCTTTATCGTATTCTCGTTCTTCCAAGGTGTACAAAACGAATTTGAAGATATCGGAAATGTCAATCTCCTTTGTCGCTAATCCAAATTTCTTTGCAACCATTTTCGCATGCGCTACGTCTTCTTTTGAGGAGAAACAGGGCAGTATCAAGCCAAGCGTGGTATCAGGAAACGCTTTTTTGCATAATGCCGCAGTGACCGAGGAGTCAAGTCCTCCACTCATTCCCAGGACCACTCCTTTAGCTCCTGCTTCCTTTACTCTTTCTCTTATCCATTCGCTTATTCTCGATGCCAATTCATTCATTTTTCCCTGGGCTTTTCAATCTCTCTTTGGATTTCATCTTAATCTTTGGGATTGTAAATTACATTTCGTTTGGTTACAGAAAAATTTAAACCCTGATGGTTATAATGAATAAGAAGGAAGGCGATATAAATAAAATGAAAGAAAAAGGAGCGATTGCGATAATCCCGATAAAGGGGATGATTATGTCAGAGGAATCGATTTTCGGGCTCATGGCAACATCTACTGAAATAATAAGAGATATAGAGGAAGTAGAGAAGAAGCGGAAGATAAAAGCGGTGATATTTGAGATAAATTCTCCTGGAGGGACGCCCTTTGCATCCAAAGAAATAGCAACCTGTATAGAAAATATGG
>Ga0180300_10000552_pt1 | contig 16594 bp, 20 predicted proteins | sample GuaBasSediGuay15_FD_121798 | JGI IMG/M metagenome (GOLD analysis project Ga0180300, IMG submission 121798) | Subseafloor sediment microbial communities from Guaymas Basin, Gulf of California, Mexico - Guay15, Core 4569-2, 21-24 cm | ecosystem: Environmental > Aquatic > Marine > Hydrothermal... | reverse complement strand
ATTATGGCAGAACTCGCAGCGAAAATTACATCCGGGTGTAAAGATCACACTAACACAATACGGTGGCCAATCTACAAGTGATGTTCGCTCAAAGCCCTTTATGAGAATTTTATCTCACCCTTGATTTAGTTCGCGTAGTGAAGCATGTTCTGTTATTCTTTTAACTTCATCGAGTGAATTTGCTGCATTGATGAGGTTTTCTTTATCGTCAAAAAAGAGAACAACAGGAATGCATACACTGCCATCGGGATTGTGCTTTATCTGGTCTTTTATTTTATTGTATATTCTCTTAAACTCGTCCATGCCTTCAATAGTAGCAATATTGTAAAGCTTGTATGAAATGTTTTTCTCATCAAAATAGCGCTTGATGTCTATGCATTTATCGCAGCTTGGCATGACAAATAGGATTGTTTTTTTCATTTTAGGCAATTGTTTTTGCTATTGCTTTTTCAATCTTGCTTGGAAAGCCTTCTTTCAGAATCGGCTTGTAATCAAATGTTTTTCTGTACTTGAATTCTTCTTGCTTTCCTGCATTCCAGTTCTGCACAGGTCTGAAATAACCAACAATCCTGCTGTAAACCTCTGTTGGTTTTCCGCAGCGAGGACATTTCCAGTGTTCTCCACGCAGATAACCATGGACTTTGCAGATTGAAAATGTTGGTGTAATGCTAAAATAAGGTAGTTTTGTGTTATATGCAATTTTTTTAACTAAACGCTTGCAGGATTCGCCGCTTTCAACCCTTTCACCAAGGAAGGTGTGGAAAATTGTTCCTCCGGTATAAAGCGGCTGGATATCGTTTTGATGGTCTAATGCAAACAATAGGTCTTTTGTTTTATCGACTGGAAGCTGTGTGCTGTTTGTCAAGAAAGGAGTTTTATCGCCTGAAACAATTATGTCTTTATACATCTTTTTATCGAGCATTGCCAGCCTAAAGGCTGCACTTTCTGCAGGAGTTGCTTCAAGATTATAGAGGTTTCCTGTTTCCTGCTGAAATTCGAGTATTTTCTCGCGCATGAATTTCAGTACAGCTACTGTAAAGTGTTTGCTTCCTTGAGTTGATATATCTTCACCACGGAAGTTAAGGCATGCCTCGTTCATTCCGACTAAGCCAATAGTGCTAAAATGATTTCTAAATGTTCCAAGATAAACTTTTGTATAAGGCATTAAGCCGCGCTGAAGATTTTGCTCGATTATCTTTCTTTTTATTTCGAGGCTGTCTTTTGCAAGAATCATATACTGTTCGAGCTTTTCAAAAAATTCAGATTCTGATTTTGCTTCATAGCCAATTCTGTTCATATTTATTGTAACGACTCCGATGCTGCCTGTGCTGTCACCCAAGTTCCACATGCCGCCAGGCCTGTTCATTAATTGCGTTAGGTCCATGTTTAAGCGGCAACACATTGCGTAAATGCTTCTGGGATTTAAGCCGCTGCCGATGTAGTTTTGAAAATATGGGCTGCCGTATTTTGCAGTAACTTCAAAAAGCATATCAGCTATCTCGCTGTTCCAATCAAAGTCTTTTGTCAGATTATATGTTGGTATTGGAAATGTGAATATCTTTCCATGAGCATCGCCTTCAGAAAGAACCTCTAGAAATGCTTTGTTCAGGATGCTCATTTCATCTTGACATTCAGCATAAGTAAATGGCATTCTTTTGCCGCCAACAATTGCTTTTTCGTCCTGCATAAAATCAGGAACAACCAAGTCGAATGTCAAATTTGAGAACGGATACTGTGCGCCCCACCTTGAAGGGATGTTTAAACCATAAATCAGTTCCTGAATGCATTGTTTAACTTCTTTGTAGCTCAAATTATCTACTTTTATGAAAGGGGCAAGTAAAGTATCGACGCCGCTGAATGCCTGTGCACCAGCAAATTCCATTTGCAAGCATCCTATGTAATTAACCATGTGTCTGATGACTGTGCTGAGATGTTTTGCTGGTCTTGCTTCTGTTTTATTTCTGACTCCGCCAAAACCCATAAGAAGCAAGTTCTTGAGAGAATGACCGCAGCAATAACCAATGATTGGATGACCTAAATCGTGAATGTGCATATAGCCTAGCTTATGAGCCATGCTGATCTGCGGAGGATATATCTCGTTTAATGCATAGGTTGCCATAACTTTTCCTGAGACATACAAAACAAGGCCTGAAAAGGAAAATTCTTCATTGCTGTTTTCTTTTACACGCCAGTCTCGTTGATGAATATAGGCTGTAATTGCATCGCTTACGTCAAGCATTGCAAGTTTTGCTTCGCGCTGTCTTGCTCTTGTTTCTCTGTAAAGAATGAATGCCTTTGCTGTCTTTGCGTGACCTTCTTTAATTAAAACTTGTTCTATTGTATCTGAAACGTCTTCTACAGAAGGAATATTTGTCTCGTCAAAACGCTGATTTAGATTTTCAATGACTTTTTCTGCAAGTCTTGTAGCGAGTTCTTTGTCTTTTCCGCCAACCGACTGTGCTGCTTTGAAAATAGCATCGATTATTTTTTCTTTTTTGAATGGAACAAGCCTGCCATCACGCTTTTTGACAAAAGGAATCTTTACGCCTTTTTCTGCCTCTAGTCTTTCGTAGGTTGTGAATCTTTTACCGCAGTCAAGGCATTCACGCCTGCGCCGATTAGCAAAGTCGTCTTCTGCAAAGCGTTTATCAACAACTTTTGTTTTTTCAGAACCGCAAAAAGGGCATTTCATTTGCTACACCTCTTTTTTTACTTTTGAATGAACACAACATATAGTATTGGAATAGTTAGTAAAACACAATATATTGTGTTTGGATATGGTTGGAAAGTATGTTAAGAAAACACAGGTTGTTTATATCTATTTCTGTATAAAGAAATATATTTTATGAAGATTAGAAAGAAGTCGCTGTTAGAAAAAGGAAAAATACCATGCTATTGTTGGTAATAAAAGGCATCCCATTGCTGTTGTTCTTTGAATCTGCCAAATATTTGCTAATAAGCCTATTGAAGTTGAAATAACTAATAGAAGAACTCCAAGGGGGCCTGAAATACAAAAAGAAGCGATGAAAAGGAAAATAAGCAAAGAAAGATTTAAAATTGAATAGTTTAGCTTGTTAATGGCTTTTATTGCGATGTTTGTTGAAAAGATAGCTATTAAAACTGCAAATCCTGATACGATAAGTGCTGTTATGGTTAAAATAGCCAGGAATCTTGAATCCAAAAATACAATCTTTGATAATGCAAGAATAGCGCCATTTCTTGCTTTTCCTAAACAATAAAGGAACAGGACACTTGAAAACATTGCTATTGTATTGATTCCACCAAGCATCAATAAATATGCCCTCTGACTGATTTTTCTGATAAGCTGCGTAGAAATCACAGCAGCTATTGCAGGACTGATCGCAGGAAATACTGTTATCATTGTGCTGCTGCTAAATGCTCCGAACAGTGCTTTTACTAATTCAACGCGTTTGATAGGAATATATTCCTTTTTCTGCGGTGGAATTCTTGTCTTTTTGAAAAGACTAAATGTCAAAAGGCTGCATCCAAAAAGGCCGGATAGCATTGGAAAAAGAGGCTGGTTTATTTTCGGTGTGCTTAATGTAATAAAACCAAGCAAACCAGACGCTATGAATATGAAAATCGCTTTTAATCGTCTTTGGCTTTTCAGAATGATAAAAACTGAAATAAAAATAAGGATAAAACCGATGAATGGTAAGGCAAAGCTATAGATGTGTTTAATAGCTATTAAGAGAAGTGGCATTACTCCAATAGTTAAAAGCAGTCCAAGAAAAGAACCCAAAATTGTATATCTGATTGCATCATAACCATAGCCTTTGAGCAAAAGCCTATGTCCTGGCAAAGTTGCTAAAGCCATGTCTGATTCTGGTGCTCCTAAAAGGATAGAAGGTATTGCATTAAGGAATGTATGCGTTATTGACATTGCAAAGATGAATATTGCAAGATAAATCGGATTTATAGAAGTAAAGTATGTTATAGCAAAGATTGAAATGAGATTAATGTGCAATCCTGGAATGAGTCCTGTAAATGTTCCAACCAATATTCCAAGTAAAATGGATAAAATAGCTGGAATGAAACCTATCATTATTTTTAGATTATTTTCGAATTATGCTGTAAGCTATGATTTGGGTTTTGTTTTGGAATGATTCAATTTTTCCATTTACTGAGATATAGTCGCCTTCTTTTATGTCAAGATTCGGCTTGTTTTTGAAAACCACAACTTCTGTTTCTTTTGGTTCAAGCAGAGTGATTATTGCTATTCTTTCTTTTTGTTCTATCTTGCTAATAACTCCCTCTATTGATACTGATTTTCCAAGCATTTTTGTTGGTTTTTCCTCAAGTTTGTAAATGCTAATTTTATTTAGTTCTAAAGATCGTGTAAGGAAGTAAAAAAGCAATAAGCCAAAAATAATCACAATAACAGAAAATGAAACCAATGTTTTTTCTTGCATTTCTGTTTTTTTGTTTTTTTAACTTATTTTTAAATTTATTTAGAAAGGATTTTATATTCTTTTGTTTTTCGCTAATACATGCATGTTGAAGATGTAATGCATAAGGTCGAAATAATAGATGAAAATGCTGATGTCAAAGCAGCAGCTGATTTGATGGCTAAAAAACAGATTGGAAGCCTTGTTGTTGTAGGCAAAGAAAAGGTTGTTGGAATAGTAACAGAAAGGGATTTTCTCGAATGCTTTGCTAGATTTGGAAAAGGAGAGAGCAAGAAATTGAAAGTAAAGGATATAATGTCAAAAAATGTTATAACCATAACGCCTGATGCATTGCTCGAAGATGCAGCGGCATTGATGACTAGACATAAAGTTAAAAGGCTTCCTGTTGTTAAAGATGGACTTTTAGTTGGAATAATTACTGCAAGCGATGTCATTGCGAATGCTAAAAGTTTAGGAGAGCTATCTTTGTTTTAGGATGTCTAGAAAAAAGAGAAATGGAATTAAAGAATTGTTGACATTTTCCAGTGCTTCTTTCCTGAATGATGTTGGTTCTGATATGCTTAGGCCTTTCTGGCCAATTTTTGTTACAAGCATACTAAATGCGCCTATGAGTTTTCTTGGATTGCTCGATGGATTGGGCGAGGCAATAGCTTATGCTATTCGCTTTCCAGGAGGATACTTGTCTGATAAGCTCAGGCAAAGAAAGCCGTTTATTTGGCTCGGATATTTGTTTGCTGCCTTTGCAAGAATCGGTTATGCAATGTCGAGATTTGCTGGTTTGCTCCTTCCTTTCAAAATATTGGACAGGTTAGGGAAAATAAGGGATCCGCCGAGAGATGCTTTGTTAAGCGAGATTGTTGATAAGCGTAAAAGAGGTAGGGGCTTTGGATTTTTAACTGCTGCTGATAATCTTGGTGCAACGCTTGGGCCATTGATTGCTTTTTTGATTTTTCCATTCCTTGGTTTTAGAAAACTTTTTCTTATTGCAGCTATTCCAAGTTTTGTTAGTGCTTTTTTGATTTTTTCTCTGATACGCGAAAAAAGACAGACTAAGAAGATTGGATTTAAATTTAGGTTTAAAGAATTGGATGGGCGCTTGAAACTGTTAATATTCAGTTCTGCTATTTTTGCCTTGGGATGGTTTTCACTTTCGTTCTTTGTTGTTTTTGTAACGCAAAAGGTTAAGATTGGATTCGTGCCCCTGCTTTTTATAACGATGAGCGGATTTGCTTCATTAGCTGCGTATCCTGCTGGAAGAATTTCTGACAGGATTGGAAGAAAAGTTGTTCTTTTGACAGGGTACCTGCTGTTTAGTTTGGTTTGTTTCTTATTCATTCATGCTAGGTTAAATCTATTTAGTGCGTTTGTTCTTTTTGCTTTATATGGCGTGCATTATGGTATTATAACAACATTACAATCACCTTTTGTTGCTGATCTTTCGAGAAAAACATTAAGAGCTAGTGCGATTGGTATTTTTCAAACCGTCTTTGGATTGTGCAGTTTACCTGCTTCGCTCATAGCTGGATTTTTGTGGGATGCGTTTTCTGCAAGGGTTGCTTTTTACTATGGAATGTTTGTTTCGTTGCTCGGCACACTCTTGTTTTTTGTTCTGGTACGATCTAAAAATTTTAATAATACCTAAAAGATTTAATAATACCTAGGGGGTATTATACTTGACAGGTATAATCTTGCTGATTTTTTACTGGATGGTGTCTTTTTTAATTAAGAAAAACAAATAACTTTTTAAATAGATATTTCGAAGAATATATTTAGAATGTCTAAAGAATTGAAATTTAAAACAACAGCAGAGATACCGGTTCCAAAGCAGTTGATAGATCAGGTTATTGGACAGGATGAAGCGATTGAAGTGATAAGGAAAGCAGCGCAGCAAAGAAGGCATGTTCTGCTTATTGGTGAACCTGGAACAGGAAAGAGTATGCTTGGTTTAGCTCTAGCTGAATTGTTACCGAAAGAAAAGTTAGTTGATGTTCTTTCGCTGCCAAATCCAAATGATGAAAACCAACCAATCATCAAAACTGTTCCAGCTGGCGAAGGAAGAAAGATTGTAATGAATGCCAGGCTTCATGCAATGGGTTTGAATAGAACAAAAACTTTTGTTTTCTTTGCTGTTGCTTTTTTTACATTGCTTGTTCCTTGGTGGATTAGAAATTACTATAAGTCGAATATAATGTTTGCTGCTTTTTTCCTTGGCGGGATGATATTTCTCGCTGCATTAGTTTTGTTTATGAATCTGAATATTAGAAGAACGAGCTATGAGAATGTTCCTAAACTAGTTGTTGATAATTATAAGCAAGAGAAAGCACCTTTTTATGATGCTACTGGAGCGCATGCCGGCGCTTTACTTGGAGATGTTTTGCACGATCCATATCAAAGCGGCGGACTAGGGACACCTGCGCATCAGAGGGTTGTTGCAGGAATGATTCACAAGGCGCATCTTGGTGTTTTGTTTATAGATGAAATAGCAACATTGCAACCGCATACTCAGCAGGAGTTGCTTACTGCTTTGCAAGAAGGAAAGTATACAATAACAGGGCAAAGCGAAAGAAGTGCTGGAGCAATGGTAAGGACAGAACCAGTGCCGTGTAAATTCATTTTGGTTGCAGCAGGAAATTTTGAAACAATAAAGCAAATGCATCCTGCTTTAAGGAGCAGAATAAGAGGCTATGGATATGAAGTTTATATGAACGACACAATGCCTGATAATGCTAAAAACAGAGCAAAGCTTGCAAGGTTTGTTGCTCAAGAAGTTGTGAAGGATGGAAGAATTCCCCATTTCAGCAGAGATGCTGTTCTTGCAATAATTGAGGAAGCGAGAAAAAGGGCTAATAGAAAAGGCCATTTAACTTTAAGATTGAGAGAGCTTGGTGGTTTAATTAGAGCAGCAGGAGACATTGCGCTTGAAGAAGGCAAAAAGATTGTTGAAGCAAGGCACGTGATTGAAGCAAAAAAGATTGCAAGAACACTTGAGCAGCAGATAGCTGATAAGTTTATTGAAAGGAAAAAGGAATATGAAGTTATATTGACTAATGGAACAAAGATAGGCAGGGTAAATGGTTTGGCTGTTATTGGAACAGAGGGGGCCTATAGTGGAATAATACTGCCGATTGAAGCAAGCGTTGTTCCTGGTGGAAAAGAAAAGGAAATTGTTGCGACAGGAAAGCTTGGTGATATTGCAAAAGAAGCAATAAAGAATGTGAGTGCTATTGTTAAGCATTATTTTGGTGAAGATTTAAAGAAAAATTATGATATTCATGTTCAATTCTTGCAAACATATGAAGGAGTTGAAGGTGATAGCGCAAGTATTGCTGTTGCGACTGCCATAGTTTCTGCATTGAAACAGATTCCTGTTAAGCAAGCTATTGCCCTAACTGGAAGTCTAAGCGTGAACGGAAACGTGCTGCCAATCGGTGGAGTTACTGCTAAAGTCGAGGCTGCTATCGATGCTGGTTTGAAAGAGATTATTATTCCAAAAGCTAACAGCAAAGATATTGTTTTGAAGAAAGAGAGATTGAAGAAAATTAGGATAATTCCTGTAACAAGAATAGAAGAAGTACTTGAGCATGCGCTTGACTGGAAGGGAAAAGAAAAGTTACTGAATCTTTTCAAAAAAAGCGAGGAAAGTTAGGGAAACGTTTTTATAAAAATAATGATTATTTCGTTTTGGTGATTTTAAGTTGGAGCTTGTTGAAAGGATTGATTGGCTTGTAAGCAGGCTTTCAGCAAGCAATGTTGAAAGTATTAAACCTGAGCTTGTTTCTGCCGTTAATGAACTGAAGAAGTTGTTTTCTGAAGCAAAGGCTGAGCTTGAAAAAGGTGCTGGTATGATGCCAGACTTTGATGAATTGAAAAGAAAGCTTGATCAAATTATTGATCAAAACAAGAAAATAGCAAAAGGAATTCTTGTTCTTGCTGATATGCTCGAAAAGAAAAGAACAGGAAAGTTAACAAGAGAAGTGATTTCCTCTGTTCCTTCTTCTGAAAGAAAACTTCCGGTTAGGATTCCTCCGCCATTCGAGCCAGAGCAAGGAAAAAAGAAAAGCCATCTTGAACGAATAGAAGAAGCTTTTAGAAAATGATTGATGATAAAGCACTTGCTAAATGGATTCTGTTGAAAGAAACTAAAGTTAAAGGGGAAGCAGAGCAAGTGAAGGTGGAGAAAAAAGATTTTTCTGAACTTGGAAAGGCGCTTTCTGAATTGAAAGAAAGGATAGAGGCGCTTTCATCTTTTGAGGAAAAGAAAACAGGAGAAATATTAGCTAGAGAAAATGAGCTTTTGGCTGGTGAAAAAAGGATTGAAAAGGAGGTTTATGAAAGTCATGATGAACTGACTGAGATTGAAGAGCGGTTAAAAAATATAGAAAAGTATTATGAGGAATTGAAAAAGAAAGGTGAACATAAAGGTTTGATTGAGGCGATAGGTAAAAAGATTTCAAGACTGAAAGAATTGCTTTTTAAGAAAAGGATTGAGAGGGCTGAAAAAGAACTTGTAGCAAGAGAAGAACTTGGGAAACCAGAATTTGTTAAAAAAGCTGAAAAAGAAAAGCCTGTTGAAGAAAAGATAAAACCTTTAGTAAGACACAGGTTGTTGTTTTTGCCATCAGCTCCGCCAATTGAAATGAAACGTGAAAAGGAATTTGGAGCATTGCCGTTGTTGCCGCCACCGCCAAAACCGATAAAGAAGAAAGGACTTTTTGGAAGGCTTTTCGGAAAATGAAAATCGAAGAATGGACAAAGGAATTTAAGGAGAAGCTTGAAGAATACAAAAAGAGATATGGAAAAGAAAAAGAAGTTGAGAAAATACCTGTTGTCTTGAAGAGATGTCCGAAATGTTTTAATTTAAGCTTAGAATACGATCCAAAAACAGGAAGGATTTATTGCACAAAATGCGGGTTCGAAGCGTACATTCCAAAAACAAAGTAAGGAAAAGCAAGGAAACATCGCTCTACAAGGAACAAAGGGTTGGTGTTTTTGTTGATGTTCAGAATCTTTATTATAGTGCAAAGTATATTTATGGTGCGAAGGTAAATTTCGATGCCGTTTTAAAGGAGGCTGTAAAAGGAAGAAAACTGATAAGAGCAATAGCTTATGTGATAAGAACAGAGGAATTGAAAGAGGCTGCTTTTTTTGAAGCGCTGAAGAAGATAGGCTATGAGATAAGGGCAAAGGATTTGCAGGTTTTCTATGGTGGTGCGAAAAAGGGCGACTGGGATATTGGTATTGCAATGGATAGCATAGAGCTCGCACCAAAGTTAGATACAATAGTTTTGGTTAGCGGTGATGGTGATTTTGTGCCTTTGGTTAAGCATTTGAAATATGCTCTTGGCTGTAGGGTTGAAGTTATTGCTTTTGGAAAAAGTGCATCAAGCAAGCTAATAGCTGAAGCTGATGATTTTGTTGATTTAGATGAAAATCCAAAGCGATTTCTGATCAAATGGAAAAAGCAAAAATAGTGTTGCTTGGCTTTGTTTTTTCTCTGATTGTTTTCTTGCTTTGCATTAAAAGTGCGTTTTTCGAAGTTGAAAATGAAAAGCAGAGGCAAGTCATTGATTTTTTATTTGGCAAAGATGATCATGGATTAAACTTTTCTAAATCTGAGATTGAGCATCTTATTGAAGTAAAAGGGTTTGTTTTTATTGGAAGGATTTTGCTTTTTTGCTTGCTTGCTTCTTTCCTTGGTTTTTTGATTGTTGGTATTGCAAATAGAAAAGAACAGCTTTTTCTTTATGGCGGGATTTTTGGAGCTGTTATTCTGCTTTTTGGATTTGTTGCAATGTTGGGTTTTGACCAGAGTTTTGAATTAATGCATAGATTGTTTTTCAAAACGCAATGGCGATTTAGCGAAGATAGTTTGCTGATCAAAACGTTTCCTTATGAATTTTTTATAGAAAGAGCAAAGATGATTTTGTTTAGATTTTCTGTATTTGTTATTTCATGCTTTGCAATCAGCTTTCTACTTCGACGCGTATCTGCTGTACACCGTAAGGCTTGCTATTTCTTGAAACGTTTATCGTGATTATATACATTCCTGGTAAGGCATTTTTCTTTGCCTCAACGCCAATAGCAATTCTTTTTTCTGACCTTGCTGGAATTTGGACTTGTTTGTGTGTTAAGATGCTTATACTCTTATTGCAGTTTATTGATTGCATATTCTCGGCTGATACTCCAGAACAAGGTAGATTAAGATTGAATGTTGCTTCAGAATCAGCATCGTTGAATATTTTCATGCCAAAGATTGTGAATTCTCCTGGATGGATTTTTTTGTAGTTTATTGGAATGCAAACAAGTCCTTCGCATTGGATTGATTCGATTTTTTTATCAAGCTCTTCCTGGGTATAGCTTGCAAGACTCTTTGCTTTTGTCAGGATTGTTGTAAAGAAGTAGATTGAGAGGCTTACTATAACGAGCGATAGAATAATGATAACGAGAAAATTTATTGATAATGTTATTGCTTTTCTGTTCATTTGATTATCTCGCTATGACTTCGTATTCTTTTACGATTATGTAAAGGAAGAGGAACAGCACTATTATTCCTGCAAGCATGTAATATGCGCCATCGGTAATGCCCTTTTCGAGCATCTTATAAAGACCAAAAACAATCAGGAAGAACCCTATCCATAGAAACTTATCAAGCACTAACTTCATTATTTCGAATTCCTGCTGCGGAGTAAGTCTCTTTTTCATCTTTAGCTCGTTACCTGAAGGAAGAATTGTTTTGATTCAATCTCCTGAGCTTCAGTTCCTTCGCCAAGGACTGCATTAACCACCAGTTTACATATATATCTTCCCGGTTTCAAACCATTTTCTTTTATTATCGCTTTATAGGCTTTTGCTTCGCCAGGAGAAATTTCTTGAGCTATAGCTGTTAGCGTTGGAATATCCGAAACCTGGTTGCCGTTTGAATCGATACATTCTGTTATGTTCAGAGTGGCATTAGTAAGCGTAGCGGTACGTCTATTGTATACACCAACTTTAAGCGTTTCCATTTTGTTTCGTTTTATATCAATAGTATCAGGAAAAACAATTGGTTTTTCTGCAGTTGGTTCTGCTTCAAGTTCTGTTAATGCTATTGCTTCTGGAATTTTTTTCATAGCTCCTTTAAAGATTGTTTTTGTTAAAGTCAAGCCCAAGCCAAGAACAACAAAGGCAATGACAATTATTACTATAGCGGTAACAGAAAGCGATAATGCACCTTTTCGCATTTTAACAGCACCTCTTTTGGAAAGGAGAAAAGAAAGGAATTTTATAAAAGTTTCGAAGATTAGGCCGGTCAAAACAAAGGGAATAAACATTCGTTCAAAAAAATGAACAAAAGATTAAAACATTCGTGCTGAATTTTGTGTAAATGTGCAATAATAGGAAAGTTTTTTATAATTCTTTTATAAGTTTGAATGAATGCTTGGCAGAAAAAAAGAGGTTTCAGTTGATGTGGATAAGGATTTGAAAGCGATCAATGAGTTTTTATCGCGAAGTTCTGATAAGATCAAACTGCTTAAAAAACTTGCTAAGGATGTTGGCTTTCTCAGACATCAGGAAATGATGCTTGCAGAAAAGAATGTTGAAAAAGCTAAGAAAAAAGTTTTTGAAGAGATGATCTTTGCTTTACTCGATCTACTAAAGCAATATAGTTTTTTCCAGCTTGATGTTGATATAAGCGGTGAAAGACTAAAAAGAATTGGCAAAGTATACTACCAGAAGTTAAAGAACGAATTTCCTGATTTGTTTGGAAAACTTAAAAAAGAGGATAGGATGTTCTTTGAATAATGGCAACTATAATAATTACTTTGCCTGACGGTAGCAAGTTTAAAGCTAAGAAAGGCATTAAGCCAATTGATATAGCAAAGAAATTGCTTGGCAGTGCTTTTGCTAAAAAGGCTTTAGTTGCTTTAGTGAATGGTGAGCTTTGGGATTTGAACCGTGCTATAGAAGAAGATGCTAAGATAAAGATTTTAACTTATGATGACGAGGAAGCTATTGTTGTTTTAAGGCATAGTTGTGCGCATGTTCTTGCCCAAGCTGTTAAAAGGTTATATCCTGATGTAAAACTTGGTATTGGTCCTGCTATAGAGAACGGCTTTTTTTATGATTTTGATAAAAAGGAAGCATTTACTCCTTCTGATCTAAAGCGGATAGAGGCTGAGATGAAGAAGATAATTAAAGCTGATTATAAATTCGAAAGGAAAGAAATCAGTAAAGAGGAAGCAAAAAAGTTGTTTGCTGATGAACCTTATAAGCTTGAATTGATCGATGAAATGGAAGAGCCGATAAGTGTTTATAAAGATGGCGAGTTTATTGATTTATGCAAAGGCCCGCATATTCCAAGCACTGGAATGATTAAAGCATTTAAGTTAATGAAAACAGCTGGAGCTTATTGGAAAGGAAAAGCTGAAAATCCTCAGCTGCAAAGGATCTATGGGGTTGCATTTAAAGATGAAAAAGAATTGAAAAAATATCTTTCTCTACTTGAGGAGGCTGAAAAAAGAGATCATAGAAAGATTGGTAAAGAGCTTGATCTTTTTTCTATGCACCCTGAAGGTCCTGGATTTCCTTTTTTCCATCCAAAAGGAATGATTGTGATTAATGAAATTCTGAAATACTGGCGTGAAGAGCATGAAAAAGAAGGCTATAGCGAGGTTAAAACACCGATTATTTTGAGCAAATCACTTTGGGAACAGTCAGGACATTGGGAACATTATAAGGAAAATATGTATTTTACAAAAATTGATGGAAGGGATTTTGCAATAAAGCCAATGAACTGTCCTGGAAGTATTTTGATTTACAAGGAAAGGGTGCATAGCTATAGAGAACTTCCTCTGAGATGGGCTGAACTTGGTTTGGTGCACAGACATGAGTTAAGCGGAGTTCTTTCTGGTCTGTTTAGAGTAAGGGCTTTTACGCAGGATGATGCGCATATTTATTGCATGCCTGAACAGATTGAAAAAGAGGTTATAAAAATAATTAAGCTTACTGAAAGAATCTATAGTGCATTTGGATTTAAATATGAAGTAGAATTAAGCACAAAGCCAGAGAAAGCAATGGGAACTGCCAAGCAATGGCATGAAGCAGAAACCGCTTTAAAGAATGCACTAGAAAAATGCGGAATCAAGTATAAGATTAATCCCGGTGAAGGTGCTTTCTATGGGCCGAAAATAGATTTCCATGTAAAGGATGCCTTAGGAAGAAAATGGCAATGTGGCACCATACAGCTTGATTTTCAAATGCCTGAAAGATTCGATCTTAGCTATGAAGGAAAGGATGGAAAAAGACATAGGGTTGTTATGCTTCATAGAACTGTTCTCGGCAGCTTAGAAAGATTTCTCGGTGTTTTGCTTGAACATTTTGCTGGAAAGCTTCCACTCTGGATTGCTCCTGAACAGATAAGAGTAATAACTGTTTCTGATAAGGTAAAGAATTATGCCGAAAAAGTTTATAAAGAGCTTAAGAAACATGGATTCAGGGTTATGTTAGATGATAGGGCGGCTACTGTTCAGTACAAGATTAGAGATGCGCAGTTACAGAAGATTCCTTATATGGTTGTGATTGGAGAGAAAGAAGAAAAAACAAAGAAGATTGCTGTGAGGACTCGGGAGAATAAGGTTAAGTTTGGTGTTGAATTAGACAAGTTTATTGGTGCGTTAAAAAAAGAGATTAAGGAAAGGAAAGTTGAGCTGGAAGCGATTTAGAAGGAGTTGATTATTTTTATAATCATTATTTTTATAATCAAAATGCGGGGGTGGCCGAGTGGTCAAAGGCGCCAGGCTTAGGACCTGGTGGCTTAGCGCCTGCGCGGGTTCAAATCCCGTCCCCCGCATATTATTCCAAACGATAATTTTAAATAGTTGATTAATCAACTACATAGTCGATAAAACAACAATGATACTTAACGAAACAGAACTAAAAATATTGGCTGCTTTCTTTCCAGAAGGAATAGAAAGAACTACAAAAGAAATAGAAAATCGTTCAGGCTATTCCCACGAACGGGCTTATTCAACCCTTAAAGCGCTAGAAAAAAAAGGAATTCTATTAAAAAAGAAGGTTGGCAAAACACTTGTTTTCTCTATTAGGAAATTCGATGACGTAGTTTATCTTTCATTTGCCTTTTATTCAATAAACAGAAAAAACAATTTTATCAAAAGATATCCTTATATTTGGAATGCACTTGATGAATTTCTAAATAAAACAAAACCTGATTTGGCCGTATTATTTGGCAGTTACTCGAAGGGAGAAGCAAAAGAAAAAAGTGACGTCGATGTTTTATGTGTAAACAGTGATCCAGATACTGAAAAGATCGCTTTGTCACTCCGGCACAAATACAATCTAAGAATTGCCCCTATTATCATAACGAAAGAAGATTTTAAGAATATAAAAACCGAAAATCCTGAGTTATGGAATGAACTGGTAGAATTCGGAATCATCCTAAAAGGTCAAGAATTATTTTATGATTTAGTTTATGATTGGCACCAAAGTTTATTGAAAAAGCAAAGAATAATCTTATAACACTAAGTATTCTATTCGATATTTATGACAACAAAAAGGTTAGAAATTATTTAAACATTCCAGAAGATTATGATTCAAGCGAGTAGGTTGTAGTTTGTGCTTATTATGCAATGTATATGTCGGCTTTGGCAGCACTCGCTATGATAAATTATAAAAGTAAAAACCATACTGCAACCATCCTAGCTCTAGAAACCTTTTTTGTGAAAAAGCAGTTATTGGAAGAAAGATATCTTAGGATGATTGAGAAAGCTCAATTAGAAAAAGAATATATAGACAACTTAAACCTTGCAAGGGATAGAAGAGAAATTGCACAGTATAGTGTTACAAAGGAAATAACAAGAAGAATAGCAGAAGAAATTAAGGAAGATGCTTATAAATTCGTAGAAAGAATGGAAACACTGATTAGGGATTTAGAAAGTGTGAGAAAAGTTGGTGGGTTCTAATATTAGTTCGAATATCTTGCACATCATTACCACAATGTTTTTTATAATAGTGTAATAAGACTATAGGTGATGTATAATGAATGAAACAGCAGGTAAGTTTTTTCATAAAATACAGCAACATAAAATGAGGGAGCTTTGGGATAACGCAGAAGATGAAGATTGGGAAAATGCTTAGATCAGGCTATTAAATAAATTTAATATTCTAATATGAATTATTTTTCTTCGAAAAAAAAATAAAAAAGAAAAAAAATTTTGAAAATAAAATATTCTTTTTGGGATAAATTTTTGATGTTACTTGGTGCCTAAATAATAATGATAAAAGAGTTTCTAATATTATTTTCTCTCTGCGTGGGTGATGACTTCCTGACGCGTTGAAATTTTAGCTTTTCATTAGGATTTCCACAGGAAATGATGGTTTGTGTTACTGGTGTTTACGAAATGTTTTTAAACAGATAACTGGAAAAAGCTAACTAGTGTCTTTAGAAGGCTGGCCAGCCAGAAAAAAAGACACTCAAAGCCTTCTAAGACACTAAGACAACAAAAAAGAAAAACAAAGAGGTGAGGTGAAAGATGGGAAAATTTAAGAAAATTGTTGCCTTGGCAGCAGGCCTTGGTATGTTGGGAGCAACATTGAGTGGAGCCTTGGCTGCACCGTGGACTTTGGACAACTATCCAAATGCGCTTGGATCACCAGTTACCATTGTCTACGGTAAAGATGCTGATGTCAGCGACGTTGTTGGTGCAACAGAATTAGCAAATGCGTTAAAATATGAAGAAGAAACAACCACAACAACTGCAGCAACAGTAAGCGAAGGAGTTTTGATAAAAGCAGCTGGAGAGGAATTGAACTATAATGAAGATTTTGAAGACATTATTGATGTATTAGATAAAGGTGACTTGGATATTTTAGCAGATGGCACTTATGAAGACAACGAAGGAGATAATGAAAATTCAGTAACATATACGCAGGAATTAAGCTTTACGAACGGCACAAATATCTTAAAGTATACAACAGATGACAATGAGGATAATGAGCCTCTTGGAACATACATAGAAATAAATGATAATGAGAATACATATACATATACTTTAGAGTTTGATGACTCTGTTATATATGAGAACACAACTAATGGAGTAGACGATGATCTTGAAGACACTGAATTAACAATAATGGGTAATACATACACAATAGTTGATGCTGGCATT
>Ga0180300_10000551_pt1 | contig 16595 bp, 22 predicted proteins | sample GuaBasSediGuay15_FD_121798 | JGI IMG/M metagenome (GOLD analysis project Ga0180300, IMG submission 121798) | Subseafloor sediment microbial communities from Guaymas Basin, Gulf of California, Mexico - Guay15, Core 4569-2, 21-24 cm | ecosystem: Environmental > Aquatic > Marine > Hydrothermal... | reverse complement strand
CATTTTCCAAGCTATTAGCTCGTCAATATTAAGCCCTTCAGCTTTAAAACAGCCTCCTTTTGAATCACTTACAGCAACAATCCTAAAACCAGCATCAGTCAAGAATTTAGCCATATTTCTTCCGGCATTACCAAAACCCTGAACAGCAACTCTTTCAGCTTTAGTTCCGGTCCTTTCTAAAAATCTTTGTAAAACAAAAAAACCGCCTCTGCCTGTTGCAGTTTCTCTTCCAGCAATGCCGCCATTTGCTATGCTCTTTCCAGTGACTATTGCTTTAACATCTTTACCAACAATTTTACTATACTCATCTTGCATCCAATCCATAACCTGCGCATTTGTATAAACATCAGGAGCAGGTATGTCTTTTTCAGGCCCAATAAAATCAGCAATCATTCCAGTAAATTCTCGAGTTAATCTCTCAATCTCTGTCTTGCTTAATTTCTTAGGATTAATGCAAACACCTCCTTTTGCACCACCATACGGCAGATCACAAACACTGCATTTCCATGTCATCCACATGGATAATGCCCTAACTTCATCGAGACTAACATTTGGATGATACCTTATTCCGCCTTTCGTCGGTCCAAGCGCACTGCAATGCTGAACCCTATATCCAGAAACATTGATCATATCACCATCATCCAAACGCAAAGGAAAATTCACTGCCAATTCCCTCTCTGGCTTTTTCAATTGATTAATTATCCATTCTTCAATGTGCAGCCTTTTGGCTACTTCTTCAAATTGTTTAACTGCATTCTCATACGGATTCATTTTCAAGCAGGAAATCTCTTGCGCTTGCTGCTGCAATAGCACCCTGTGCAGCAGCGACTATAATCTGCTTCAAAGGAACATTAGTAAGATCGCCAGCAGCAAAAACTCCTTTAACGTTTGTCTTCATCCCATGATCAACAACAACATAGCCTTCTTCATCAATCTTAACTCCAAGCATTGCAGCAAGCGCATTGCATGGTTCTACTCCAATTTCAATAAAAATCCCATCAACAGCAATAGATTTTTCTTCACCTTTCTGTTCAAAAACCAACTCTTCTACAAACTTATCGCCCTTAATCTTAAGAGGAACAGCATCTAAAACAAGTTTTATCTTCTCGTTTCCAATCACTTTATCAACCAAAACCTTATCTGCTCTCAGTTTATCACGCCTGTAAACCAAATAAACCTCTTTTGCAAAATTCGCAAGGTGCAATGCAGAACTAGTAGCACTGTTTCTTCCACCTATAACAGCAACCATCTTGTCCTTATACAGTGGAGCATCACAAACCGCACAATAACTAACACCTTTACCAGTAAATTCGCTTTCTCCTTCTATCCCAAGTTTCTTCTTTTTGCTTCCGCAAGCAAGAATTATCGATCTGCTTTCATATTTTCCATTCACTAAAAAGCTTCCATTCTTTTTCTCAATTTTATCAACTCCTTCACGAACAATCTCAACATCATAGCTCTTAACATGTTTTAGAAAATTCTCGATCAATGCTCTTCCTTCAATCTGTTCAAAACCCAAATAATTCTCAACAACAGCAGCTTCGCTTATCATGCCTCCTTCCTGAACACAAAATAAAACAGTTTTCAACCCAAACCTTGCGCAATACAGAGCTGCATTCAAACCAGCAGGTCCACATCCAACAATCGCAACATCATACATTTTATAGATTTACAGATTTCTATCAAGCCATTCTCTTATCTCATCCTCGTGCATCAAACCTATAAACTCATCAACAACTTTTCCATTCTTGAACAGCTTTACTGCGGGAATGCTCCTAATACCATATTCAGAAGCCTTAGCAGGACTCTCATCAATGTTCAACTTTACAAATACAACCCTATCACCATATTCTTCTTCAAGTAATTCAAGTCTCGGCGTTAGAGCATGACAAGGACCGCACCAGTCTGCATAAAAATCAACTAAAACCGGCTTCTCTGCGCTTTTCTCAATAACCTCTTTTTGAAAGTTAGCATCACTTACCTCAAGCATAACCACCACCAAAAGATTGAGCAATGCAAGACCTATATATATTTATCGGAAGTTTTTTCTTAGCAGGATCGTCTTGAGTTTATCAAAACTTTCTTTGACAGCTTTCCTTAACTCATACCCTCCTATTCTCAACAGATTTGCCTTTCTTTTCCTTCCAACGAGCTCTACAAACCCTTTTCCAGATATTTTCTTTCCATTCCAGTTGCCAAAAACCTTTACAGGTCCTTCCCAGTAGTTTATTGCCCCAAATAATAATTCCTGGTCTCGCATAAAGCTTGAAACCCTAAGCTTTAAATTCTCAGTCGGAAAAGAAAGTAGCCATGCAACATCATAAACCGCACCAGTGACACTACTCTCCCATTGCTCCAATGCAACATACTCAAACGGTATCTCTCTTACCTCGCCGTCAGGCTTAGAAATATAAGCCCTATAAACTGCATTATCTCTAAAAATAAATTTGTAGCAAATAATATCTGTTCCGTGATCAAGTTTTATGCTAAACCAATCCCATCCTAAGGCAGGAGAATAACTTACATCAGCCCATTGATGGTCCATCCAAGATGTTCCCTCACATTTCTTTCCAAGCACTTCACCCTCAACTCTCAAATCACTACATGAATAATACCACGTTCCACCAACACCAGGAAGGCTAACCCAACCATTCTTTCCCTGGATAATAGCATCTTTTTTCGAATTCAACAAGAGGTCAACAAAATCATTTTTAATTCTCAAATTTTCACCTAGCCTTTCAATTAAATGAACACTAAATCCGCCCACCATTGGCCTAATATAGCTTACGTTCAGCCTTTTACCTTCAAAACTGTTCTTTGAAACAAAGGTTATTGGCATTATAACTGTTTTCTTTTCTGCCCTACTTAAATCGTATAAAATACTATGTGCAAAATAGCCTTCTCGCAAACCAAAACTCCCCATTAGTTTGCTTATAATTGGTATGTTTGCTTTGACAGGATCGATCTTAAACAAACAATTCATAAACGCATAATTCTTTCTTCCAACCTTAAGAAATCCATTGAAATACCACCATTCGACAATTGCCTTATGCTTATAGTCATCGTCAGGCAACCTTAATCTTCGCGGCCCCATATTCTAAAATTTTTAAGAAGCATTTATAAAATCTCTGATCAAAATCAAAAAGAATCTTAAAATTTTGGAAAAACTTAAAACCAAAAAGTCTTTTCAACTCAAAATGCGCATCACTAAAAAGATGAGTTTCTCAGCTCTCCTCAGCAAATATCCAGAGACAATAGGGGTTTTTCTTCGCTATGGAATGCACTGTGTTGGCTGTGTTGCTGCAAGCTTTGAAACAATAGAACAAGGAGCAAAAGCCCATGGCATAGATCCAGACCAACTTGTAAAAGACTTAAACGCTGCTATAAAAAAGAAAAGGAGGTGAAAAAATGCCAACAATAATCGTAGATAAAGAAAAATGTATTGGCTGTGGAGCCTGTGTTGCCCTATGCAAAAATTTTAAACTTGACTCGAATGGAAAGGCAGAACCAGTAAAAGCAGAAGTCGATAAAATAACCTGTGAACGTGAAGCTGCATCAAACTGCCCTGTCGATGCGATAAAGATAAAAGAATAAAAATAAGATAAAAAAGAAAAAGCATAAAGCAATCAAAAAATGTTCTTTTCACTCAGAGAATTGATAGATGCAATAATAATGATCTTTGCAGTCGGATTTATTTTTTCAGCCTACCTTAAAAAATACAGACCGATAACAATCCATGAGTTTTACTTCGGCAGAATACACTGGCGTGATCTTCGTTTTGCAATAGCAGTAACTGCACCAGCAATTATCCTGCATGAATTGGCACACAAATTTACAGCTCTATCATTCGGACTAACAGCAACATTTCATGCAGCATACCTCTGGCTTTTAATCGGCATCATTTTAAGGCTATTTGGCTCAAGCATAATCTTCTTTGTTCCAGCCTATGTAAGCATAACCGGTACAGCAAACAATCTTGCTTATGCGCTCATTGCTCTCGCAGGACCGTTAACAAATCTTATAATCTGGCTTATATCTGCACGCGCACTCAAAAAAGCGTCGCACGAGAAAATACCTTTCTTCCATCTTACGAAAGAAATAAACAAATTTCTATTCATATTCAACATGCTTCCTATTCCTGGCTTTGACGGTTTTCAGGTTTATGCAAATCTAATAAAATTCCTTTTTTAAAACAAAACCTATTTTTTAAAAAAAATAAATCTTTAAAAAGAGATTCCATTTTCAAAAAGAAGGGCTTCTTTGAAATCGCATCAACTCATCTCAAGGATAGCAAAACAGGCTACTGAAGAATTCTACTCACCTTTCCCTCCAAATTATAAAATCGGCAGGACAAAATATATCATTGTTGCTGGCAGCGTAATGAGCGGCGTCGGTAAAGGAATATTTGCTTCCTCGCTCGCAAAACTAATAAAATATTACGGCTTTAAGATAGAACCAATAAAAATAGATGGATACTTAAATCAAGACGCTGGAACATTAAACCCTTTCAGACACGGCGAGGTTTTTGTGCTTGATGACGGCACAGAATGTGACATGGACCTCGGCAGCTACGAAAGATTTCTCAATACAACATTAACAAAAGATAATTACCTCACAGCTGGAATGATATTTAAAAGAATTCTTGAAAAAGAAAGAAAAGGCCATTATCTTGGCCGAGATGTTCAATTTATTCCTCATGTAACAGGAGAAATAAAATTCTCTTTAAGAAATCTCGCAGTGAAGTCAAAAGCAGATATTGTTCTTCTCGAAGTAGGCGGTACTGTCGGCGATTATGAAAATGCCTACATCATCGAAGCAATAAGAGAACTAATCTATGAAGAAGGAAAACAAAATGTTTGTTTTATAAACGTTAGCTATATTCTCGAACCTCAAAATCTTGGTGAGCAAAAAAGCAAACCAGCACAGCTCGGCTTAAACAGATTGTTAGCTTTAGGCATACAACCAGACATCATTGTATGCAGAGCACACAAACCAGTAACTCAAAGGATAAAAGAAAAAATAAGTGTTTATTCAAATGTTCCGCTGCGATACGTTATAGGCTTGCATGATATTGCAACCGTTTATGAAGCGCCTTTGCTGTTAAAAAAACAGCATGTCGATGATCTTGTTCTTGAAAAGCTCAACCTTTTGCGAAAAGCAAAGAGATTAAAACAAGCAACGAACTTGAAAAAGTGGCGTCGTTTTGTTAAGCAATATCTTAATGCAAACAAGCGCATTACTGTAGCAATAGCAGGAAAATATACGGGATTGCGAGACAGCTATGCAAGCATTCTCAAAGCAATCGAACATGCAGCAACAGCATGCAACGCAAGAGCATCTGTAAAATTCATTGAAACAACAAACATTCACTCAATCAAAGACGCTGCAAATGCATTAAAAAATGTTGATGCATTAATTATCCCAGGAGGGTTTGGCAAAAGAGGTGCTGAAGGAAAGATAGCTTGCATCTCATACGCAAGAAGAACAAAGATTCCATTTCTAGGACTTTGCTTTGGTTTTCAGCTTGCAGTAATTGAATTTGCAAGAAACAAATGTCATCTAAAAAAAGCCAATTCAACAGAACTCGATCCAAAAACAAAACACCCAGTTATTTGCATCTTACCCGAGCAAAACCTTGAAAAACTAGGCGGAACAATGCGTCTCGGAAGTTACCCAGCAAAACTCAAACCAGACACACTTGTTTGGAGACTTTATAAAAAGCAGACGATAATCCACGAACGCCATAGACATCGCTATGAAGTAAACCCAGAATACGTCCAGCTTCTCGAAAACAGGGGGCTAATCTTTTCAGGAACATCCCCAGACAGCTTACTTATGGAATTCCTTGAGTTACCGCAAAAAGAACATCCTTTCTTCATAGCAACACAAAGCCATCCAGAATTCAAATCCAGACCAATGCAACCAGCACCACTATTCTTTGGCCTTATTAAAGCTGTGTTGGAATAAAAAGAATAAATTTTTAAACAAACCCCTGCTCTTTTCTTTGGAATGGGCATTCGCGCATTATATGAAAAACACTACAAAAAATTAATGATCATACCCTTCCTGCTTTTACTTTTTGCTATAATTCAAATAGCATATCAAACAGTCACAACAGGCGACTTCATTCATAAAGGTGTTAGCCTAAAAGGCGGAGTAACCATAACGATTCAAAAACCAATTTCAGTTCACGAACTTGAACTATTTCTAAAGAAAAAGTTTCCAAAAGCAGATATCCAAATTAGAGCATTATCAAAAGCAGGAAAACAAACAGCCACCATCATAGAAGCTTCTGACATTAATCCAGAGCAGCTCCAATCTGCACTAAAAGAAAATCTTGGAAATGATGTGGAATTTTCAACCGAGGTAATGGGTTCTGCCTTAGGAGAAAGTTTCTTCAAACAAACAACAAAAGCCCTAATCTTTGCTTTTATATTTATGGCAATTGTCGTATTTTTCTATTTCAAAACCTTCACACCAAGCATTGCAGTTATTCTTGCCGCTGTTTCTGATATTATAGTCACTCTTGCTATTGTAAATCTTCTCGGAATTAGATTAAGCACAGCAGGAATAGCTGCTTTCCTAATGCTCATAGGTTACTCTGTTGATACCGACATTTTGCTAAGCACAAAAACTCTGCGCAGAAAAGAAAATCCAGTTCAAGGCATTTATGCAGCAATGAAAACAGGTTTAATGATGACAGCAACAACACTAACAGCCGTAACAATTGCTTTAATCCTTGCCCAATCACCTGTTTTAAAACAAATAATGACAATATTACTAATAGGATTACTCGTTGATCTTCCAAACACTTGGCTTCAGAACGCAGGAATCTTAAGAATCTATTTAGAAAGAAAAAAGAAAAAATGGGAAAGATAAAACAAATATTCACATCATTTCGTGTAATTCTTGCATTAATACTTGTAGTGCTCGCAATTGTTGCAATACATCCAAATCCATTTGCAAAAGGTGTCGCTATTAGAGCTGTTAAATTCAACAGCAGTGCTGCAATAGCAGGAATTCCATCACCGAAACCAACAACACCACCGATGAGCAGAGAGGTTGTATTAGCCATAAACAACATTCCGATAAAAACAATCAAAGACTTTTACGCAATTTCATCAAAAATAGAACCGAACAGAACAGTTTATATCAAAACAAATAAAGATGTATACAAACTTATTACAAAAGAAAACGAAACATGCTTCGGCTTAACAGTATATCAAGCTCCTAAAACAAATATTAGAAAGGGCTTAGACCTTGCTGGCGGAACCCGTGTTTTACTAAAACCAGAAAAACCTCTTTCTAAAGAGGAAATGGAGATGCTCATAGCAAACATGAAATATAGATTAAACATCTACGGCTTAAGTGATGTCGTTGTTCGTGAAGCTTCAGACCTTGCAGGAAACCAGTATGTCTTAGTTGAAATAGCAGGAGCAAAAGAAGAAGAGGTCAAAGAACTGCTTGCAAAGCAAGGAAAGTTCGAAGCAACAATCGGCAACAAAACAGTATTCAAAGGTGGTTCTGATATAACATATGTTTGCAGATCAGCAGATTGTGCAGGAATTGACCCTCAATATGGTTGTGGAAAAAGCGCTGACAGTTGGATATGCAGATTCAGATTTGCAATTTCTCTAAGCCCAGAAGCTGCAAAAAGACAGGCAGAACTAACAAAAAACCTTTCAGTCGTCACAGAAAACAGTGAGCAATATCTTAGCGAAAAACTCATTCTCTATCTCGACAACAAAAAAGTAGATGAATTAAACATTGGTGCTGAACTAAAAGGCAGAGCAGTAACAGATATTTCAATAAGTGGCTCTGGCATTGGAAGAACAAAACAAGAAGCAATATTCAATGCATTGCAAAACATGAAACGCTTACAAACAATCCTAATCACAGGAAGCCTGCCAGTAAAACTCGATATCGTAAAAACAGATGCAATATCTGCTGTGTTTGGTCCTGTTTTTCTCAAAAACGCATTGCTTGTTGGCTTCATAGCTCTTATCGGAATTGGAATCATAATCTTCATCAGATATAGAAAAATTTCAATAGCTATTCCTATCATGCTCACGTGCTTAACAGAACTAATCATCTTGCTCGGCTTTGCTGCACTCGTCGGCTGGAACATAGACCTTGCAGCAATCGCAGGAATAATAATTGCTATCGGCACAGGAGTAGATCATCAAATCGTTATAACAGATGAGATACTTCGCGGAGAAGCACAAGTAACACACGACTGGCGAAGACGCATTAAAAATGCGTTCTTCATAATAATGGCAGCATTCACAACAACAGTTGTTGCAATGATTCCCCTATGGTTTGCAGGAGCCGGCCTTCTAAAAGGTTTTGCTCTTACAACCATAGCTGGAATAACCATTGGTGTTTTTATCAGCAGACCAGCATACGCAAAAATAGTAGAGATTCTTCTTAAAAAATGAATCAAAAGATTATTGCCATAGCATTAATCGCACTCGGAACCCTTTTTACATCAATTGCAGCTACCTTATACAAGCTTGGCGCTGATAGTTGGAATTTCATAACCATCTTCATTGGTTTTTGTCTCTATTTCACAGCAGGCGTTTTGCTTATCCTTGCTTTAAAGAGAGCAGAGGTTACCCTTGTATATCCTGTATTCGCAACGTCATATATATGGGTTTTAATAATTGCATTTTTCCTGTTCAAAGAAAAATTCAATTTCATCAAGATATTTTCAATATTCCTAATCATTCTCGGCATCATAGCACTGTCCTTTGGTTCGCATCAGCAAACAAATCAAAAAATCAGAGCTGAACTAAAATGACAACACACTGGTGGGGCATAACGCTTGTAGCAATTTCATCTTTAATAGCTGGGTTAGGACCAACATTCCTAAAACGAGGAAGCGACAATTTTGATCTAAAAGATGTTTTCAAACTAAAACTAAAAAAATTAGTAAAAAATAAAAATTTAGTAAAAGGGGCTCTCCTTTATTTTCTAGCAACCCTCTTCTTTGTTCCGGGACTGCGCGGCGGTGAAATCAGCATCCTTTATCCAGTTGCATCATCAACTTACATATGGGTTTGTATATTCTCAAATATCATTCTAAAAGAAAAAATAAACATCACAAAAGCCTTCGGAATAGCATTAATAATCCTCGGAATTTCCCTCTTAGGAATATTTAGATAAGTTTTTTAATGTCTTATTCTTTCCTTATTCCATGCCAATAATCATCTCTCTCGGAGGCTCGGTTATCATCAACGAAAAAACCCAACTTCCAGATACAAAATTTCTAAAGGAATTCATTAACTTAATCAAATCATTCAAACAAAAACGTTTCATCATTGTATGCGGTGGCGGAACAACAGCAAGAAATTATATGCAAGCCTTAAAGAAAATATCAAATCCTACATCAAAAGAACTCGACCTGCTAGGCATAGAAGCAACACTTCTTAATGCAACCTTGTTAAAACTTGCATTTAAAAATTACGCCCATAAAACCATTGCTCAAAACCCAACAAAGCGTGTTCGCTTTAAGCATGTCCTTATAGCTGCTGGTTGGCTCCCAGGACACAGCACAGACTATGATGCTGTCCTTTGGGCTAAAACCTATAAAGAAAAACAAATTATAAACATAACATGCGTTGATATGCTTCATGATAAAGATCCAAGAATTTATCCAGATGCAAAACCAATTCCAAGAGCTGCATGGAAGGAATTTTTCAAAATAATTAACAGCAAGTGGCATCCAGGAATGAAAGCTCCATTCGACCCAATAGCTTCAAGGCTTGCATCAAAACTAAAACTCACCCTTATCCTTGTCGGCAGAAACATAGAAAATCTAAGAAACTTAATTAAAGGAAAAGCGTTTAAAGGAAGTATTATAGAATAATGTAAAATGATACTAACAAAAGATATTATCCTAAGCGAAATAAAAAAAGGAAGAATAAAAATTGTTCCATTCAATCAAAAAAACATTGGCCCAGCATCAATCGATCTAACGCTTGACAACAAATTCAGAATTTTCAAAAAAGAAAGAAAAACAACCTTATCTGAAAAAACAGATTGCAAAGCATTCTCAAAAAAAGTAGTATCAAAAGAACTTGTGCTTCATCCCGGAGATTTTGCACTAGGAATAACAAGAGAAAAAATCTCTTTGCCAGAAAACATCTGCGGATTCCTAACCGGAAGAAGCAGGTTTGCAAGACTCGGCTTAGTTGTGCATAGCACTGCTGCATTCGTGCATCCAGGCATCAACAATAAACAAGTTCTTGAAATGCAAAATCTAGGAAAACTTATTCTTCGCATTCCAGCAGGAACGCGTATATGTCAGCTCATCTTAGCAAGAACAGAAGGCAAAGCTAAATACATAGGAAAATTCAAAAAACAAGAATCGATCTAAAATATCTTCTTTCCTTCCAATCCGCAGAGCCTATCCCATTCCCTATCAACATGCTCCTGAATCTCTTTAATTTCTTTTTTGCTCAAATGCTTAAACCTCCCTTGCAATTTTAAATATTCTTCAACTGGAATAAATTGCTCAGGCTTCATGCTAAATCTAAGAATACCATTTTCAATCTCATATAGAGGCGTAACCTTAGCATAATACGCTTTTTTACAAACTTCTATTGTCATATCAGAACCAATCTTCCATCCAGGAACGCACGGCGTAAAAACCTGAACATACGCAGGACCTTTAAAATCCAAACCTTTCTTAACCTTAGCATATAAATCCTGAGGAAAACCAACGCTTGCAGTTGCAACATAGCAATTCCTATGCATAGCAACAATCAAAGGCATCGGCTTTTTCCATCTTTCATCGCCATGTTTTACTTTTCCTACCGGAGTTGTCGTTGTCCATGCATACTTCGGAGTTGCACCACTTCTCTGTATACCAGTATTTTCATAAGCACCATTATCATAACAAACATAACAAACATCATGACCTCTTTCGATCATTCCGCTCAGTGCCTGAAAGCCAATATCAAAAGTTCCTCCATCACCAGCTATAGCCAAAACCTTCTCTTTCCTTCCTTGCCTCTTTAAAGCTTCAGAAATGCCGCTTGCAACTGCACCAGCATTTTCAAAAGCAACATGAATATAAGGCACTTTCCAAGTAGTAAGCGGATAAGGAGTACTAACAACCTCTATGCAACCAGTAGCATTTACAACAATGACGTTTTTACCAGCGGCTTTCAAAATATGCCTCATAGCAATAGCAGCTCCGCAACCTGCGCATGCCCTGTGTCCTGAAGCAAAAAGTTCTTCTTCAGGCAAGCCTTGTATCATTTCAACATCTCCTCCAAACAAAAATTATCATGACTACTCCCACAAAAATTTACTCTTTTAGTTAACAACCTCCCACATCCTTTACATCTAACAACCTTATAATGAAACCCTTTTTCAAAATGCGATTCAATTGCAATATCATCCGCATCTTCTAAACAGCTGTTACAGTAAGTACAAGCAATTCCTTTTCCATTTTGATGAACATCGCTTACTGCAAAATGCATTCTCATTTTAACCATATCCTTTTTTCGTTTTCTTTTTCTTTTTGCATCACATCAAATGCTTTCATTATATGCCTTGGCGTTATATCCCTTCCACCCAATCCTGCTATAAACGAATGAACAGGCAAACAACTCAGCGCTTTAATTTCATTCCAAAGCACACCGCCATTGCCAAAAGAAACAGCTCTGTCAATAACAGCAATAGCCTTTAATCCTTCAAAAGCTTTTTTCAGCGCTTCCTTAGGCAAAGGCCTGAAACTCCTTAGCTTAATCAATCCAATGTCCTTCAGCCTAGATTGCTTCAGAACATGCTTTATCGTTCCGCAAACACTGCCCATAGCAATAATTGCGTATCTTGCATTTGCCAGATTATATGTTTCAATCAAACCATAAAAATCCCGTTTAAAATGCTTCTTGAAGTTTCTCTCCTCAACACGCATCACGTTTATTGCCATTTTCATAGCCTGTTCTTGCTGCTCTTTAAATTCCATAAAACTATTAGGATATCCTATCGGACCCATCGTAACAGGTTTTCTTGCATCAAGCTTGAATAAAGGCCTGTATTTCCCAACATATTTTCTAACCTTTTCATCGTTATCTAAAAGCACTCTCTCATAAACATGAGACAAGCTGAATCCATCAACACAAACCATAGTAGGAAGCAAAACATCTCTGTTTTCAGCAATTCTATAAGCAAATAAAACAGAATCATAAGCTTCCTGAGCACTTTCACAATAAAGCTGAATCCAACCACTATCCCGTTCAGCAATACTATCGCTATGATCGCACCAAATATTTATCGGTGCACTTAAAGCCCTGTTTGCTATTGCCATTACAACAGGCAACCTTAACCCGCTTGCAATAAACAGGACTTCATGCATTAAAGCCAAACCTTGTGATGCTGTTGCAGTAAAGACCCTGCTGCCAGCAGCACTTGCACCAATAGCAGCAGAAATCGCACTATGCTCCGATTCAACAGTAATCATCTCTGCCTTAAGCAGACCATCAGCAACAAAATCAGCAAGCCTTTCAGCTATATGCGTCTGCGGTGTAACAGGATAAATAGGAATAACATCAGGCTTTGCAAGTCTAACAGCTTCAGCAATAGCATGGCTTGTTTCAATTACTTTTTCCATTTTCTTCCCTCACCATCTTAATCGCTTTAACAGGACAATGTCTTGCGCAGATTCCGCAACCTTTGCAATGATCATAATCTATATCAGCACCGTCTTTCTTTATTTTAATGCAGGCATCAGGACAGTAGAGCCAACAAAGACCGCATTTAATGCATTTCTTTTTATCTACAACCGGCTTTAATGTTCTCCATTCACCGGTCTTTGTTTTAGTGCTGCTTCCAGGCTCATCTATAACAGCTCCAGGCTTAAGTTTCATATCTTTTCCAGGCATTTTTCATAAGTTAGCTTAATCATCCTCTTGTTCTTTTTTCTCATGTCCTCATTTCTAAAACGTTCATCAACAGCTTTATACAGATTCTTTAATGAAACAAGTTTAGTATAAGCAGCAAACGCGCCAAGCATAGCAGTATTGACAATATCTTTTCCAAATTCTTTAAGTGCAATCGAAGTAGCATCAATAAAGCAACTCTTCACACCTTTTACACTAATGCTTTGCTCTTTTCTCGCATTCGCAAGCACAACACCTTTCTGCTTTAATCCAGAAAGCATTCCTTTTACGCATAGCAAACCAGAATCCAGCACAACCACATAATCTGGTTCATAAATCTGGCTTCTTATTAAAATCGGTTTCTTAGAAATCCTTGTAAAAGACATCGAAGGAGCTCCTCTCCTTTCAACGCCAAACATCGGCATTGCCTGAACATAATAACCTTCATAAAAAGCACCTACAGAAAGCAGTTGAGCAAAAGTAACTGCTCCTTGTCCCCCCCTACCAACACATTTAACCTCAATCATATATACCCCTTTTTAGCATTTAGCTAAAAGCAAAAGAAAGAAGAAAAGAGGAAGATTTAAAAATTTTCCTTTTTCTATTTTCGTATGCAAATATACAATACCCTAACACAAAAAAAAGAAAAATTAATTCCTCTGCAAGACAATCTTTTTAGGATTTATTCCTGCGGACCAACTGTCTATGACTATGTCCATATTGGAAATCTTCGTGCCTTTGTCTGTGCAGACATCCTAAAGCGTTATCTAATTTTTAAAGGCTATAAGGTTAAACACGTAATGAACATCACCGATGTCGACGATAAAACAATAAAAAAGGCAAATGGCGACAGGCAAAAACTAAAAGAAATCACTGAATTTTACACAAAAGCATTCTTCGAAGATTTAAAGGAAATGAACATCCTTCCAGCAGATGTTTATCCAAAAGCAACAGAGCACATAAAAGACATGGTTAACGTAATCAAAACACTCATGGAAAAAGGTTATGCATATAAAGCAGAAGACGGCAGCATATATTTTTCTGTTGCAAAATTTAAAGATTATGGAAAACTGTCAAAAGTAAAAGTAGCAGAACTAAAAGCAGGCGCAAGAGTAAGCCAGGATGAATATGCAAAAGAAAGCGCATCAGACTTCGCTTTATGGAAAGCGTGGAAAGAAAGCGACGGCGACATTTTTTGGGAAACAGAAATTGGAAAAGGTAGACCTGGTTGGCATATAGAATGTAGTGTCATGTCAACTAAATATCTAAGTCAACCATTTGATATTCACACTGGTGGTGTTGATCTAATCTTCCCTCATCATGAAAACGAAATAGCCCAATCAGAAGCATATGCTGATAAGGAATTCGTTCGCTACTGGTTCCATAACGAATGGCTTTTCGTCGAAGGAAAAAAGATGAGCAAATCTCTTGGAAACTTCTACACTCTTCGCGATCTAAAAGAAAAAGGATATTCAGGCCAAGAATTAAGACTCGTTTTTCTTGAAACCCATTACAGACAGCAGCTTGATTTTTCCTTAAAACAACTCGATGCTGCAAAATCAACACTCGAACGAATAAAAGATTTTACATGGCGTATGAAAAACAACGATAAAGAAAAAGGAAAAGATATTGCTCAACCGAGAATCGACGCTTTCATGCGCGAATTCACAGCAGCAATGGATGATGACCTTGATACTCCAAAAGCATTAGCAGCACTGCACAGCTTTATCCACGAAATAAACTTGCTCGACTTGAACAAAGAAGAATCCCAAAATGTCTATTCTTTAATGAAACAACTCGAAAAAATTCTCGGCTTAGCACTCGAATTTGAACTCATTCCGCTTACAGAAGAAGAGCTTGCTTTGATCAAAGAGCGCGAAAACGCAAGAAAACAAAAAGACTGGAAAAAAGCAGACGCAATAAGAGAAGAACTAAAAAAACATGGAATAGAACTTTTCGACACAAAAGAAGGAACAAAATGGAGAAAGGTTAAACAATACTAAAATTTCTGACCCATTCCATCAGCAAGATGGAAAACATCTTCTAAAGAACTTAATCCAAGCGGATGAATTGCTTGTTTTTCTTCAGGAAATAACGACTCCATACGTGGCTTTCTATTCTTAGGTCTCTTCTTCAGGTGTAAATGCTCTACAATTCCAAGGTGAAGTTCAAACTTTTTTTCTAGAGGAAGTCTACGAACATAGCGTGCTATAGCAATTGGATCATAATGTTGTCCTATGCGTTCAAAATATACTTTGCGATGAATTATGTGCAAACCTAAAGCAACATCCCCGGCTGCTTCAATAACTTCCGCAACTAGATCCGGTGTTATGCCATATTGAGGTCCATCTTTCACAATTGAAAGTAAATCAAGCTTATCCTCGTGCTGTATACTCGGCATTCTTGTATAAAAATTAACAGCAGGTCTTAATGGAATCTTTTCCTTCCCACACTGAGTTAAAAACCCTCGAATTTCTTTTTCACTACAACCAATTCTTTTCAAAGAACCAACAGCAAAGCTTAGTTCATCACTATTAAAATAACCATCATCATACTTGTCCACATCATCATACAGAACATTTCCCCTTCCAGTCTCGTTTGCCCATAGAGGCATTCTATATGCTTCGCCCAGAACCATTTTGTCACCCCCTATATATTTTCTATATTCTATATAGGGGAAAGGTATTGATTTTTAAAGATTTTGGAGATTGGTTGGCACAAAAATTTTTATTCCAAAATTTTCTTCACTTTATTAATAAAAGAAACAGTATTGTTTCTTGCTTTTTCCACTAAACAAAGTTCAAAACTAGCGGAAACATCATAACTCGCTCTCTCCCTTAAATCTTTTGTTTTTGTAATAATCTCGATATCTTCCTTATCAATACTTTCTTTTATTAACTCGATATCTTTTTCATCAAGCTTTTTGTGTTGATGATAATAAAACCAGATTACTGCACATAAAGTTGCGTTATGCGACTTGGAAGCAAAACCTTTCGCAGAAATCATTAAGCCATCTCCTGCACAATCTTTTGCTCTTAACCCAATCCCTCCAATTAGGCAACTTCATTCTCTAGCAACACCCACCATTCTATGCCGTTTATCAAGATTTTATTGTTTTTAATCTGTTTCATAAATTCATCCTTTCTATCAAAAAATTTTTTGCTGAATTCCCGCCATGATAGATACACAGGTTCTAGCTTAACATTACATCTCCCTGAAATAATTTTTGCTTTTTCTTCTATTTCTTCTTCTGCCTCATTGAATACAAGTAAAATGTCTAAATCACTTTGCTTTGTATAATCGCCAACAGCATAAGAACCAAAAATTAAACTCAGTACTGGCTTGTTTTTAAGAATTTTTAAAAAATCAAAAACAGCATCTTGAACGTGTTTTGGAAGTTTCAAAATTCTAGAATATTCAATGTTATACAAAGAGGGAATAACCAACTTATTTTTGTAATTAATATAAAATTTCAGGTTTCTTCCTTCTCTTCTTGACTTTACTAATCTTTTTTTAATTAATTTATTCAGACCATGTTTAACAGACGGCATGCCAAGCTTTAATTTTCTAGCCAAAGATCTAACATAAATTCCAGGATTTAAATAAATTAATTTTAAAAGCTCGAGTTCTGTATTCATGATATATATTGTATATCATATGATATATAAATCTTTCTATTTTATAGTTTCACCAGATTGTTTACAT
>Ga0180300_10000550_pt1 | contig 16602 bp, 16 predicted proteins | sample GuaBasSediGuay15_FD_121798 | JGI IMG/M metagenome (GOLD analysis project Ga0180300, IMG submission 121798) | Subseafloor sediment microbial communities from Guaymas Basin, Gulf of California, Mexico - Guay15, Core 4569-2, 21-24 cm | ecosystem: Environmental > Aquatic > Marine > Hydrothermal... | reverse complement strand
TTATGTAATAGTCTTTATCTATTTTCATCTTCTCAATCCCATGCTTTGTTTTAACCTCTATCGTTTCACCATCAAAATCCTCTATTAAATCGATTGGATAGGCTCTATCTCCAATATTTCCTACTCCTTTAACAACCACATATCCCACTTTTGACCCTATTGTGTAAGCTACACCTCTCTCCATTGCTTTCATCGCTGCTTTAACGTGAGCCTGCAAACTCTCATACCTCGATGGTTTCCTCGTCAAACCCTTGTAAATCACGTAGTCTTTCAATCCAATCTTACCTAACTTTATCTCATCTACAATCCTCTTAACGTAATCTACAGCTTTCTCAGGGTTTTTCTCTCTTAAAATTATACTTATGACGTTTCTTTGGACGTTTTTAGCAAGTTCACACCAATCTCCCCTTCTAACCTCCAAACCCTTAACTATTATCCTTCCATCTTGGGTGTAACCTGCATACCTTTTCTTCTCAACAAAGAATACCGTTTTATAGAATTCATCAATCTCAATTTGAATTGGTAGTTCTTGGGACAACTTTACTATCAACTTTTTAACATCTTTTTCAAGCCTATTAATGTCATAATCATCCATTTTAATGAATATGGAGTCTGTATCACCATATAAAACTTGGAATCCCATATTTCTGGCTATTTCAGTAGATTTTTTGATAAAGTACCTCCCCCAGGCAGTAGTAGCCTCAGCACACTCCTTGCAGTACCATCTAGCCAAGTTCCAACCTGTGTAGCCGTAAAAGGAATTTGTCAGAACTTTCAACGTTTCCTGTTTTATATCTAAAAGCTTATATTCTTGCGATTCATAATCGAGCTCCTTCATAATACTTTTAATCTCTCTCCTTTTTTCAATCAACATTCTCAATATCTTTTTGAAGAACCCATCAGGTCTCTTCTTGAATCTATGACCAACTTCTGGGGCTGTGTAGCAATCGTTACCAACAAAAGTTAGGGTATCAGGACTTATGTTGAATGATATCATTATTGATGGATACATCGATGCAAAATCTAAACACACAACATTTTCGTGTAAGCCGCGAGCAGGTTCTAAAACGAAAGCCCCTTCATAGCTTTCCCCCTTCTCTCTAGGATTTGGGGCTAATTCCTTAAGTTTAAAAGCCTCGCTCAAAAGTAACCAGTCAACCTGTTTACCTCTTCCCATTCTTGTTATGTCGTCCAAAGGTAATCTAATCATCCTTGAAAGTTCGTAATGCATTGGTAATAGCTCTTCAGCAATGTAGTACGTGTTTAGAACATCCTGTCTTGCATAGTTGAAGACTCTATTTTTTTCTCCCTTCATCCAACATTTATAAATGTCTTTAGCCTCAATATCTGCTAACTCCACCTTCTTTCCTAAATATTCTGCCACATTTTCGAGCTTCTTTATTTTCACATCAATCGTCTTCAATGCTATGTCGTACAAATCAACATTTAATCTACCCGCAATCTTAGGTCTTCCACCTTTTATTGCTAGTTCACTTCCATCTCTGCCAATGTCCAATTTTACAGCCAGTTTTTCAGCTCTTCTCTTTATGTAGGGCCAATCGAAGTTGTCTTGGTTGTATCCAACAATTATATCTGGGTCAAGCTCCTTTATCAGGCTGACAAACCTCAGTAAGATGTTTCTTTCACTTTCATCTTCAATTATCTCCTCAAAATTGCCACACTTTACTGAGATTATTATTATCGGGTCTTTTTTATAATCTGGCATGCCAGAAGGTGTTAGCATTTCGCAATCAAATGCTAAAATCTTCAATGGCGGGAATTCTTTTCTTTCATCTCTCTTTATGTTTTCAACTTCATAACATCTTATTTTTTCAGATTTTTCTTCCCCTTTAATAACAACCCCATCTATGCACGCTAGATCTTTATCAATTAAATAGCGATAAGCAAAAGGAATGTCTGCCTCTCTCACCCCAGTTAGTTGTGAGAAATGCTCCCTTAGCTTTGGAACGTGTTGTGGATGTTTTGCGTAGACTTTGTAAACTTCAATTTCCTTTCCCAAATTTCTCACTTTTACCTCTTCAACTCTGTGGGGTGTTATTATTTCATTCTTTTTGCTAATCTTTACACCCATTATGTCGTCGATGCTCAATCCATCTTTTAACACATAAAAGTAGGGTTGAAAGTTTTTATCATAAGCGACAAAAATACCTTTATCATCTTTACACCAAAGCCTAACAACAGCTTTACCATTTTTCGTTACGTAATCAGCATCGAGCAACCAAGCTTCAATCATTTAAAAGTAGTTGAGTTTAAAGGATATATGAATTGTGTTTGGTTGTAGTAGTGTTTGTTTTTAACCAAGCAGATGTATTAGTATTCCTGCAGCTACAGCTGAACCTATCACGCCAGCAACATTTGGTCCCATTGCGTGCATTAATATGTGATTTTGTGGATCCTCCTCAATTGCCAACCTTTGAACAACCCTTGCTGACATTGGAACAGCTGAAACTCCAGCTGCACCAATCATCGGATTTACCTCCTCTTTTGAAACAAAATTCATTATCTTACCTAAGATAACTCCCCCAGCAGTAGCAGTTGCAAAAGCCACAACACCTAAAGCCAACACCAAAAGTGTTTGAATCTTTAAGAAATTCGAGGCTTGCATCGTACTACCAATTGTTAAACCCAAGATTATCGTTACTATGTTCATTAATTCATCGCTCGCACCCTTAGCTAATCTTTCTGTAACACCACTTTCCCTAAACAAATTTCCAACCATCAGCATTCCAATTAAAGGTAGGGCTTTTGGAGCTATCAACCCGCAAATTATTATCGTAACAATTGGAAAAACAATTTTCTCCTTTTTTGAAACTTGCCTTAACTGCCTCATTCTGATTTTTCTCTCTTCTTTACTAGTCAAAGCCTTGATAATCGGAGGTTGAATGATTGGAACTAGAGACATGTAGCTATATGCTGCTACAGCAGTAGCTGCCAATAAGTGTGGGGCTAATAGAGTTGTTGTGTAAATTGTTGTTGGGCCATCAGCTCCCCCAATAATACCGATTGATGCAGCTTCCTGAGGGGTGAAGCCTAAAAACAGTGCAACGATGAAAGCCATAAAGATGCCAATTTGAGCTGCCGCCCCCAACAAAAATGTTTTAGGATTCGCCAACAAAGGACTAAAATCTGTCAATGCTCCCAAACCGAGGAAAATTAGTAGGGGGACAATTTCTGTGTTTATTAAATACTTTAAAAAAATTTGGAAAATCCCACCCTCCTCAGTTAATCCAGTGAGAGGAATGTTTGATAAAATAGCTCCCAATCCTATTGGGACAAGTAATAAAGGCTCCATTTGCCTAAATATGCCAAGATAAATCAACACACAACCAATTAGAATCATTATCAGGTTACCTAAAGTTAGAAAAGGTATGGCTGTAAAAGCTAGAATGTCAGTCATTCAACCACCAGTAAAACCTCACCAGTCTCAACCTTAATTCCTTCTTTAACTCTAATTTCTTTAACAACACCATCTTTTGGGCTTACGATCTCGTTCTCCATCTTCATTGCCTCGAGTATCAACAAAGCCTGACCAGCTTTGACTGTGTCGCCAACATTAACTAGAATTTTCAGAATTGTGCCGGGAAGCATGGCTCTAACAGTATTTGCATCTCCCACTTCAACCTTACTCTCTTTTGATTCAACCTTCTCAATCCTTGAAACCTTTTCAACTTCACTTTCAACCTTAACTTTTTTGATCTTCTCTTGCTCAACAACAACTTCGGCTGTTTTATCTCCTATCTTCACCTTGTAAATTCCATCCCCCATTCTTTCAACATCAACTTTGTATTCCACTCCATCGACTTTAACGGTAAACTTCCTCATTTAGCCACCCCTTCCATTTTTGCAGTATCTCTCCACCTTTTACTCCCTCTAACTGTAAATATACCGGTTTGCTCTGTGTGGCACGCATAGACTGCGGTGATAATTGCAAACAACTCCTTATCATTAATTTTATCAAGTTTGACTTCGTATCTGTGCTCCTTTTTGGTGATTAAACTATAAGAATTAAATCTTCCCATACTCCACATAAAAAAAGCTATAATGGATAAAACAACAAAAACACCACCCATACCTATGACTGTAACGTATAATCCATATTCAAGGGTTTCGAGCATCGGTTATTGAAAGATGTGAAGTTTATAAATTTTTTTGATTGAATTCGTATGTATTATATGAGATTAAGTAAAAATAAATAAATATGTATTCACTATCTAAACTGAAAAACCATAGATGGAAAAAAGAGAAAATGAAATAGAAAAATAAAATAAAGATTAGAAGGTAAGTTTTACGCCACTTCCCACAGGCATTAGCTTGTTTCTGTCTCTTCTTGCAATCTCTCCATGGATAATTGCTCCAGAACAGTGGGTTGGGGATAAAACATTTGCCATTTTAACAAGCTCATCGGCAGTTTTCTCTATTCTCTCTGGTGGAGAGAATATTAGATGAAAACCACCAACTATAGCATATATATTATTCATAACCTCTTTAGCTTTTATAGCAGTGTTAATAACCCCAGAATGTGCACAACCGGTAATAACAACACCACCATTTTTTGTTTTTGCGAAAATAGCCATATCATCAGACATTGGGTCGTTAACAAACTTTCCATCTTCAAGTCTGAAAGTTTCAGGACTCTTCTCAAAACTAACCCTCGGTATTTCACCACTAACCGCAACCCCATCCATTAGCTTTAGCGTATCCTTTATGAAGTAGAATCTAGCCCCTTTCTCTTCAAGTTGCGTTCTTGAGAAGGGTAAACTACCATCTATTAGCCTATTCCTCACCCAAAGAAAACTTGGCTCGAATAGATTTGGATGGGCTATTATTGGGACATTAGTATGCTCTAAAACCTTGATTAAACCGCCTGTGTGATCGAAGTGTCTATGACTCAGAACTATATAATTTATTTCATCCCAACCAATTTTAGCAAGTTCCATGTTGTGCTCTATTACCTCTCCACAACCGGTATCAAGCAAAATTCCCAATTCTTCATCTCCAACAGCCTTTATAAACGCTGAAAAACCGTATTCAGCCAAGAATTTTCCTGGTCTCAAAACATTGTTGTCTGCTAGTATTGTAATTTCAACTTTTTTTAACTCACCAAAGCTCATGATTACCTTTGAATTTTTAAGATAATAAGTATTTCGGATTAAGTTTTGATTATTGATAGTCTAATAGCCTCTCAACTACAGGTTTTATAACCTCATCGTGTTTTAGTGCTATAAGTGACAGTTTGCAAGTTTCACAACCCTGCTTGAAGTGTTTTACGACCGATTTTAGATTTCTCTCGTTTAAATTGCAAGTTGTTCTGGTTTCGTTGATATTATATAGGTGAATAAAATACAAAAAAGGCTTCATTGCACGCGATAATGCATCGTAATACACACATGGTAGCTTTGATTTTTGGATAAGGTACTCTTTGAGGTTTAAGTCGTTTAGGAATCCATCTAAAAGTTCAAAAAAGGTACTCAAAAAAATTATGTCAAGTTTAATAGCATCGCAGCCTAACTTGGCTAGTTGTACCTTTTTATTGTCAATTTTTACTAAATTTAACCTCTCAAATTCCATTAATTCTTTCACAAGCTCCTTTTTATCCAACTTGAGGTAAAAATAAGCATTGGCATACTCGTTGAAAATGCTGAAGTAAAACAGGATTCTTCTTTTGTATAGATTTTGTAATATATCTGTGAGTTTAACATTTTCCATAATTATTGTATCACCAAGTCTTTAAATTGTTTTATTGGTGTATAATAGGAAAAAATTATAAAGTTTAAATCAAAAATTTATACGTGTAAATAAATATGAAATTAAAAAAGCCACCACAAATAACAACCCTACCAATAAGCACATTCATTCTCCATAAAGATAGGTACAAGATAGATCCTACATATCAAAGAGAAGCTGGAACGTGGACGAGGTCTGACGAACAGTACTTAATAGACACGATTCTTAGAGGGTATGGAATGCCTCCTATTTTCCTTCATGAAAAAGATGGAATTGAATTCATTGTAGATGGGCAGCAAAGACTCAATACAATATGGAAGTTTCGAGGAGACGAATTGCCACTAAGTCCAAAATATTCGGAAGATATAATAAATGATGAAAAAAATAAACAGAAAAATAGAAAACCTGCCTACTACTACAGCGAACTCCATAAAGATTGGCAAGACAGATTTGACAGCTACCCGTTACCAATAATCTACCTAAAAGACTACAATGATGAGGAAATCAGAGATCTATTCAGAAGATTGCAACATGGGAAACCTCTAAATCCAGGCGAGATACTTAATGCCTACCCCGGCGATATTGTCTTAACGATGCGAAAATTAGCTGATCATGAATTTTTCAGAGAGATAGTAGATATAAAAGCGAAACGATATAGGCATTACTATATCGCTGCTCAACTTTTATTTTTGGAGAGTGAAGGAATTAAAGACATAAGTCCATACTATATTTACGAGTTTTTTGAAAAGAACAAGAATCTCAGTACGAATTCAAAAGTATATTCGAGAGTAAATAAGGTATTGAACTATCTTAGTGAAGTTTTTCAGAACAGAACTCCAGAACTTAGAAAACCGGGGTGGATTATCACAGTATACCTTCTAACTGCTCACTTGTTGGAGAACTATTCAATGGATGCCCAGAAGGTTAATTTAAAAACGTTCTTTACAGAGTTTTATCAAGCAGTTATAAGCTCATCTGCTAGTGGTGATCAGGAGCTGATAGACTTTAATTTGGCAATTAGCAAAGGCACAACAAGTCAGAGGAATATAAAATTGAGGTACGAAGTCATCCTCAAGAGATTTTTGGATAGGTTTAATCCTATGAGGCTGGATGAGAATAGACTTTTTACTAACGACCAAAAAATCGCCATATTTAGAAGAGATAAAGAAACGTGTCAGGTGTGTGGTAAAAAATTGATCTTTGGAGATCTTAATACGCACTTTCATCACAAAGACAAATATATTGAAGGAGGAAAAACTGAGATTGAAAATGGACTACTAGTTTGTAGGGATTGCCATCTAAATAAAATCCACGGAAGTAACACTAATCTGTTAATATTTTTTTATTATTGTCATTAACGTGAGACTAATATTTCTATAATTTCTATCAATTTCAACAATCAATCAAAAACGTAATCTTGATTCAATCAAACTCAAAAATTATCGGTAAAAGTTAAAAAGAACGGGTGGCGTAGGGTATACAAGCAGGTTGATTAACATTTAAGATATAGAAGAAGGTGACAAAAGATGAACAAAATTGAAATGAAATTGCCAAAAAGCAGAATTGGTATTTTAATAGGGAAAGATGGTACGACTAAAAAGAAGGTTGAAGAAGTAACAAATTGTAAAATTGAGATTAATCCAAAAACGGAAACTGTAAAGATCGAGTGTAAAGATGCAATTGGTTTTTTAAAGGCTAAAGATATCGTTAATGCAATAGCTGTTGGTTTTAATGCGGAAATAGCATTAAAGTTGTTGGAAGGGGATTTTACAATCCTTGAAGTAATAGATCTGAACGATTTTGTCCCTTCATCATCACTGCAGAGGATTAAGGGTAGGATAATTGGGAAAGAAGGGAGAATGAAGAAGACAATTGAAGAAATGCTTGCTGTAGACGTGTCAATCCAAAACAAAACTGTTGCAATAATTGGAGAACCAGAAAACGTAAATGCAGCGAGAGAAGCAATAATGATGCTTATAGAGGGTGCCCAACACTCAACAGTCCAAAGATTTTTGGAGAGGAAGAGAAGAGATATAAAAATGAGGAGCTTTGATTATGAGTGGTTGGCTTATAATAACAGAGAAAGATAATACCGCAAGGAGGATTGCATCCATCCTATTTAATGACACCAAGGTTTTTAAAAAAGGAGTTAATTGTTATTATTCTAAATCAAACAACGCTTACCTTGTTGGACTAAAAGGACACATAGTTGAAATAGACTTTCCACCTGAATACAATAGGTGGAGTGAAGTACCGTTAAAATCGTTACTCAACGCTGAATTGCAAAAGAAAATAAAAGAAACAAAGATAGTAAATTTGCTTAAAGAATTGGCTAAAAAAGTTGACCATGTAACAATAGCCACTGACTATGATAGAGAAGGAGAATTGATAGGTGTTGAGGCTTTAGAAATAATAAAGAAGATAAATCCAAACATTAAGATTGATAGGGCGAGGTATAGCGCCATAACACCATCGGAAATCAAAAAAGCGTTCTCTAATCTAAGCAATGTTGATTTTAACTTAGCCTCCTCAGCAATGGCGAGGCAAAAGATAGATTTGATTTGGGGAGCTGTTTTAACAAGATTGATCTCTTTGCATTCAGGAAAACTTGGGAAGGACTTCTTGAGTGTTGGGAGGGTTCAATCTCCAACTTTAAGGCTTATTGTCGAGAGGGAGAGGGAGATAAAGGAATTCAAACCCAAGAAGTACTGGGAAATTTTTGCCACCTTTAAAAACTCTGAGGAGTTTAAGGCGAAGCACATCAAGAAATTTGAGGATGAGAAAGAGGCAAAGAAGATTTTTGAAAGAGTTGGGGATGGAGTTGTAAAAAAATTTGAGAAGAAAAAAAGGACAGAAGTAAAACCCTCTCCATTCAATACCACCCTGTTTTTGAAAGAGGCATCAAAGTTCATGAGTCCTGACAGAGCGATGAATGTGGCAGAAACGCTCTACATGAACGGTCTAATCTCATACCCTAGAACTGACAATACAGTTTATCCCCCATCAATAAATCTGATTAAAATTGCTGAAATGCTAAGCGACGTTTTTCCAAAAGAGGCACAAATGGTGTTAAAGCAAGATAAAATAACTCCATCGAGAGGTAAGAAGGAGAGCAAGGATCACCCACCAATCTACCCAACTGGAGTTGCGAGCAAAAATAAATTGAGCAAAGATGAATGGAGAATTTACGAATTGGTTGTGAGGCGATTTTTAGCAACATTAGCCCCAAACGCAGTTTGGGAAGTTAAGAACGTGGAAGTAGATAGTAATGGTGAGATTTTCAAGGCATCAGCAAGAAAGTTAATAGAGAAGGGATGGAGGGAGATTTACGTTTACTATAAGGTTGAGGAGTCCTATTTGCCTGATTTAAAGGTTGGAGAGAAACTCAAACTTGTTGATAAGGAGGTGGTTGAGAAAGAAACAAAACCACCTTCAAGATTTACAACTGGAAATTTAATCGGTATAATGGAAAGGCTGAATTTGGGGACAAAATCAACAAGGCACGAAATCATTAAGAAGTTATACAGCAGGAAGTACGTTTTTGGCAATCCATTGAAGCCGACGCAGACTGCTGTTGCAGTGATTGAGTCATTGAAAAAGGGGGCAGAAACTATTACTCTCCCAGACATGACAGCAAAGCTTGAAAAAGACATGTACGAGATTGCTGAGGGTAAGAAAAGAGAGGAGGAAATCGTTGAAGAATCAAAGGAGTTTCTTGATAAGATATTGGACAACATAGACTACAAGGAGTTGTCAAAGAGCTTGAAGGCTGGTATTAGGAAAGATAGAGTTATTGGCGTTTGTCCAAACTGTGGGGAGGAATTGGTTTTAAGGAAGGGTAAAAGCAAAAATTCAAAGAGGTTTATCGGATGTTCAGGCTATCCAGACTGCAATTTTACTTTACCTTTACCGCAAAATGGTACGATTTACTTAACAAAGGAATGTGAGAAGCACAAGATTAAGAAGATAAGGGTAAGAACGAAAAAGGGCTATTGGGATGTAGGCTGTCCATATTGTAATTATTTAGAGTGGAAGGAGAAACAGCTAAAATGACATGCATTGTTTTCAGATGTAGAAAGTGTGGTAGATATCTCCACGCAAAAGAAAACGTTAAAATGAGAAAGTGTGTTTGTGGATTCAACAATGATTTAAAAAAGGTTAAGGTTGTGGCTAAAGCTGTGGATGAAAAAGCAGCATCTGAAATCGTTAGAAAGTTGCAAGGGGATGGTACTTTATTTAGAAGTTTAGACGGATGAGGAGGTAATAGAATGTATTCATTTGAAATTGAGGTTTGGTTTAGGGATGTTGACTCTTTTGGACACGTAAACAATGCAGCAATTTGCAGCTATTTAGAAACAGCCAGGTTTAAGTACTTCAAAGAGAAGTTTGGCAGTTTTAAAGCTACCTTTGTCTTAGCAAGGGCTGAAATTGATTATTTGGCTCCGTTGTTTTTAGGTGAGATTGTGACAGTAAACATGTGGGTTGGTAAAATAGGAAATACGAGCTGGGAGTTCGTTTATGAAATAAAAGAAAAAGAAACAAATAGATTGGCTGTTAAAGCTAAAACGATTCAAGTATGGTATGATTTAAAGCAGAACAAAAAGATGCCAATTCCTGAAGATGTTAGAAAGGTGTTTGAGGTAGATTTGAAATCTTAATTTGTAATTTTTATAAGTGTTTTTAATTCTCGCAACTCTTATTATTAATTTTCTTATGTTTACAAAGCTTTTAAGTTACAAATTCAAATCAAGAGGAAAGTGGCATGCAGCCAAATGTTTTTTACCTTCAAGCTTGGGTTCTTCCTTACTGCAAATTTCTTTAGCAAATGGACACCTTGGATGGTACTTGCAACCTGGTGGCGGATCTCTTGGATTAGCGACGTCACCAATTATTTCAATTTTAATTTCTCTCTTAAGGAAAGATGGTACAGCAGAAAGTAATGCGGCTGTATAGGGATGCTTTGGGCGGTGAATAACCTTCCTAGTTTCCCCAATCTCAACGATCTTCCCCAAATACATCACTGCAATTCTATCTCCAACTACTCTAGCAACTGACAGATCGTGGGTAATGAAAAGCATACTTAAACTGTATTCTGCCTTGAATGACATCAACAAATCAAGAATTGCTGCCCTTAAACTAACATCGATCATTGAAACGGGTTCATCAGCCACAACAAATTCAGGCTTAAGGATCATGGCTCTTGCTATTGCCACTCTCTGCCTCTGCCCTCCAGAAAGTTGGTATGGAAGTCTGTTATAAAATTGGTCAGCAGGTACCAATCCAACCCTTTCAAGCATTTGTAATGCCAATTCTCTAGCCTCTTTATTGTCAGCAATGTTGTGGATTATTAATGGGTCTTCTATATGCTCACCAATTTTCATCTTGGGGTTTAAAGATGCATATGGATCTTGAAATATCATTTGTAAATGTCTTCTTACCTTTCTAAACTCTTCCTTATCCAATTTCGTTATATCCTTGCCTTTAAAGATAATTTTTCCATCTGTTGGATCTTCAAGCCCAACAAGAATTCTGCCAGTAGTTGTTTTTCCACAACCACTTTCACCAACTAAAGATAACACCTCTCCCTTCTCGACTTTAAATGAGATGCCATCAACAGCCCTAATATATTCAATTTTCTTTGATAGCAGCACTTCTATTGCTGATTTTTGGACAGGAAAGTACTTTTTGAGATTTTTAACCTCTATCATTTGTTTTCACCATACAACCAGCATTTTACGATTCTCCCATTTACACTAAACGTTGGAGGCTCATTTATGCATTTATCCATTGCTTTTGGGCATCTTGGCCTAAATCTGCAACCCTTTGGAGGATCAATCAAGTCTGGTGGAAAACCTGGCATAGGTTTTATATCCCTATCCTCCCACACATCTGGAACTGAAGAAATCAAACCTTCTGAGTAGGGATGTAAAGGCTCATTTGCAAGTTTATCCGCTTCACCAAACTCGATCAACCATCCAGCATACATTACAGCGATTTTGTCACTTCTATCTGCAGCTAAAGCGAAATCGTGAGTGATAAGAATTACAGCTCTATTTTCTCTCTTCATACCTTCAAGTAAATCCATTATTTTTTCCTGAACAATCACATCTAAGGCTGTTGTAGGCTCGTCCGCAATTAATAGCTTTGGGTTCAGAGAAACAGCTAAAGCAATCATAACTCTCTGTCTTTGCCCCCCAGAAAGTTGGTGAGGATAGTAATTAACTCTGTCTCCTGACAACCCAACTTTTTCAAGCAGTATTGCTGCCCTCTCCCAAGCCTCCTTTTTATCAACATCTTGATGTTCTATTATAGTTTCAACTATCTGCTCACCAATTTTTTCTAGGGGGTCTAAGCTTGTCATTGGATCCTGAAACACCATTCCAATTTCTCTTCCTCTCAGCTTTCTCATTTCCTCTTCACTTAATTCAACCAAATTTTTACCATCGAAAAGGATTTTACCATTAACTATCTTACCTGGCGTATCTATAAGGCGAATAATTGAATATGCTAGGGTTGATTTGCCACAACCACTCTCTCCAACTATTGATATGAATTCTCTCCTGTTTACACCAATACTAACATTGTCAACAGCTCTAAGAACCCCACGTTTTGAATAGAAGTACGTTTTTAGGTTTTTTACATCAAGTAGCATTATCTCTCCCTCCCTGGCGCATAGATTTCACTTAATCCTTCACCAATCAAGGCAAATCCTAACGACAATAACATAACCATTAATCCAGGGAATGTAATCATCCACCAGTAACCTGCAGGCAAATATGGTCTACCAGCGCTCAACTCAAACCCCCAGTCTGGTGTTGGAGCAGTTACTATAAAACCAAGGAAGCTTAAACCAGCTTCAGTTAGGATCGCATCTGCAACACTCAACGAAAACACAACAACGACAGTCGTAACGATGTTTGGTAGAATGTATCTACCCATTATCCTTGTGTCTTTCGCTCCTATCGCCTTTGCAGCCTCAACGAAGAGTCTTGACTTCAACGATAAAGTTTGCCCCCTAATCATTCTAAAGTAGGTTGGTACGTAAACAACAGATATTGCTACAACAGCATTGACAACACTTGGTCCTAACACAGCAGCAATTGCAATTGCCAATATTAAGCTTGGAAATGCATACATGCTATCCATAAGCATTGAAATAGCTCTATCGAGCTTTCCACCGAAATAACCGGAAATTAGACCTATAGGAACGCCAATAGACATCGAAACGAGAGAAGCAGAAAAAACAACCATTAAAACTACTCTTGAACCGTAAATAATACGGGAAAAGATGTCTCTACCTAAATTATCTGTTCCCATTAGATGTTTCATTGATGGAGCCTCTAATATCTCACCACTTGATTTTGTTGGGTCATAGGGAGCAATTAGTGGAGCGAAGATAGCCATAATTAAAACTATGCAAACTATGGCTAAACCGCTCATCACCATCCATCTCCCTTCCACCTCAGGAATTCTGAATATCGTTGTTGCAAGATTTTTTACCTCCATGCTACCACCTCAATACCTTATTCTTGGATCAAGCAGCGCGTAGACTATATCAACTACCAAGCTTATCAAAGCCACAAACAAAGCGTAGAATACTATCGCCCCCTGAACAGATGTATAATCCCTATACTGGATTCTTTCGAGCAAGAATGTTCCCATGCCGGGCCACGAGAAAGTTGTTTCTGTTAAAACAGCCCCTGCAAGCAATATTGCAAACTGCAAGCCCATTAGTGTTATAACTGGGATAAAAGCATTTTTCATTGCATGCTTCACAACTTTTCTCTCCTTCACACCTCTTGCTCTGTATGCCACTATAAAGTCTTGGCTCAAAACGTCAATGAGGTTGTTTCTGAGAAGCCTTGTATATGCGCCAGACAACACTATTCCTAAAGTTAAAGCTGGCAAAAAAATGTGAGACAAAGAATCAGCTAAAGCGTTGAAGTTTAACGTTAAAATGCTATCTAAAACGTATAATGAGGTCATCGTATTTGGCTCACTTCCAGGAGTAATTCTTCCACCTATTGGAAGTAATCTAAAGTAAACACCAAAGATCATCTGTAAAAGCATACCAAACCAAGGTATGAATAAGGTGTAGGCAACGATGCTGTATATTCTCATTGAAGCATCAACTTTACTCCCCCTCCTAAAAGCAGCTATTGCTCCAGTTATTACACCAATTAAAACACTTAAAGCAAATCCAAAAATTGTTAGCTCAAGTGTAGCAGGAAATCTAATCATAATCTCATCTATAACAGGTCTTTTTCCCCAAATCATTGATTTTCCAAAGTCTCCTCTAGCAATATTAAACAAATATTCAAAATATTGGATCAGGAGGGGTTTGTTTAATCCTGCCTCTTCTCTAAGTTTCTCCACAACTTCTGGTGGCACCTTCTGCCCAACCATTGCTGCTATTGGATCACCGGGTAAAATCCTTAAGATAAAGAAAACGAGGGTTAGGAGTATCAATATTGTTGGAATTACTAACAACGCCCTTGTTACTATGTATGCTTTTAGAGATGCCATTGGCTAAGCTGCATTCGTTGGTATTAAAAAGTTTATTAGTTTTTAAATAAACTAAAAACGAAAGATATTTTATTTAATTGAAATCTAGCAGAATAAAAAATTAAAAATTAAGATTATTGCCAGTATAGCAGATAATATCTGAACAGCATTGTTGGGTCGAGTACTATACCACCAACGTCCTTCTTAGCAACAACGAAGAGTTTCCCTTGAATGAGTGGTATTATGGGTGTATCTTCACCCAACTTGTCTTGGATTTGCTCGTAATACTTTGTTCTCTCATTTATTTCTGTTGCAGTAGCAGCTTTCTCAAGTAGCTCATCCATTTCTGCATCGCTGTATGGATATCCAAGCCATCTGTTAGCTCCAGTCTTCAGGAAGGGTGTTGTATAGTCATCTGGGTCAATGTAGTCTGGATACCATCCAAACAGAGATGCCATCATCGCAGATTTCCTTGCATAATCAACGTATGTAGCCCATTCGGCACTCTTCAACTCAACCTCAATCATTCCCGTTTCTTCAAGCTGTTCCTTCAAAACCTGAGCCAAATCCTTCTCCGTATCGCCGTAGTGTGTAGGAGTCCACCAAAGCTCAAGTTTAAGCTTATTCTCTTCACTGTATCCTGCTTGAGTGAGCAAATCTTTGGATAAGTCGATGTTACCATCACCATATTTTGTTTTGAAAACATCCTTATGACTCCACATACCCTTTGGTATCAATGAGTACAAAGGTTCGACTGAACCCAGATAAACCCTTTCAGCAATATCGTTTCTATCAATAGCAGCAGCAATAGCCTGCCTAACGAGTTTATCTTTAGTTGGGTACTCTGTTGACTCATTTCCATTTAGAACGAGATATCTTATGAATGCTCCTGGAACTTCAATTACATTGAGATTTGCATTTTCTTTCAACGATTGTAGGTCTACTGGTGCTAATGTTCTCCATGCTATGTCGATTTCTCCCTTTTCAATGGCAAGTCTTAAAGTTGTAGCATCTTGGTAGAATCTGACGATTATCTTTTCTGTCTTGGGTTTTTCGCCAAAGAAGTATGGATTGGGTTCAAGTGTCAATTCCTGGTCTCTTACCCACTTTGAAATCTTGTATGGACCAACTCCACCGGCGGTTTGGTCAGCATCAATCTCATTCGCCTTATAGTTTGGATGTACCGGGAAGTATGGCGGGGTTGCTGTTAAAGCTAAGAAGTAAGAAATTGGTTTTTTCAGTGTAAATTTGACTGTGTAATCATCAACAGCCTCAACTTTATCAACAAAGTCTGTTACAAGCCACGATGGGTCACCGCTAATTGTCATCACTCTCTCAATACTCCTCACAACGTCTTGGGCTGTACAAGGAGTACCATCAGCAAATTTTAAGTCTTTTCTTAGGTGGAATACGTAAACCTTACCATCTTCTTGTACCTCGTAACTCTCAGCCAAATAAGGTTCTAAATCCGTAGTTCCAGGTTTGTACCTCATTAAACCGCCCATTATGTTGTTTAAAACTTCCCAAGTGTAGAAGTCGTAGGCGTTTGATGGATCTAAATCAGTTACTTTGTCCGTTACACCAATTGTTATCGCCTTTACTTCTTTAGGCGCCTCTGTTGGTGTTGGTGTAGCTGCAGGTTTCTGTTGTGCGCAGCCGCTGAATGCAATCAGTATTGCAACAACAAACAAAAGTGCCAGCTTTTTCATTTTACATCACCACTAAAAACTATTGAATTCTGATAGATATATTTTGTGGGAATTTCATACACTCAAAAGTTTAAATTTCAACAAAAATTTATAGGGATTATTCACGGCCAATTATTTGTGCGTCTTTATTTATGACTGATTAAGAGTAATGTCAGAAAAATTAATTTAAAATTGTTTCAAAACATTACAATTATCTAGCCTAACCTGAAAATTAGTAAATCTGATATGGTGTTATTCATGTTAAATGAGGAACAAAAACAATGGTTAGAATATCTGACCAAATTGACTGACAGGGAATTAGCAAAAAGGAGAGTAGTAGGCATTTCCATAATAGCTCTACTTGGTATAATAGTATCGGTACTCTTTATTTTAATAGATAGTATACCTTTTATTATTAATAATTTTGGGATAATAATTATTATTTTATGCTATATATTTAATTTATTTACTTTTATTTTGTATATTAGCAATTTTTTAGATAATTTGTTTTCTACTTCTGAAGACATACATGTTATTCCCAAATTTTTTCATAAGGGGCGGTGTCAAAATAACAAAAAATAAATAAAAGAAATACAACATATGCAGCCAACACTAACCCAATTGGTAGAGGAAATCAAAGATACAAAAGTCTTTCGGAGAAGTA
>Ga0180300_10000549_pt1 | contig 16605 bp, 16 predicted proteins | sample GuaBasSediGuay15_FD_121798 | JGI IMG/M metagenome (GOLD analysis project Ga0180300, IMG submission 121798) | Subseafloor sediment microbial communities from Guaymas Basin, Gulf of California, Mexico - Guay15, Core 4569-2, 21-24 cm | ecosystem: Environmental > Aquatic > Marine > Hydrothermal... | reverse complement strand
CATTTCTCCTTTTTACACTGGGAGCAGCCCCTACAGATGCTTGCCTTAGCCACATAGTCGAAGTCCTCTGGGAGAAGTAGGCTGAAAATGTCTTTTCCAGACCATAAAGGTTGAGGCTTTTTAACAGCCGGCTCGGGTGGAGCGTCTTTATGGTCTATAGCCGCTAGGAGGCTGCAGACTTCCTCCTTGGTTAGGAGGGTTGTCTTCCTGGTGAGCAGGTAGGCTCCTGTTATAAAATCTCGGATGGCCCCTATCAGGGGGCCTCCATACCTCGGCGACAGTATCTGGTCTTGAACTCTCATAAGCTCTAAGGCTTCGGTTACCGCTTCCTCGCTTTGGGGCACGTGAAGGTTCATCTCATCCCCGTCGAAGTCCGCATTGTAGGGCGGACACACGCAGAGGTGAAGCCTGAAGGTCCGGTAGGGCAGAACCTTAACCCTGTGCGCCATCATGGACATCCTGTGCAGGGAGGGTTGCCTGTTGAAGAGCACGATATCGCCGTCTTTCAGATGCCTCTCAACGATGAACCCGGGCTCGATGGCCTCCTTAATCTTAGACCTGTCAGCAACGAATTCAAGCCTGATACGTTTCCCGTCGGGCCTGAGCACGTAGAGGGCTCCAGGATACTTGTCCGGCCCGTTTTCCACCAGCCTCCTCATCTCTTCAAGGTTCCATTCTGTCACAACTTCAGGGTAAGTAAGCTTCATGGCTACTTCAACGGGAACCCCAACTTCGTCTATGGACAGGTTTGGGTCTGGCGATATGACTGTTCTAGCCGAGAAGTCCACACGCTTTCCTGAGAGGTTGCTTCGGAAACGCCCCTCCTTACCTTTAAGCCTTTGAGCTATGGTTCTTAGGGCTCTGCCAGACCGGTGTCTCGCCGGCGGAATCCCGGAGGTCTCATTGTCGAAATAGGTGGTGACATGGTACTGGAGGAGGTCTGAGAGCTCCTGGGATATGAGGGGTGGAGCTCCTCCCTCGCTGGTGTACTCTTCAAGCCTCCTGTTAATCCGGATGATGTCCACAAGCTTATGGGTTAGGTCGTCTTCAGAGCGTATACCCGACTCAAGCATGATGGAAGGCCTAACACACACTGGAGGCACAGGCAAAACCTGGAGGATCATCCATTCAGGCCTCATGGCTGAGGGGTCATAGCCTATAAGCCTGAGGTCGTCGTCGTTTACGAGTTCAAGCCAGCCTCTGATGGTTGAAGGCGTCAGAGGCCTTGGAATCCCTTCAACATGCTCGTAGAAGCCTGTGGGCTTAGAGAACTCTATGGGGTTCCTCCTTTTCATGCAGTGGGGGCACCGCTGCGCCTTTCTCGCTTTATGCTTAATCTCCTCGTAGATGAACAGCGGCTCCTCCCCAAGTTTCTCCCGGACCCTCTCGATTTTGCCCTTATACTTCTCGATTTCCTCCTGGGGAATCAGGATTCTGCCGCATTCCTTGCAGAAAATGTTCAGGATTTCATGAATATACTTCACGAAGCCCACATGGACGACGGGGAAGGCAAGCTCTATGTGGCCGAAGTGCCCTGGACAGCGGGCAGTGGTGTTACCGCAGGTTTTACAGCGGGCTCTAGGCTCAAGGGTTCCAAGCCTTTCGTCCATCAGCCCTGAGGCTATGGGGGCTCCATCCTCATCGTAGGTGTCAGCCTCCCTAACCTCAACCACTGAGTACTTTCTGATTTCCTGAGGTGAAAGAATGCTGAACTTTATCTTTTTTATCCGCTTGGTAGCCTCTTCCTCCTCGATTAAGGTTTCAACCGCCAACTTACGCCCTCTCCTCCAAAATCAGTCTGGGAGCAATACAAAGGCTCATAAGCTCCTGTAGGAGCAGCTTAAAGGCGTAGGAAACCGTTACAGGCGAGATAACTGTTTCATCCCCGCAGATGGAGCAAACATACTTACGCTGCCTCGAGTCATACCAGGCGATAAGCCCGCACTTCTCGCACACGTAGATAACGTACTTGTCGGATTCGTCCAAGAGCCTGTCCTTCAGCAGCAAGGCTGCACCGTGGCCTACAAGGCAGTCTCTCTCCATCTCGCCGAACCTTAATCCTCCTCCCCGGGCTCTCCCCTCGGTAGGCTGCCTCGTCAGCATTTGCACCTGGCCTCTGGCTCTAGCGTGAATTTTGTCTACAACCATGTGGTGAAGCTTCTGGTAGTAGACTATGCCTATGAAAATGTCGACTTCAAATTTTTCTCCAGTAATCCCGTTGTACATGACTTCTCTTCCGCCGTGGTGGAAGCCAAGCTTCCTAAGCATGCTTCTCAAGTCTTCAACCTTCTCGTTGTTGAAGGCAGTTCCGTTGACAGGCCTGCCTATCATCGCGGAAACCTTTCCGGCTATGGATTCAAGGAACTGGCCGATAGTCATCCTCGACGGGAAGGCGTGAGGATTAATGATTATGTCCGGGATTATACCGTTCTCCGTGAAGGGCATGTCCTCCGGAGGCACAAGCATTCCTATTACGCCCTTCTGGCCGTGGCGTGAGGCAAACTTGTCTCCAAGCTCAGCGTTCCTAACGTCTCTAACCTTAACCTTGACCAGCGTGTTCCCCTGAGAGGTTTTGGTAACCATAACCGCATCCACTATGCCCTCCTCGGAGGGCCTCATGGTTATAGAGGTATCCCTGCGGGTAGGCCCCTTAATCTCGAACTCCTTGTACTCCTCGAGGAACCTTGGAGGGCTTGTACGGCCTACCAGCACATCCAAACCTGAAACCTCTGTTTCAGGAGATATAACTCCATCCGGCTCCAGGCTTCTATAGTACTGCTCGCCTCTGAAGCCTATGGTTCCGGCTTCAGGAAACTCGAACCTGTCTTTTTCTCCGCCTAGGTACTGCTTGGCTTCAGCCTCGTAGAGCCTGTAGAAGGTTGACCGGGCTAAACCTCTCTCCACTGAGGCCTTGTTGAAGATGAGGGCGTCCTCCATGTTGTAGCCTTCAAAGGACAGCACCGCCATGATACAGTTCTGGCCTGAAGGCCTCTCATCGTAGCCTATGATGTCCATGGGGTCCGTTTTCACCAGCGGTCTCTGCGGGTAATGCAGGATATGGCTTCTGGAGTCTGTTCTGAGGAAGAAGTTGGAGGCGTACATGCCTAAGGCTTGCTTAGCCATCGCCGCCTCGTAGGAGTTCCTCGGAGACTGGTTATGTTCAGGGTAGGGTATAAGCGAGGCACAGATGCCCAGAATCCCGTAGGGGACAATTTCAAGGTGGGTATGCTCAGGGGTTAAGTCTTCAGGTCTAAGAGCCACGTAGGCGTTTTCCTCTTCATCAGCATCCAGAAGCTCTATCTGACCGTTTTCCAGAAGGTTACGCCAGGATATTTCTCCCCGCCTAAGCCTTTCCAGGTCTTCCTCTGAGACTTTAGGCTTTCCGTTTTCAACTATTATGAGCGGCCTCCTTATTCTTCCGGCATCAGCGTTAACGTAGACTTCTTTCAGAACCATTTCCCTGGACTTGTGAACGTAGAGGGCTACGTTTATTTCATGGCTTATCTCGCCTTTACGCCTCATCTCCCTAAGCTTTTTAACCAGCCCTTCAGGGTCAAGCGTGTAGCCTATGTGGCCGTCGTAGAAAACCCTGGCTCCTTTAAGCTTAAGCTCGGAGCCCGCCTCCTCAACGCTTACAACCCCAAGGCTTTGCAGCAGCTCCCTAAGCTTTTCCAGGCTTTCCCCAACCGATATGGCGGATGAGAGAGCCAGGTTTTTAACAAGCCCACAGTTGGAGCCTTCAGGAGTTTCGTTGGGGCATATTCTACCCCAGTGGGTTGCATGGAGGTCTCTGGCTTCAAAGTTAGGCTGGCTTCGGCTTAGAGGCGACTGAAGCCTCCGCAGATGGCTTAAAGTTGAAATATAGTTTGTCCGGTCTAAAAGCTGGGTTATGCCAACCTTTCCCCGGCCCCAGTTCCCGGTTGCCAGAGCATGCTGGATACGCTCCGTTATTATTCCAGGCCTTACCGCCGCGTTTATAGCGCCAGCCGGGCCTATCCGTTTGAGGCTTGTGCGCTCCAGCTGGTATTTCATGTCCCGGCAGAGGTTTCGGAAGGTTACACGGAAGAGGTCGGCGAGAAGGACGCCTGCAAGCCTAAGCCTCTTGTTGGCGTAGTGGTCTTTATCGTCAGGCTTCCTCCAGCCTAGCTTAAGCTCTATAAGCTTGCATATAACCTCAGCCAGGAAGTAAGCCTTTTTAATTCTGCTTTCAGGGGTTCTGCCTAGGTGAGGCAGAAAGTTTCTGTCAAGCACGTTTTCAGCTTTTCTAACCCTGTACTCTTCCACATGTCCGAAGGCAACCCTGTTCCCGATGAAGAGGATGGCGTCTTTGCTCCTGATTACTCCGGCAGCCTTCTCAAAGGAGGCGTCAAGCATCTGCTGGATTTCAGGCCTCGGCGAAACTGCTTCAGCGATTTGCTTGTCAACTTCTAAGCCTAAAGCCTTCATAAGGACGACGAAGGGTATGTCAACCATCACGCCTGGAATGGAAACGTGAATGGAACGGTCAGCCCTCATCTTAACTTCTATGCGCGCTCTGAAGCCCACGGTGGTGGAGAAGATTTTAGCCCGGTAGGTGGCGGTTGTTCCAACCTCCTCCATGTCCACCATTATCCTGTTCGGCGCTAGGTCTTCCAAGGCCACGATAACCCTTTCAGAGCCGTTTACTATGAAGTATCCTCCAGGGTCGTTGGGGTCTTCTCCTGCAGCCATAAGCTCCTCCCGGCTTAACCCTGAAAGGTGGCAGCGTTCAGACTTAACCATGATGGGGATGTCGCCTATGTAAACGTCCTTTATGAAAAGTATTCTTCTGCCGTCCTTCTCCACCCACATGTCAAGGTGTAAGGGGGCGGCGTACGTTATGTTTCTGATGCGGGCCTCCATAGGGTAAATTTCATGCTCGGAGCCGTCGACCTCCACGATTCTAGGCTTTCCAACCTTGGCTTCTCCAAACCTAACCCTATACTTGGTTTCAGCTTCAACGTCTATCCCGCCGACCTCGCTTATTATTTCGCGAAGCCCCTTGGTGATGAAGGCGTTATAGGAGTTAAGATGCTGCCTTACGAGGCCCTCCTTCTTGAGCATGTCCTCTAGGAGAGGCCAGCTGGATGTCTGAGGCATTTCACGTTTTATCTCGGAGGGTTTAACGGAAACCTCCATGGCTACTTCTCCCTCACCACAAACCTGTAGTATACTGCTTCGCCAGCCGTAGGGCTTTTACGTGTAATCTTGATTATGTCCCCCGGCTTGGCGTTTAAAGCCTTAACAGCAGGGTCGGTATCCTTAATCTTGGGGAGATGGTAAGGTTTTATCTTGTATTTGCGTAGAAGCTCTTCAGCCTCCTTCTCGGAAAGGATTTCATGTTTCGGAACCAGCATGTGGTCGAAGACGTTAAAGGATGGTTCTTCTTTCTTACCACTCATATTTCAGGCAGTACCTCCCCTACTCGGCTAGCTCCGGCTTCAAAAACATCGTCATCGCCCAACGCAACATATCACGCTACGCACAAATAGAGCGTTAAAGACAATTTAATAAACTTTTAGTTTAACCCCCAGGGAAAAACCGTTATTTGCAGGTTTAAGCCTTTAACTGTAAGAGCCTAAAAAAGGCGGAAGGCTGAGCTATGCTTGAGAAAGTTAAAGCCGTAGGCTTCGACCTCGACGGAACCCTAATCGACAATCTAGGCCAGCTTCTCGAAGCCTGGAAGCTCGCCCTGGAAAACATGGGTGTAAAAGTGAAGTCTGAAATGGAAATTCTGAGGCACTTCGGAAGGAGAACCACCGACATAGCGATGGAGTTTACAGGAAACCTTGACGACGCTAGGAGACTGGTGGAAGCAAAGGACAAGCTTTACGACAAGCTTTGGCCTACCCGTTCAAGGCTTTTCCCCGGGGTTGCAGAGGTTTTAGCTGAAGTTAGGAGGAGAGGATACCTGTGCGGGGTTGCCTCCTCCAATAAAAGGGAGAGAATTAAGCGTATACTCGCCCACTTCGGAATAATAGGGTACATGAATGCCCTGGTAGGCTACGACGAGGTGGAAAAAGGGAAACCGCATCCTGACATGCTTTTAGAGCTGGCTAGGAGGCTCAGGGTTAAGCCTTCCCAGATAGCCTACGTGGGCGACAGCTTCTACGATGTTGAAATGACGCGGAGGGCTGGAGGAGTTTCCATTCTTATACATTCAGGCCTCCCCTACGACGGCCAAGGTGGAAGCCTTAAGGCTGAGCCTGACTACACGCTAAGAAGCATAAGGGACCTCCTAGGCTTACTTCCGGAGAAGCCTTCAGGGTAGACCTTATAGGGTTTTAAGCAGGGCAGCCAGTGCCCCCCTTTCGATTTTAATGCTTCTGGCTATGGGGTTGCATTTCGCCCTAAGCAGGAAGAAAACGTTGATGCCTAGGTTTCCTCCTTCAAGCTCTGTTAGGGCTTCATAGTTTCCCATGCCCTTGGCAACGGTCAGCTTCGCCTCTGGCAGGCGGCTTTTCAGGTGTGGGGGAGCCTCATCCCAGATGAAGCCTACGGTGTCTCCTATGGTTTCAACCCTGTCAACTATTTCGCCTATGCCTGAAGCCTTCACGTCTTCCATCGTCGCATCGTTGAGAACAGGGCCGCCCTTAACAACCAAGACCACTTCAGCTTTGAACTCCTTTAAAACCTCCACCAGAACTCTGTCCAAGACTATTTCTCCAGCGTTGTCGGCTAGGTAGAAGACCAGCCCGCCGTTTTTAACCAGCCTGTAAGCCTTCCTCGTATGGTCAGGCGTTAAAGCCCTGCTTCCCAGGGAAAGCTTGAAGTCTTCAAGATGGAAGCCGTAGCCTTTAACGTCAAACTCTAGGGCGTTGGCTCTGGCAGCCACAAGGCAGGCTCTTCTAAACTTTTCGTAGGGGCTTTCAGCCTTAGAAACAAAGCTTTCGGCTTCCGGCAGAAGCTTTAAGGCCAGCCGGTTAGAGCGCTTCTTCATTTCGGCGTAGGGGTCTCTCCCTCCAAAGAAATCCTTTATAATTCTGTCCCTTAAGGTTCCAAGCTTCGCAGGGTAGGCTTCCCAGCTGAACTCTTCAGCCATCATTTCCAAGACTTTCCTTAAAGCCTCAATTCTCAGCTTTTCGTTTTTTGTTAGGTAGGTGGTCTCCCTGTACCCCCTCTCGAACAGGCATGGCAGGCATTCGGCGGCAACCTTCAATCCGACGGCCTCCAAGGAAAGCCTGTGAAGCTTAACCTACTAGGTAAGCTAACCTGAAATTTAAGGTAAACGCCCTGGAAGACGAGGCCTTTAAGGCTTGCTAAGTAAATTCGCTAGGTGAAGGTGCACACGATAAGCGAAACATCCGGCAGCGTAAAAAAGAAGATGATTAGGCTGGAAAAAGAAAACGCTTCAAGCCTCTCAGCAAGCGTGGAAAAACTGGGCAACGTGGTGGTTAAAGAGCTTTTGAGGAGCGTAGCCTACGACTCTCAGAAGCATGCAGCTTCTACACAGCCATCTTAAGCCTTCTAGAAAGCAGCCAGCAGGCCATCAGCGAAGAGGAATACCGCCAGCTTGAAGCAGCCCTGAAAAACACGTTGAAGTAGAACTTCAAATGATGAGGCAGGCTGAACAGCTTTTAGAGACGGAAAAGACAGCTGGATAAAACATTTGCTGGCGGAAATCCGTGAAGACGAGGTTAGACACCACGCTCTTATGAAGCGCCTTTTGGAGGCAGTTATCAGGCGGGAGACCATCTTTGAAGAGGACATGTGGAACATGATGTGGAGAGATGTGCCAGGCCACAGCACCCCCATCGCCTAGCCGGAAGCCAAAACTGTTTAAACCTATCAAACAGCCCATTAATAAATAAGGACGAAGACTAAACGAGTAAGAGGAAGCTTAGGGGCTTCCCAAGCCGGGGTACCCTAGTCAGGAAAGGGGCAGGCCTGGAGACTGCTGCCTGGAAGTCTGTGGCCCCTTGGGCCTCGTGGGTTCAAATCCCACCCCCGGCGCCAAAATGCTTCACCGCTGCCTAGAAAAGGGGATTTTGATGGTTACTGTTTCCCTGGCTCAGATGGATGTGCAGCATGGCGACGTTGAAGCCAACCGGAGGAAAGCCCTAAAGTTCATAGAGGAAGCTGGAAGGCGGAGGTCTGACGTTCTAGTTTTGCCGGAGCTCTGGACTACTGGCTACGCCTTGGACATGCTGCCGAAGCTGGCTGAACCACTGAACGGTGAAACCGTCAGCATGCTTAAGGAAAAAGCCGCCCAGCACAACATGTACATTATCGGCTCCATGGCCGAGCTTAAGGAAGGAAAAATTTTCAACACGGTTCCCCTTGTCGGGCCTGAAGGGCTTGTGGGAGCCTACTCTAAAATCCACCTTTTCAAGCTCTTGAAGGAGCACCTGTACTTTACGCCTGGGAGGAAGCTGGGAGTTTTCGACGTGAAATTCGGACGGATAGGTGTGGCTGTATGCTACGATTTAAGGTTTCCAGAGGTTTTCAGGGTTATGGCGTTGAAGGGGGTAACCACGGTTTTTGTTGTAGCAGCTTTCCCCAACCGGTTGAACCATTGGAGAAGCATGCTTTACAGCAGGGCGGTGGAAAACCAGTTTTTCATGGTTGCAGCCAACAGGATAGGCAGCTACGGGGATAACAGGTTTTTCGGCCACTCCATGGTCATAGACCCAGACGGGGAAATACTGGTTGAAGCTGGGGAAACTGAAATCCTTTTGACTTGCGAACTAGCGCTTGGAAAGGTTAAGCAGGCTAGAAGCAGGCTTTTCCACGCAGAACAGAGGAAGCCTGAAATCTACGACGCCTTCCTGCAGGGGAAACAGGCTGGTGATTAGGCGGTTGAAGGCTGAAGGCTGGAAGGTCTACTTTTTCAGGGTTGAAAACGTGGAGGACGTTGTCGCAGAAGTTTTCAGCAGGCTTAGATGGAAAAGCCAGATTGGAAGAAACGATGCAGTCCTCTTGAAGCCGAACTTTCTGTCGACGCCCAGAGCAGGGATAACCACGGACGTGGGGCTGGTTAAAGCCGTGGTCGAAGTGGTGAAGGACAGGACCTCCCAGGTCTACGTGGGCGAAACGGATTCGACGGCTAAAGACTTTGACAGGGTTGCCAGAAAGCTTGATTTAGGATGCAAGGTTGTGAACCTTAGCAAGGATAAAACCGTTAACGTTTCTGGGAGGTACGGCGTGTACAGGCTTCCAGAGCTGGCGTTAAACTCCAAAATCGTAAACCTTCCCGTGCTGAAAACCCATATTCTAACCAAGGTAAGCCTTGGAATTAAAAACCTCTTCGGGCTGATCCAAGAGAAATATAAAATCGTACACCACTGGAAGCTGGACAGAATCCTCTGCGACCTATACTACATTTTCAGGCCTCCCATGAACATCCTTGACGCCCTGTACGTTCTGGACAAGAAAGGCCCCAGCGGAGGCAGAATCCGTAGGGCCGACATGCTGGCTGCCTCCTCCGACACGTTAGCCTTAGACGCTGCAGCCTGCAGGCTTATAGGCTTAGAACCCTCAAAGGTAAGCCACCTGAGAAAAATCATGGCCACGGAGGAAATAGAGTATGAAATGGTTGGGGAGACAAAACTTGACATGGAATTTAAGATACCTGCCACCACGCTCATAAGAATTGGAGATTTCGCCTTAACCCCACTGAGGATTATCAAAAAGAAACTGTTCAGGCTGCCTTGAAGAGCTTTGGAAAGGAAACTGTTTAAAGGAGGACCACCCCTTCTTTTGCTTGGTGAGCCCTTCCTTGCCCATGGTTGAAATCAGCCTGGTTGGAGGGGAGCTATCCCCGGAGCAGAAGGCCAGAATAGGCGGCGAAATCTGCGACATACTAATAAGGGAGATACCTCGGTTAACCAGGGAAGTTATCTGGGTGGTCTTCAACGAAAAATCGCCGGAAGACTGGATTATAGGCGGCAAATCCCTTAAAGAGCTCCTCCAAAAATAGCATGGCAGAGACTGTGTAACCCCGGCATGGGAAACTGTCCGCCTAGCATGAAGGCTAAAAATGTTTTCCAGCCCTGAAAGAAAGTATTGTTGGAGGTTTGGTGAGATGGCGTCTGGGAGGAAGATAAGCCAGCTTGTCTTCCCGAGGGTTGTAGCGTTGATAACAACCTGTAACAGGGATGGAAAGCCTAACGTTGCAGCCTTCTCCTTCCTGATGCCCCTGAGCTTTAACCCCAAGTATGTAGCCTTCTCCATCGACCCTTCAAGGCACAGCTACTTGAATCTTCAGGAGACAGGAGAGTTCGTGGTGAACATCCCAACGGAAGCCATGCTAAAAGAAATATGGGTCTGCGGGAGCAAGTCGGGGAGGGAAGCTGACAAGTTCCGTCTGGCAGGCTTAACCAGGCTTGAAAGCGTGAAGGTGCGCCCTCCAAGAATAGGGGGATGCCCTGTACAGCTTGAATGCAGCGTGGAGTTCAACAGGAAGTTTGGAGACCACCACCTCATAGTTGGAAGAGTTTTGGAGAAGCACGTGGAAACCTTGGACTTCAAGCCTGTAACCCACTATTCTGGCAGAGTCTTCCTCAGGGTTGGAGAGGCTGCGGAAGCCTAGGAGGGAAACCTTTTTCTACTCTTCTCCTGATTTTACCATTAAATCTTGTTGAAGGTTTGAGGTGGGGCTCCGTTGGCTTCAGAGGAAGATGTCAAAGCCTTTGAGCGGGATATAAGATGCGTTCCCACAAGAATTATCGTGGATAAGCTTAAGGAAGGAGAGAAAACCTTAAGCGAGCTGGAGGCAGCCCTAAACGAGGTTTTAAAAGACCCTCTAGACCCGATTGTGGCGAAGCTTTACGTGGACCAGCTGGAAGCTGAAGGATTCATCGAGAAGAAGGGAGAAGGCGGAAACCCTGCCTACACACTAACCCAGAAATGGAAGGATTTAGAAGCCAAGAAGGAAAGCTGACTTTTAGCGGATCCTTTTTTGGTGGAAGCCGTTAAGCTGGCGAGACTACTTCAGCAAGCATCTTCCACCCGTAAATCTCACGGCTCCAATGAGAAGCTGGAGGGTTAGAACCATAACCGACAGAACTATAAGCGGGGAAGTTACCGGTAAAAGCCAGCTGGCAGCTTGAAGACCAGCCCAATGAAGCAGGATGGAGAGGAGAAGCAGTCCTGAAACAAACTTTTTTGGAAGCCTTACTTTGCCTCCAAGGAGAGCTGAGACCAGAAAGGCTAAGGGGGACAGGTAGGTTAAGGCGATGAGCATGCTGGCCAGAACTCCTACCGTGAGAATCACCAGTTCAGGGCTGAAGGATAGAAGCGGGTAAACCGTTTTCGCAGCCTCCAGCTCGAAGAGAAGCGGGTAAATCATTCCTTTAACAGCTGCTTTCAAAGCCGGGTTTTCCCTTTCCAGCTCTGCCATGGTGGGGCTCCAAGCATAATACCAAGAGTTGAAGGTCTTCATGAAGGCTAAGCCTCCACGGGTTGCCGTAACGTAGCCGTCCCTGAAGCTTCGGAGCGCCTGCACTTGGGGCGCCATCTCGCTTCCGAAGGCTGCGGTTGCTATGAGGCATCCTCCCCCCGGCTTAGCCTCAGATTTAAGCCTTAGCTCTACAAGGGTTTCCTCTCCTGGAGAGACGGTGACGGCTATCGACTTTTCCCGGTAGCCTTCCAGGGAGGCGGTAACGGTGCAGGACGGCTTGTTCACGATGAAAGCAGCCTTTCCGTCTCCTCCGGTTACTGCTTCATGCCCGTTCACTTTCACCTTTGCACCGGCTAGAGGCGTCCCGGCAGCTTCGTCTAAAACTAGGACCACAAGTTTTGAAGGTGGGGGAACCGTTGTTTCGATGGTAGGACTTGCTGGAGGGGGAGGCTTAGTGATGGTTTGGGCTGGAGTGGGCGTTGGCGTGAAAGCCTTCACGGTTATGGTGCACCCTTGGGCTTGAACGTTTTCTATGCGGTTGAAGGCTTCGTCGACTAGGTCGACCTTTAAAAGGTTGACTGTGCAGCTTCCGCTGGAGGCTGTTTGAAGCACTTCCAGCCTTAATGTCAGGGCTATTCCGGGGGGTGTGGGCTTACCTGTTTCTCCAACTCTTGCGAGGGCCAGCTTCACAACTTCTTTCCCGCCTACTATTTCGGTTTCATCCATTCCTATGAGGGGTTTATCGCCGAAGAGCTTTCCCACCTCAACTTTTTGAGCTTTCAGCAGGCTGGAAGGGTAGGCTACGTGGAACTCTCCAGCGCTGAGACCTGCCTCCCCAGGGTCCACGTAAACTGTAACCGTTAGAACGTCTCCCGGAGAAACCTGCCAGCGGTCTGGTTGAAGATAAACCTTAACCTGTGAAGTAGCAGCCGCAGACGGCAAAAGCAGAATTGCGAGGAGAAGAAGGGTTAGGGGTAGGTGGAATTTCAACTTTTTAGGGTGCCTCCTAAAAATTCTGGGGATTTTCAGAGTAATTAAAAGTTTTGAGCGGCGGTTGAAAAAGGAGAAAGGAAATTTCAGCCTTGGGCTTTAACCAGTGCTTCAGCCATTTCGGCTAGAACCTTTTCCGGCTTTTCAGCTTTAACGACGCCGCTGGCCAGGAGGACTCCTCTGGTTCCAAGTTTTATCGCTGCTTCAACGTCGGGGCCGGAGGTTATTCCTGCACCGCAGAGCACGGGAATCTTCGGGTTTACCGCTCCAACAGCCTTGAGGGCTCCTGTAACTACTTCAGGCTTAGCCTTTGAAACAGGTATGCCTGTGCCTATGAGTTCAGGAGGCTCAATAGCGATGATGTCAGGGTTCAGCCCAGCTATTTTCCCGCATGCCTCCGGTGTGTCAGCGCAGGCCACCGTGGCCAGCCCAACCTCTCTCGCCCTGGCGATGCCCTCCCCTATAGCTTCCAGGGGGATTCTGCGTTCTGAATGGTTTAGCAGGGTTCCTACGGCTCCTGCTTCACGGACGGCTTCGGGAAGCACGTGGCCTGTGCGGCTTCCAGGCTTAACTCCGTCCACATGCTGGGCTAGAACAGGTATGCTCACGCGTTCAGCTATTCTTGCAAGGTCTGTGAACTGGGGGGCCACGGCTACGGTTACCCCGTACCGGCGGGCTGCCCCCTCGCATTTCTCCGCGAGTTCAACCGCTCTTGAGCCTGTGGACTCTAGGTAACATTTGAAGTTGACGATGATGGCTGGAAGTTTTAGGGTAGCCTTCAAAATTCTTCACTGAGCCTTCCTGAACCTGTCCTTAAGTTTTTCAAGCACTTTTGGGAGCGTCGTGTACTCCATTTCGTCGGGTCCAAGCCTGTGAGGCATGAAGAGCCCATGCCTCCTGAGGAAGTCTGCCACCTCGTTAGCCCTCTGCCTTGCCAGGTCGAAGGCTGGGTCGTCGAAGAGGTCTGCCGGGCCCTCCAGTATGCCGCTGTGAATCTGGAATCCTAGGGCGACTACGCGTGGCGGGCCGTCGAACCTAGTGCACTGAGCATATTTGAGGGGGACAGGCATTAAAGGCCCATGGTGGCTTCCCCTCATCCATCCTGCCACTATGTGGGGGAAAGCGAAGGGTTCCAGCACTTCACCTACCGCTGGGAGGCCGTGCTGGGCGCGGACGATGCATACGGGGTCATCTTTGCCGACGTATCGGCCTGCTATCAGTGAAAGCCTGCTTGTGCTGGCTGCAGCGGCTGGAAGCCCGTCCTTCCTGTAGATTTTGCTTATAACATAGCGGCTTGGAGTTCCTATGAGGGCGAGAAGGTCGTAGGCTTCTTCAGGGCAGTTAAGCTCCACCTCTAAGCCTTCGAAGACGTCGAGAATCACGAATTTGAAGCCTCCGTGAAGGGAGGGGTCTATAACCAGTCCTGCCGTGTTGAAGGGGTCTGCGAAAATCTTGTAGAGCGGATAGTTCCAGGCGCCGGGCTCCGTCTTGTCGGCTGCGAAAACCACGAGGGGGTCTGCTCCTCTCTCCTCGAACTCCAGTTCAGCTACACCTGGACCCATACCCTTAATGTTCCCTGAGAAGGCTTCAGCCAGCAGGTCTTGGCCTGCAGCGTAAAGCTTCAGAGGCTTTGAAACCTTCTCAGTGACCTCCTTGAAAATGTTCCAGGCTAAACCGTGGATTTCAGAGCTGTTCTCACCTCGCCTGTGGGTCATGAGAAGCTGGAGGTCGTCTCCACAGTGGAAAACCCTGAAATCTAGCAGAAGGCCGCTGTCTCTGGCTTCGGCCAGAAGCTTCTCCGCCATTTCCATCTGTTTCGGGTGGACTCGGTGGTGGCCTGCGAGGCTTCCTATGTCAGCCTTGATAAGGCTTACAGTAATTTTTTCACCCATAAAATTTAACACCTTCCATACAGTTGAATAGCCGACAAACCAAATTATCCGGCAACTTTAATTAAGCTTTACTCAAACCTTCAATCTGGAAGAGGGGCCCGTAGCACAGCCTGGATAGTGCGGCAGCCTCCGGAGCTGCAGGTCGAGGGTTCAAACCCCCCCGGGCCCGCCACTAAAGACAAGGAGAAAACCTTTTTCGTCACCATCTTGGAAGCCATAGGGCTGTTGTGAGGAGGATTCCAAGTAGAAGAAGGCCGAGGATGGTGCTCTGGCGGAAGTGTTTGGAGCCGTAGGCGAAGGGGTGGCCTAGCTGAACCTTTCTCCCCGCAACCTCTACGACTTGCCGCCATTCAGCTGTTATGAAGCCGAAGCCTGCTCCCGCAAGAGCGAAAACAGGGGCTGACGGGGTGAAACGGTTGAGGATTAGGCTTAGGATTAACAGTTCCAGCCCTACATGGTAGTGCTCGTGGAACTCCAGGCCTCTCTCAGCCTTCCTGTAGTCTATCGTCCACCACCACACGTCCACAACGTAGGAAGCAAAGGCGCCTACTATGAAAAATACGAGTTCAGCCATCATCAGCCATAACCGCATTATAAGTCGTCTGCCAGCCAAGATAAACCTTAGCCTCGCCATGGAAAAGCCTTGCCAGGAAACGGCTGTAATTTGGGGGGTTAAGCCTTACTTTTCTGCGAGGCCCATGAGGCGGAGGGCGTTCCCTCCAATTACTAGGTTCAAGGTTTTAGGTTCCAGCTCAAGCAGCAGAATCTTGTTCAGTTCGGTTTTCATGTGGCCGAAGGGTATGTCTGAGCCGAAGAGAACTCTCTCCGGTCCGGCTTCTTCCAGGAAGGCTTTAATGGTTTGAGGGGAAGCCAGTGAAGTGTCGAAGCACACGTTCTCGTTCTCCCTGAAGGCTTTAAGGAAGGACTGAGGGTTTCCGCCGAGCATGCCCAGGTGGGGGACCACAAGCAGGACTTCGGAGAACTTCTCGACGAACCTGACTGTGAAGTCGAGTTCCTCCTCGAAGATTACGGGTAAACGTAGGCTTGCAACGGCTTCAGCGAAGACTTTAAGCTTAGGGTCTTCCAGCACCGAATAGTTTGAACTGCAGTCTGAAACCCCTCTAACCCAGTGCCATTTCACGCCTAGGAAGCCTTTGCCTTCGGGAGGAGGTGCCAGGTCGTCGGGGGCATAGTAGAAGGGGTAGAGAACCTTTCTTCTCTCAGCCTCCTCGAGAACCCAGTTGTTCATGGCCTTGTCTGCTACGGCTGCTGAGGGGAAAGGGAAAACCACCGTTCTATCTACTCCCGCCTCAGCCATCTGCCTTAGAATTTCTTCTGGGGAAACCTGAAGGCCGAGGGAGAGCGAAGGCCCCATGTGCGTGTGGAAGTCTACCCTCAACGTGCTCCACCTTTCACCATGCTTTAGGATATCTCCCCTTAGGCATTACCACCCTTTCCGTTTTCAGCGCTATCCCCCTCTCAGCCTCCAAAATCTGCTCCGTCGACATTTCAGCCTTGGCCAGGGCTACGAGCTCGCCTTTAAGCGTCATGACGGCGGTTAGGCTTCCCGGCTTGATTCCCGAGTCAAGCTTGGATATTCCTGGAACCGCCACGTGGGCTCCGTAGCATACAGCCTCGACAGTGGAATCCTTAACGTAGACCTTCGGCAGAAGCTCGACAGCTGTTTCCACGGGGAGAACCACCCTTCTAAGCCAGGTTTCATCTTTTTTCTCCTGGTAGTAGGCTTGGGCGTCGGCTAGGTCCTGAAGCCTGATTAGGTTGCTGTCTTCCGTGTAGGGGCCGGCCCTGGTTCGCCTGAGCTCGGCCATGTGGGCTCCTACGCCTAGAACTTCTCCTATGTCGTGGATGAGCTTTCTAATGTAAGTTCCAGACTGGCAGCCAACCTTGAAGAGCACGTTCCTCCCTTCCATTTCGAGGACGCTTGAATAGTAGACAACTCTGGTTCTTATCCTACGCTTAACCGAGGAGCGTAGGGGAGGCCTCTGGTAGATTTCGCCGGTGAACTCCTTGAACGCTTTTACAACCCGGCTGAAGTCTACTTCGCCGTGAAGCTTCATCACGCCGACATATTCTTTGCCTCCGGCCAGAACTGCTTGAACGGTTTTGGTAGCGTCCTCAAGCCCTATGGGTAGAACACCGGTCACAGGAGGATTTCTCCAGCCCTTCCCCAGGCTTCAAGAGTCCCCCCGTGGCCTGCACGGGACAGCCCTAAGATTTTCTTAACCCAAGCTGTAACCTCATGGCTTGAGGGGCCGGAAGGCTTATCCAGGTTCACGTAGCCGAACCTTAAATGCTCGTCAAGTGGCCTGCTGTGAGGCTGGAAGCCGTATTTCCCGCTGGTTT